>Ga0209611_10011989_pt1 | contig 12303 bp, 12 predicted proteins | sample S1TSphgellanicum_3_FD_187693 | JGI IMG/M metagenome (GOLD analysis project Ga0209611, IMG submission 187693) | Host-associated microbial communities from peat moss isolated from Minnesota, USA - S1T2_Fc - Sphagnum magellanicum MG (SPAdes) (version 2) | ecosystem: Host-associated > Plants > Peat...
GGCCCGGCACCCCGTTCTTGACGTCGGCTATCCCGGGTCTCCGTTCCGCGCTAGAATGTTGTAACCTAATTTCCTCCAATAGCTTTGCCCACAGACTGGGAACAGGAAATTCCGCCCTCCGATTAGCGCCGGGCCCGGTCGGCCTGAAACCCGAGCTCCGTCAGTGACGTAGTGAATTTATATATAAGATTGGGCGAAATTTCATCAATTTTTGACCTTAAAAAAAAAAGATTTCAACTTATAAAAAAAAGGATTTTTCATAGAAAAAAATGTCCCAAATTTTCCATATTTTGAAGGAAGGAAAAAAAAAAATTCCAAATAGCCAGATTTTTATGATGAATTCCAATAAATAGCCAAGAATATGGAAGGATTTATTTTATTTTATTTTTATATAGCATGTAGCCAAATCTGGCAAAATCATCTTATGGATGATTGTCAGTTCAGCTACAACACAAAATTGGAAAAAAGACAAAAAAAAAACACCATAAATAAGAAGATCTTTTTTTCCATAAAATCTGCTCATTTTGTCAATACCCACCAATTAGGGATGAATAGGGGATTGGGGCTAAAAGTACAACCACCCAAGTTTACTCAAGGTTAGGGTTTAGGGTTTAGTATTTGGACCCAATGCCAAACACTCTCTTGTCTTTTGTTCAAAACCCTAACCCTAACCCTTAGCCTTTAACCCCTTAGCCCTAGGAACCCTAATAAAGTTTACTAATAAGTAAAAAATAATTGTTGACTAGAGAAAATGGTTGTACATAGTTTTTTGGCAAGCACATATATTTTTCAAATTGATTTCTCACTTGTTTGTATTTGGTTCCTTGAATTTAATTTTTCAATCTCAATTTATAATCCATTCATGTAAGCCTCCATTCCATGCTCAAAAAACAATGGGTTTTTTTTTAAATAATTTATTTATTTATAAATGTAATATAATTAATTAATTAATTAATTAATTCCCCCAATTTTGTTATGTTGCTTAAGTGACAATAGTCCATAAAAATATTTAGCCAAATTTGATGATATTCAAAATATGAAAATTATGTTGTAGGCAATTATGGCGAATTTTGGTGAATTTTTTGGATATTTTTTGTACTTTTTTTTTAAAAAGCAGGGATTTTATGATTTAATAATCCTTTTTGAAAATATTTTTCTCAAAATGGTTAAAATTCACCACAAAAATTTCACTCTCAACAATCTAAAGTAGTTTTGTTTATTTTTATTTTTATTTAAATTTCTTTTTTATAAAATTTAAAATTTATTAAATTTAAAACTTATTTTTATTTCTTTTCTTTTCAGTCACTTACATATTAATTTTGGTCCCATGTTTATAAATTTGTTTACAATAGCCTCCATTCCATGCACCCAAAGAAAATTAGAGTGGCAAAAGGTTTTTTTTTTAAAAAAAAAATTTAATTCATTTTCTTTTCCATTTCCTTACATCTAATTTTCAATCTCACATTTATAATCCATTTATTCAAGCTTCTATTCAATTCAATGCTCCTAGAGAAAAGTAAAGTGAAAAAAAAATTAATTTAATTTTTATTTCACTTGGGGCTCCACATTGCTCCACACTACCAATAACGATGAAATGATGCAAAAAAATGAGTTGATTTTATGAAAATTAAGTTCATAACAATGAAATTTGAATCTCCATGGATTTTGCATCATTTCAATCGCAAATGCTTGAAAATCTCTTTAGGAACCATTTCTTGCAAACCCATTTGTTTGATGATTTGATTCAAAGTACTCATTTTTGTAGCAAATGGAAAAGATTTACTCAATAAGTTGATTTAGGTCTTTTCAACAAAACTTGGGTTCTGAATGTGTCCCACAATGGATTTGTTACAAGAATGGTTTGGAAAGCTTCAATCACCCGACTTGACTAATCAAATATGAAATCTAGCTAGCGAAAAAAAACTTTGCCATCTTGATGAATTATGAAAATTTGCAGAGAAAATCTCCCACAGCAACAAAAATCATTCAAAGGTAAACACGACAATTGAGTGCCATCATGTAAGCTGTCATGTGTGTGTGTGTGTGTGTGTGTGTGTGTGTGAGAGAGAGAGAGAGAGAGAGAGTTGCTCACCCAAATTGTTGGATGATCACCATCTTCGTGAATCTATACAAGATTGGACTTCATCAGCTCCTGACCTGCCACGATGACTACCCACTCACTGACTTCATCAGTAGCATCCCGACGGTGGGTGCAGATAAGTAAAATAAGAATTTGCTCCAAAATTTAACACAAAACCAGTTATTATACAAAAACACGTGCCATCTCAGAATTTCTGTTGCATTCTCCAGCAGCAAACAGGGAAGAAGAAGAAGACTCGGTCATGATCACTAGCACTTGAGAGACATTCTGGAAAACCACCCATTTAGCAAACTCAGAGGTGTGAGCTTTTGATTGACAATAACAAAAGGGAGTACATATGATGAAAAGATTTGCAAAGTTTACCAATTTGTGAACTTTTGATTCGTTGATAAAGTGGCGAGCTACTAAAGCTTGTTGATGTTGTGACTGCTTACAATTCCATCACCAAGTGCATCTCAACTCTTCAGCCAGGAAACTCTCTGCCATTCAGCCATTCAGTTGCCTTTCTTCTCTTTGCAGGAGCTCCATTCAGATGCATTTTTTCACTCTGCAGCAGCTCCATTCAGTTGCATTTCTTCTCTCTGCAGAAGCTTCATTAAGTTGCATTTCCTCTCTCTGTAGCAGCTCCATTCAGTTGCAGTTGCAATTCCTGGTAGCTCATTTGGCTCTGCTCTTGATTTCCAACTCTTGAAATGGATATGCACCTTGCATTTGTCGCTCCTGCTATTGTTGCTGCCTGATAAACTTCAGTTCTCCTCGGAAGCTGTGGATCTCCTGTCCTTTTCAACATACATACCAAGCAGGTAGGTCCTGGTTTACATGATAGATAGCAAGAGCAGATCACAATGATCAACAACAACTGCAATCTCTAAGTTCTCATTGAGCAGCAAAGAGAAGAACTTCACATCTAGATCCCATCAGTCAGTAGTGCTGAATTCATGGCAACATCATTCTCATCATCAACTGGATCTATTTCTCGCAGAGCAGAGCAAACACACCTTTGACATCTAGAGCATCAGTAGTGCTGATGAGGTTCATGGCAAGATCATAATCATCATAATCATCATCAACAACTGGATCTATTTTTCTCGCAAAGCTAGAGCCAAGAACGTTGAGAGCATCTCGAGCATGACAGCCTACTGTGTTCATTCTTCAATTGCTTCAATTTGCAAATTTCCAGCCTGAATCTTGCAAGCTCTCTCTCTCTCTATGTGTCCCTGTGGTGTTGGGTGACAAGCTTTCTCCACTTTCAACAACACTGATTCTTGTCTGACGATGCTTGATTCATCCAGTGTCTCCTCTTCTCCTTTCTCCATTTCCAGTTTGTTGTTGTTGTTCTTCTTCTTGTTCTTCTGCAATTTGCTTTTGTGCTTCCCGACTACTACAGCAGTGCCTCTCCTTTGCTGCTCTTCTTCACTCTGCACAGAAAGCTGCTCTCAGAAGGCCCACACAACAGCAGCAGCTGCTCCAGCAGTCGCTGTGTGGCCCCACCTTTGCAACAAAGAAAAAAATCTCCAGAAACAAAAACATTCCCCATTCCCAAAAGAAAAAAACCCACGAGGAGAAAACACCCAAAAACAAATAACAGTGGGCAAGCTGCAAACACAAAGAGGCAAAGCAAGCTGCCAAAAAAAAATCTCTGGGTATTTGTTTCTTGCACAAACAAAAACATTTTGTGTTGATGGATTTTGCGCAATGATGATCACAGAAGAGAATCTCTGCTCGGATGGTTCTCCATGATCATGGGTGCATATGGCTCTGGAAAGTCTATGCCCTACAATCAGGGAAAGCTTCAGGGTCCAGCTAGGGTTTTGGGTTTTGCTGCAATCCAAGATTTTGCTGCTGCACAGCATTTGCTGCAAAGCACACAGTAGGATGTAGTGTGCTCCAGATCTTTTCTTCTTCTTCTTGCTGCAATGGGTTTGCCATCTAGGCATATCCGTTGCTCAAGCGGGAGTAGATCCATACATCTGCTGCTGCTGTTGCTTCTCTGTGGAGCTCTTGCTTTGTCATGTTCAGCATTGGAAGAAGTCCAAGGCGAACAAGAAGAAGCAGCGACAACAACAACAAGAGCAGCAACAGCAACAGTACAAGGAACATCAGCCAATCGTGCTCATCACAACTACGGTGTTGTGGTGAAAAAACGTGAGGAAGCTTGTGTGGTAGGAGGAGGAGAAGGAGAAGCTGATGCTGATGCTTTCAGAGCTCGTTACTGCGTCGAGCTTTACTTGAAGGATGTGGGTGCCAGACTCAACCATCTCCATTCCCTTCGCTGGTTGCGCTTGGAGCATGTCAATCTCTTGCTGCCGGTAAAGCTCTTACCCTCTCTGTCTCTCTCTCTGTCTCTCTCTCTCTCTCTCTCTCTCTCTCTCTGTTTGCGGGCTTACCACAAGACCAAGAGCTTGCTTTCTGTCTAGGTCTTTGTTTCTCTTCTCTGAGGAAAGGACTGGGTGGATGGCAGTTTTTCTTTCTGCCTTTTCTTGGCAGAGATGGGGAAAAGCTTCTTGAGATGCGATGATGATGATCTATGGGCAAGAGCGTATGTCTGCTGTTGTTGGGTGATATGCTGCAGGGTGATGCAAGTGGACCCATTGGAACACGCATGGTCTTAAGCTTCAGCAGCAGCAACAAGCACAGATCATCACATGATGATCATCATGATGGTGATGGTGATGATCGTCATCATCATCAACTTATTTCTGCAGATCTTCTGTCCAGAGTAGAGCTGCTTCTGAAAGAGATTGTGGGTGGAGCGGCATTGGGATGGGAGCGACATGGACCTTCAGTGCAACAACATCAGCAGCAGCAGCAACAACAGCAACGACAACACCAACAAGAGGATGTTGGTGCACTGAAGGAGATACGAGAGGTACTTCTCTTTGAGAGAAACTGGTTTTTTGCATCATCATCCTGATGGTTGCAGTTCTTGCAAAATTGCTGTTCTGAATAGAGTTGTACTACTGCAAGGCAACAGTGGATTTGGTGGATTTCTCTGTCTCTATCTCTGTTTCTGTCTCTGTGGCTCTCTCCATGTGTTTCTTCTCTTTGCATTGGGATTTTTGTGTGTGCATTTTTGGAGTTTCTGCAAGTTCACAATCTGTGCCTGGTATCTGGTTTCTCTATCCTCGAGGAAACCTTCTCTTTGCAGATCAAGTCACCGTTGAAGAAGATGGTGATTTTCAAAGGAGACCATGAAGTAGAAGAAGTCGGCAGTGTTGTTGGAGATTTGTCAACTGTTGTTCTATCATCACCTCTTCTGTTTGAGGATTTCTTGCTGAACTTGACTGAGAAGGTGATGACGAGTTCGACAGATACCCAAACAGTGAGCTCTGTTTTGGGACTCTGGCATTGGCTGCCTTCTCGGTTTGTCGGCAACACTGCACCAAAGGGCAGCAATGGCTTGCCCTCTTTTTTCTTGTCATTAGGGTTATCAACAAAAGCACATCCAAGATCAGAGAAACAGGGTGGTCCCTTGTTGCAGAGCTGGCTGGCAGGTCAAGCACCACTGTGGGCACAAGAACTTTCCTCGCAATGGCAGGTTACTCTTCCCCCAAATCCTTGTTGTGCTTCTTGCAGTTGCACATGTGTAATGCTCATTGCACTCTTGCAGTTTGCACAAGTGTAATCCAATCATCACACTATTGCAGTTGCACATGTGTACAATCTCTTTCATTTTCACTTTACAATCTTGCCACTGCACACATGCAATCCTTATTTGCACCTTTTGCTCTTGCTGTTGCACATGTGTAATCCTCATTCGTTCTGTGCACTCTTGCAGTCACACATGTGTAATTCTCATTTGCACTTTACACTGTTGCAGTTGCACATATGTAATCCTTGTTTGTGCTTCATGTGTGCAGTTGGACATGTGTAATCCTTGTTGCACTATTGCAGTTGCACATGCTTTTTTCAAAGACATGGCAAATGTCTATCTCAAAGTGCATGATCAGTCTTTGTGATATTTGTTCTTAAGGGAAAATTGGTAAATTTATTGGCTGCCAGGTGCACCAGCACAGCTTGACGATAACCTTGCCAGAAGATAGGCATAAAGGCCTCTCTCTTGCTTTCTGTGAATCTGCTTACACCAGTTCCCCACCAAAGTGTGTGTCCATGTCTCACACAACAACAGCATCTTCTGAAACCGGTTATGATATACCCACGGAGGCAAGGCTGCAGGTACACCACAATTCCACAGATCTTGCACACTGCAGGAGCTCCCACTTAGCTGAAGATGCAAACAGAGATGCGAATGGAGAGCTTTGGATACTCCAAGATCTTGAACGCACTCTTGTGGGCAATGGTGCCCATCGTACCTTACAATCAGTGGTAACAGTTGCACTGCACTCTGGACATACAATTGAAAGCCAACAACCTCACTGCTACCTGAGAATACTGGAGAGACTGCCAACTGGGGTCTTTGCTGATCAATATGAGCTGCAAGGTCTTCGACGACGTGGAGGTAAGTGCATTTGTGGTTTTTGTCTGTTGTTCATTTTTGTGGGACAATCATTGCTTATGAAGCTCCTTTTAACAACCTGCAGTTTCAAATACTACTGCTTTGTTGCTAGCTGAAGTTTTTCATCTGTTTTTTCTCCAGTGGTCAAGGAAGCATTTGTCTATGGTGATAAGAACTTGGAGCGACCTGCACTGCTATCAGGACAGTCCATTGTGGATGTCCATGTTACTTTGCTCAAGGAACAGAGCAAACAAAGCTCTCAGGTGCCATTACTGCTGCAAGCCAAGGTGTCAGTTCCTTTGCACGCTCGCTATCCGGTAAATGCTGAATTTACATGCACCTCCTCCTCAACACCCATTTTGCTTGATTGCCTTCTGGACAAAAAATTGCTCACCCCCAGTTGCTAATTTCAAAGTGGAATTATTATTATTTTTTATGCAGCCTCTGAGTGTGGAAAGCCATAGTGTGGTGCGAATCCCTCTACCACATATATTTGTCGCTTGTAAACAAGCAGGAGTTCAGGATTCATCTGCCCTTGATGAAACTGTTGGTGACTGGAGACCTGTCCTTTTGGGGGCCATTACTACTTCAACAAACAGCTCAAAGGTGGTTGAATGGATGGTTCCAGCAGGAAAACCAGCACAGTTTGAAGTTGTGGCTCGCTACACTGCCATTGCTGCACTCAGTGGAGTGTTGGCAGTTTTTGTGGCATCTGTCTCTAAAGAGCATCATTATTAGTCTAGCATGCACAAACCCATTCAGTCAGTAGCGCCTGTAAGAATTTCTGATTGCAAAGGCTGGGGTTTGCTTGTGGATTGGCAGATCATAGTACATCCTGATTCTCATTGTTGCCCCAGATCTGTCATGGGATGGACCTTCTTGGTCAGACTATACAAATGTGAGAGCTCTGCTTGTGATTCTTCAGTTGCCAGTCAAGTGTCAGAATGCTTCCCACAAGATAGGAATTCAGATATTTTCTTTTATCAATCCAGTTGTTTCTTCAGTTTTATATGGAAATTTTTTGCAGAGGTTGCCATCATGGTGCCCATGAAATGACAGGTCTCCTGGTCATCATCATAAACCATCTTGGTTTTTCTCTTCATTGGATCTGTTGGTTTCTATGGATTTGCCTGTGCGCTACTGCTGAGGCTGATCTTGCCTTCGTGAGATTGACTCTGCAACAAATACTTTCTGCAAGAATGTGCACGATCTAGTCAGATGCTCAAAAGAAGATGCAACTGTTGGAATCAGTAATTACTTTTGATGTTTCTCTCTCATCTCACCATGCTCCACAACAGTGATGATCTTCAACAATTTCATGGTTGTTCTTCTTCAACAATTTCATGCCTAAAACATTTATTTTGAGGTACAACTTCCTGCCTCTTAACAGATGATTCCTTCCTGTTCATTACCTCGACGAGTAATCCTTTGCATGCACTCTAATCTTCTTATGCTTGCTGTCATTTTATGGGTAGCTGTTGAGAAGTAATATTTGGTCTGGGCAGTCATCTGATCTCAATCCTTCTCAACTTCTACTAAATGATGAGCTCAAGGCCCTGACAGCTCAAGGTTAACCAGACACACTCATGAGTGACCGCCAACGAGAAGAAAGAGCCTGTGAAAGTCTTTGTGGGTCTGCTCAAACACCTGCTGGTTTGGCTACTACTGAGGCGGTGGTGCATGCTCTTCCTGGGAAGAGCCTGGAATGTTTTGGGTGTGAAGAAATGTCATCCCTCTGGCATGATACATATAAAGTCTTACTTTTGACAAAGATTCTGCAGTACTCAAATCGCGGATTTAGCCCCGAATTCTTTACTTTTGACTGAGATTCTGCAGTACCCAAATCACCGATTTGGCCCCAAATCTCTGACTGGTACGATGATCTTAAAACGTGCTTGTCAAACCTGTTGCAGATTCACTAAAATCCTGATTGTCAAACCTGGAGCCGATTCACTAGATTCACTAGATTTCAGATCAGACAAATCAACCAAAACACTGCCAACTCACAATGAAATCATGGAAAATGGCTCACATGTAAATACTATCTACAAATTCTGATGAGATTGAATTGCTGAAATATTCATAACAAATTACTTCAATTCTTCACATATAATCAAGGTTTTGTTTTTTTTTTTCTTTCCCAATTTTGTGAGGTAGGAGGACTGGTGATCATCCATGAGAGGACTTAGCCAAATTTAAGAGGCATCAAGTATTTATTTTATAGGAGTTCATTAATTCTCTCTAGTGAGTATTCATTGTTTGAATCCAGTTGTTTTTGGGTGCATGTGATTTTCTTAGTTTTCATAATGTTGGGCATCAATTGATCTAGTAGTAACTCATGATATACGAATCATCGAAAAAAATCACGATGAATCATGTCAAATTGTTCATACATGTAAATGTAATGTGTACAAAATAGTCATGACAAATTGAGTCAAATCTTCACATCATTGCTTACAAATTCAGATTAGATGTGTCAAGTACTTACAATAGTCAATTTACTTAGCCCATACACGTATCGTTTCAACATTTGCTTTTTAATGTACATTACACACCTAAAATGTGCATAATCACAAGCCCAAAATGTGTTTGGGCATCACCCATATTTTTTTGGAAAAACATGAATCAAGTTAAAGGCAAACGATGAAAAAAATAAAAATGTAACAGTATTTTTGTACTACCTACATTTAAGACCTACTACCGATTTACCGTTGAGGTTGTTAGTTTGAACCTTTGTTTGAAATTGCTTGGTTTATTGGTTCCTTTTTTTTTCCTTTTCTTGGGAGCTATTATAGATATGAGAAATACCATAATATCAAAATAGGTTCAACAAATAATTGTGATATAATTATTTAATTTTCAAACATGAATTTTGACTGACCTTTTTTAATTTCTTGAAATTTTAGCATAATATAGATTAATAAAAATAATTTGATTTGGATGAATGTAAAAATCCAATTCCAAAAAAGATTGAATAATTCATTTGTTTGTACCATTCACAATTATCAATGTATAAACAAGTTAGTTCTTTCAAATCTACATGAATTAGACTTTTGGAGTTCATACTTCAATTGTTACTAAATTACCAACAAATTGGGTAAAGTAAGGCAAATTCATGGTGTATTGTGTGGTTCACCTTGTTGAATCATACAATATTTCATCATGTTTTATGTGAATAGGGATCAAATGGGGATTAATTAGTTGGCACCTATAGAGAGTGAAAAGGGACATGGGAAAATAGGGGAAGCAAATAGATTCAAATATTATACATATATTTGAAGAGACATGTGATAACAATTGTTTCATTAACAACAAATGACAACCTTTTCTACTTAAAAGAGGTTCATAGGAACTCAATAATCATTACTATCTCACAATGTAAGAAAATCAAAGGGCTTTGAAGATGGATGATATTTGACTTTTAGTGACAACCATTGGTAGGGATACATTTTTACACGTTAATTGTCATACACATGCAAAAAGTATAATTATTAGATTCTTGCTTCTATTCATTATTACAAATACCATGTATCCATAATAACCAAGGCAATAATTTCTATTTTGTGTTAAGCTCCATGTGAATTATAATTATCTTGATTCTTCCTACACATGTGCAAACCAATCCTATATATTATTTCAGCAAGTCTGTCAATCTGTCAGTGACAGTTATAACCGGTTCAGGTTCATCCACAACAAGTTCAGGCATCCAGTGGATGGATGGTGCACCGGTGGGTGCTGAATCACTATGGCGCAGTGTGATCCGATGGAAACCGGTGTTCAGGCATCCAATGGATGGATGGTGCGCCGGCGGGTGCTGAATCACTCTGGCCCAGTGTGATCCGATGGAAACCGGTGTTTAGTAGCCGGTTCCATATTTTAGTTCATTGATTTTTTGAGAACCGTGAGAATGAATGGTAAGAACCACCCTTCTAATAACCCGCTAATGGTGGTTGGTTCCAGTGTTGGTTCCGGTTCTTTGAATTTTTTTCCCCATAATCAAAGAATCACCGGTTCTGGTTCTTTCAAAAGAAGAACCACAGGTTTTACGAAAGAACCGGTAAAAAAACGCATTGGTTTTTAGACTTTTTTTTTTTCCTGAAAATTTGGGAACCGTGGTTATATAGCCACACCGATTGTTTGAAAATTTTAAAAAGCTTCAGTGCCATGCTGTGCCTTGCAGGCACGGGTTACCACTAGTATGTTTGTAAACAAGAAAACAATTTTATGTGTGCACACAAGAATTCATACACACGTGCACAAATGTCTCCATCATCTACTACTACTCCATACTACAATAATAAAAATGTCATTATCTTGTCTTGGAAAACTACATTGATTTCCATGTCCTCATATTCCAATGCATGTCTCTCTTAATTTTCTCCACTACTCTATTGATTGATCCCCTTTCCATCTTTCTCCCCTAAGCTCCATACCTCCACATTGCTTCCTTCTCTTCTCCTTGCAATCTTTCCCTTGGTTTCTTTCATAATCCCTTCTCTTGTTTCATAATCCCCTTTTCAACTCTCACCATCTTTTAATTAAGTTAAGCGATTATAATTAACTAGTAACCACCTATGAAGAGCTTCGACTAGGTCCTCTAGTTCAACTACCATCAAGTCCGTTATCTTGTAATTCACCTCATGTTTTTGTTCTCACTAATGGATGTTGAAATTTCAAAGAATCAAAATTTTTTCAAAATGATTTCAAAATCGAACATTTGACAACTCTATCTTATAGCCTTGGAAAAGAGCTTTCCAACGTTATGTCATACACCTCAATCAAAGTTGATTTGGCCCCTCAAATGTTAAAATTGTGAAATTATTGGTAGGTTTTGCTAATTTGTTCAGATTGTTGGTTCATCTTATTTTCTGGTTTATCAAAATTACTAATTTGTCATGTTGGCTTATCATTTTGATAGGCACTTTTGGTACTTTTTTTTTGTAAACATTTTGGTTAATCTTTTTATTAATATATTGGTTATGTAATAAAAGTAACTTTGTTAGTTAAATTATAATGTTTGATTTTTTATTTTTTATTCTAAATTACCAATAATTCTTTCACCTAACAACCACTAGTTTAATAGATTACAATAACAATTTGTGAATTTTTTAATGCTATAAATCAAATTTTAAATCCTACAACATGGACTAGCAAAACACCATAATTAAATGGTGTGATTAGTGAATTGAGTAAGGATTTCTTAAATCAGATGAAGTAAAAATGTTCGAACACATTGATGTTGTTTATGTAGCCTTAGGTACAAGTTACATGCATAAAAAAAAATCAAGTCGAATATAAGAAATTATTTAAACATTTAAACAAATTTAAACAAAATATTGATGCATGACCACATACACATGTGAAAATACACCACCATCATACAAATTATTATTTTTTGAATTTTTGAAATTTTTTGAATTTGTCTTATGTAATTTCTTTTTTTTGGTAGGTAATAAAAAAATTATATATGTTCCTATGGTTATTAAGGGAGGGCGGTGGGGTAACCCCAACTATGAATGGACCTTTTGATGTTTTTTTTTTTTCCCATTTTTGTGATGTAATTACTCTTTTGATTATGTACAAGGAGAATTAACCAAATTTGGTGATATGATAAAAAGGAAAATACAAAGCTCTATGATTATTCATATATTTTTGTGATATGTGGGAACCCATTGTCTAAATTTTATATATTAATTCACTACGTCTATCTGTCAATCAGTCTATCTGACGGGGGTTTTGGGGGGTG
>Ga0209611_10011991_pt1 | contig 12300 bp, 8 predicted proteins | sample S1TSphgellanicum_3_FD_187693 | JGI IMG/M metagenome (GOLD analysis project Ga0209611, IMG submission 187693) | Host-associated microbial communities from peat moss isolated from Minnesota, USA - S1T2_Fc - Sphagnum magellanicum MG (SPAdes) (version 2) | ecosystem: Host-associated > Plants > Peat...
CCAAATCCCCCCAAAACAAATGGCCTTTCCTCATCCAACCAAAAACCAAATCCCCCCAAAACAAATGGCCTTTCCTCATCCAACCAAAAACCAAATCCCCCCAAAACAAATGGCCTTCATTCATCCCACCAAAAAAAACAAAATCTCTCCAAAAAGAAAAGGCCATGGCCCATATCCACACATATATTATGATGGTATCCATAGACTCTCACGTTTGGCCCTACAATTTTTTCATGTTTCAAATTTGGCACCCTTCTTTGGGCTAACTTTCATTTGCTTGCCACAAGTAAAAGGTAGTAAGTACCTATTGCAACAAGTATGTGAGGATTTTTTATTTTTTTCCTTAGAAAGTTATCACAATTACCCAAGGGCTATCTCACTTCTAACAAAAATGAATGTAATGAAGATGGAACCAAAGAGAATGAAATTCTTTAATATGATGTTAGGCTACATGGGAGTTGGAAGAGATATGAATTCTTTCATATCATGAAGATTGAATAGTGGGAAATGAAATTTCTTTGATGTGATGAGAAAGATGGATCTTAATGAAGAAGATGAACAAGGTTTCATTGATCAACTTACAATGTTGATTAGGCTTTGAATTGAAAACCGAAGACATATCTATGTTCTTTCCAAGGCTATGATATATGTGTTTTGCCATCCATTAAAAACAAGTTAATATCACCTAGTAGTTCCCTCGATCATTTCCACATAAGAAAAAGAAATGAAACAAATGTGGCATGTCTAATGCATATAGTTGGGTTCCTTCACTTGCAAGATTGTCTAAGTGCAATTATTGTGTGGGCTGGCCAAGTTTTTACAATATAAGAAACTAGTGAGTTAAGAAGAAATATGGCAAATTGGTTTTGTGGGTCCCTTGAGTTGCAAGCTGGGGAAGAAGCTTGTGGGTGAGAGAGAGAAAGTGTGTGTTTTGGACTTCAAGTAGTGCAAGGTGGCTTTGCTTGCTTGCTTGCTGATTTCTCATCATGTGATGAGTGAGAGGTGTTACATGGTGAGTGGAGATGAATTGAGTGGATGATGATTTTGGCTTTGGGTGATGGTTATACCTTTCTTTCTTATACAGCTTTGCCAGGATCATGGGTTGCAATTACTGCATGTGTGGTTGTGTGGCTTTCATTTTGGTCCCACATTTTACGAGGAATATTCACTAAGTATTAGTGTGAAAATTGTGAGTTCATTTTGAGACAAATTCATGCTACAATTGTTGCTAGTTTGAACCCGTGTTGTTGGGTGCTTCTTTACTTTGTAAATTGGTTTAAAACATAAATTAAAATATTGTCTTGGTTTCAGTTTCACACATAATTGTCTCCAATTCTTTGGAAAACCCAATTTTGAAATTTCGATTTGAGTTTTGGTTTTCAAATTAGACCCATTAACCATCCATTTGGTTCTTACTAACCTGAACCAGAATCAATGGTTAAGTGCAAGTTAATCTCTGGTTAACCCCAGTTCGTTTTTATTTTTATAATTTTTTTTAAAAAAATTTTATAATTTTATTTTAGACATCCATTTAGGTTCCAATTGTTGTTTTTGTTCCACACATAAACTTAGAATTGAGAACATAGTTTTATCAAGTCCAATTGAATAATAAATTCTAATTCCGATTTTGAAAATTAGACCCAATTCCAGTTTTGATTCTTACTAACTAGAATGAGAACAAGTGGTTTTGACCTGTCAAAATGGTTACTCGCCCAACACTGGTTGAAGTTGCCATAAGGGGTAGAGCAATTACACAATAAGTCCCTCATTTTGGATGGAGATCATTTAATGAGTTTAATATTTGAAAATATATTCCTAGATTGCTAACATTTCCGAATTCCACCATGTAACATTAAAATGTTTTGACTTTAAAATTGTACTTATGCTTTCACAAAATTGGGAAATTCTCATTTTTCTAATGTAAATTTCGCCAGTTTTGCTATTTTTTTGCCAATTTTTTTTACATCAAAAAATTCCCAAAAGAATATATTATGTGGCCAATAGGTAAATTTTTCATTGTTAAACTCTTTGTTAACCCTATGTGCTTGGCATGTATTTTAGGTTTACCCTTATGAAAGGGGATGATTGGCATCAAGGGGAGGGGGAGGAAAAGGCATGTTCATGGCAAAATTAAGATATTAGAATGTGGGAGTTCTTTTGTGTCTTATGCAACTTGAAATCTTGAAAATTCTTTTCAATGGCTGATGTTGCTTCTATATTTTGTGTTTTTCTAATGGTGCATTCACACTTGACATTAAGTCAATGTTAAATAAAAATCTAGGTGACATCCTAGGTGGCACCCAATGTTAAATGGGTGATATCGTAATGTTAAGTGAATGTTAACATAAAATGGTCATGGTAAGTAGGTGTAAGTCCTAAATGACTAGCATGGTGTTAGGGCCCTGAACACTAAAGTCCCTAACACCAAGTGTGAATGGACCTTTCAGTGTGCATATTCTACACTTGCAAGCAATTATATTGATTGGACATTCTATGCGATCAATTACAAGTTCCAATGCCTTTAGAATAGCTACCTTTTGCTAATGTACTTGTGCTTTTAGTGTTGTTTAAGTGTTAAATGTTTGTTTATCTTTATTATTTTCTCACTTATGATGCCTCTATTGTGTTATGCTTATGATTCCAAATGCAATTCGGACAACCAATGTTTTGCGTCAATCACTTTGACATATGTTGTACATATTCATGATGTTGAGTTATATCCAATTAGATTTTGTATTGTAAATGTGGTGCAAAGGTTCAAACATCAACCCTTACCATTTACCTTGTGAACAAACAAGGTGAAGGTTGGTCATTTCTTTTACCCTACTTGAATTGATAACTTCCTCAAGCCTTTTAAATGTATACCTATGTACTTGGTTACTTATATTGAAATCATTTTATGTGCCCAATATGGCATATATCTTTAGGTTGCTTCACAATTAGATTGGAAGCACAATGTAACAAATAATATCATTGTAAGATATCTTGCATTTGCTTGCAAGACTAGAGATGCAACACATGCTATTGATGTGAGAGAGACTATAACTTAGTTTTACTAAATCACACTAATGTTTAGCAATTGCACATTAGAAATGTCAATAAGCAATTTATGAACAAACTATTCATGCAGAGATAAATACAAACTTTCAATACATTATCATCGTGTTTCAATTTTTGAATGGACTATAATTTGTTGTGTTCACACACAATAATTTTTTGAAATTTTTGTTCCCAATGGAAACTATTGACTTGTTACACCTCTTGGACATTGGGTTGATCACAACATGGTACATGGGTTCGTGCAAGTTAAAAGCTCATGAAAACATACACTAAATATAATTTATTTGACATTAGAACAATGTCATATGGTGTGATATGTGTATGATTGACTTGTTTGGCACTTGTGGAATATGTGATTTTTGCCTAATATAATTTAAAATAACTTGGTGTGAAATGTTTTATTTTACACCTAGCCACAAGACCTTAAATGTTCAAATGACACAACCTATTTTGTACATTGTCCAAGTTTACATTTTATATTATCTAATTTTTTGGGTAATTATGGGGTGAAATTTGCAATTGTAATTTGAATGTTTGAAAACTTTACAATAAAAGATAAAATTCAAGAACTCATAAATTTTTAAAAGGGCATTGATAGTCTTGAAGGAGATTACAAATCAAAAGTTGGGGAATTCAATAATTTTCTCAAATTTGTTGATGACATAATGAAATTTTATGTTATTTTTGCACATTGGTTTTGGGATTATTAAATGTTAAACAATGGTATTTTCAATGTTGGCTAGGTCTTCCATTCTAAGAAAATGTTTGATCTTAGTTTTGACATTAGATGCTTTTGGTAGGTTCTTTAGGTGTAGGTTTCAGATTAGTTTTTCAAATTTTAAAACCTTACAATTCTAGTTTTGGCATATGTTTTCAAATCCTAGTTCAAAAATCAAGTCCAATTCCATGTACACATTACATGCTCCCCAATATTGAAATTTTTATATTAGGTACATACAATTTTTTAAAAATAAAATAAAATTGAATACATTATAGAAATATAAAGTTCTACATGTACCTAATTAAAATTGATCAAATGCCTAATTAAACTTTAACCTGTTGCCAACTATTCAAAAAAGCTATTACTTACCTAAAATGTTTAAACCTATGTTCAAGACTCTTTTTTCAAGGTTTTGATTTTAGTTCTTGTTTTAGCAAACAACTAATTTTATGGTCCAATTCTTATGATGGTTCCATCAAAAGGGTGTTGGTTTAAGTTCAAGTCAAAATAGCTTAAACTTGAACCCTTGGGTTTAACACTCTAAGCGGAATTAACTTGTGGTCATTTGTCATGACAAAGATGCTTGCTACATAATTTCTAAATAACAATTTTGTGTTTGGAACTAGTATAATGTACAAACAAGGTTCCATTCTTTTGCATTTTCCAAAATGATTATACCCAAGATGAAGCTTTAAAGGTTCATTTATTTTATTTTCAAGTGTTTAAAATCCATATGTGTGCAACACACAATATTGTGGTTCTACATTGCAAGTTTAGGCGTGGCTTTGCCCATTGATGACCTTTTTGTGCATAAGTTTTTCTTTTTTCTTTCAATAAAACCAAAGTATCAAATTTGATTTATGTTGTTATCTAGTTTTCATAGTTAGTTTTTGTCAAATAGTTTAAGAAATTGCTCATATTCACACAATGAATTGAATATTGGTGAACATTGCAATAATTTTGAAGGTGGCATGTTTGAAGATAAATGAAGGCCATTACCTTATAGTCCGATTGGGTCCAATATAATTTACTAGAAGTTATCTAGATGATTTAATCCATTGTGATCATGGTTATGATATTAAGATGATAAACCATGAACAACCCCAAGATTATCAAGGAATGTCGTTTCCTTGTCCTTCATCAACCTCATTTATTAGACACAACCTTTTAAACAAAAATTTGAAATGTTTCAATTATTTTATGACCAATATGTACTACAACGAGTGGTCAACATTAATTGAATAGTTTTGATATGTCAAGACTAATGTTGGGTGGTTTTCAACTTTTTTAGAAAACCATTGAGCTTAATCTTATAAGGGTTTAGGAGAACTCGCCTAGGTTTTTAAATTTTGAAAATCAAATTTTAATACCTACCCCAATTTTCAAATTAGTCAAAGGTGGAACCATCAATTTTCAAAGTAAGATGGTTTTCAAGGTTAATGAGATTTGAACCTAAAGGTGCATTCACACAAGTGATGTTATGGATTCTAGTGTTGAGTTCCCTAACACTATGCTAGTCATTTAAGACTTACACCTACTTACCATAAAAAATTTATGTTAAGTTAGCATTCACTTAAAATTAAGCTATCACCCATTTAACATTGGGTGCCACCTAGGATACCACCTAGATTTTCATTTAACACTAACTTAACATCAAGTGTGAATGCACCATTATAAGCCCACACCACTAGGCCATAAGCTCTTAAGAAAAACAATAATTAGGTTATTTAAAACTTGTAAAGCGAAATTGGCATGTGTAAAGAAATAAATAAAATTTCACTCATTTTTTGCACATCAACATGGGGCATATGGTTAAAATTTATGTATTTTAAAGGTTTTAAGTTCCAATCCAAGTTGAACAGCCTATTGACCTATTAGTGATTATTGTAATTTTTACTAGCTTTCAAAATTGAACCCAAGGTACCCTTTTATCTATCCCAAGTATGAAGGTTGGGTCCAAGTAATACCTTGACTAGTTTTTAGAAGGTTGACTATCACTTGTTAGAAAAAAAATGTCAATTCTCATTGTGAAAACAAGCCCCTAGCCAATTTTCACCTTCTTTGTCATAGGGTAGTTGTAAATTGCATGAATTGGTGTGCAATGGCAACTTTTTGATCAATTTTGCATAGAGTTTTAAACTATTATTGATATCACAAAAATGGACTTATTTATGTCAGGCGTGAAATCATATAATGAAAAAATATAATAACAAAATAATGAAAGGTTAAATATCTTAAATGGATTTTAGTATGTATTATCACAATCCATATCAATTAAATATGAACTTTTATTTCACAATGTGTTAGTATAATGTTTTTGAAAATATGAAACACATAATGCTTTGAAGGTTGACAACACTTAAATTAAGTAAACAAATATTCCATAATTTGTCAATATATTAAATCATACTTGATTTTAAAACTTTGAAAATGATAAAAAAAATCCATTTTGATATTAAGATTAATGTGTTTCAAGACCAATCTTTAGCAAAAAGTGATTTAAAAGGAATTAAAAATATGATATAAATTCAAATATGAAAAAATATGTCAATTTAAACATCATTTGAACCTATTTCAAAGTTTAACCCATTCATTGTGCCTAAAATGTATTTAAAATACAAAGGATAAAAACTTTCATAAAGCACTATGAAATGTCATTTTTGGTCCATCCTAATGTGCTTTTACCCCATACCCACCCAATAGTGGTCAAGACTATAGGGTTTCACAATATTTCCAATTTTGATACCAAAAAATGGCAACATCAGTTAGACCTAATTTTAAGGCTTATAATGTTAGGTAGCTTAATATTTATATGACATCATAAAAAAAACTTTCATTATGACAAAACTAGCATTAACCTAAAATGTTAGTTGACAATTATGGTGTCCATTCACATTTAGGTTAGTGTTTAACTAATTTAGAGTATCAATAAATATTTAATAACTTACCATTATCATAATGGATTCACACCAGCATGATGAATGTTAATGATTATTTGCCACAATCAATATTATTACAAATAATGTTAAATATAATAAATACTAAGTTAGATCCCACAATAAAAATTGTGTTATGCGACATTAAATCAAAACAAAACCTAGGCTTTATATTAGCTCAAGGATGTTAATTATCACAAATGGGTGCAAGCATTCAATCATGAACCACAACCACCTCTTTAGGCCACTAATGTTTTTTATGAATATTCTTGAAATATTTATTTAAATCATTAAAAAATATTTAATATTTTTTAATATTATAATTTATATGTTAAAGTTTACATTAAAAATTAGCTTAACATAAGTGGGTGTGAATCTTTTTACGATACAAAAACAATGATTACAACTATTTTTTAAATGTTTTAAGGTATTTTCATCAAATTGATTTCAAAATTTCAAAATGTGTATGTCAACAAAATATTATTAAAATTAATGTATTATAATACAATATTATTGAAAAAAAATTGTATAAAAAGAACTCCATTTTCTTTAAAAAATATTAAATACAAAAAATTTAGCAATGTTAGATACCAATTATCAATAATGCTACCTAACACTACATATGTGAATATACCCCAAAAAAAATTTAAAATTGACAATGATCGACCATTGACTTAACATTAGGTGTGAATGATGATCATTCATATAAGGAATTTCCCCATTCCTTTCATGACACTATTCCCACACCCTTCCCCAAAAATTGAAATCAAATTCAAAACCATAGAAAATATAAACCTCGCCCTAGACTATGAATCACAAAAAGAAACATCAAATCCCTTCCTCGTGTATGTTATATTTTTCATATATTATCCAATAGTTGGGGTGAATGCATGCCCTATATTAATTATATTTAATTTTTGAGAATAAACATGATTCTATTGTAGAATAAATTGAATTACAATTTTTACTTGACAACAAATATATAAGACTTTGCATTTTTACACATGTCATTTTCTTATTCCAAAAATTGTTCTTCCCTATGTAGTTTGGCAAATGATACTAAAATTAATTAATGTTTTCAAAAACATTAAGTGTGGAGATTAACAAGTAGTTGAAATGAATATTATCATTGATGGACATTTCAAGCTAGGTAATCATTAATAAAACATTATTGTTACATTGGGTTTTGGAAAAGGAAAACATAACGATTATTGCGTTAATGTTGGATTTTATTTTTTCTAGCAATCATAAACCAATCTATTGTCATTGTTTTTTTTTTTTTTTTGTTAATTGACTCTAAAATTCATAATTAATTATTTTTTATTATAACTAAATATTTCAAATTTAAAAAATCCAATAGATAAAAATACGAAGCATATACAAGGTAAATTTTCTATTGTTTATTTAACCATGATTTCAAAACACTTTAATTCATTCTTACAAAGGTGGCTTTTGTCATATCTACCGAATGTTGTATTTTTTACAAAACCTTTCCAAGGAATGAAAGGTTATTTGATTTCAACAATGTGTGCTTAAATCCAAGCTTGCCCAAAAGATTTGGGATTCCTTGGGATTCTTCATGCCCAAAATTGGGAATGCCTCCCTTCGATTCTTGTGCATTCTTTTTTGTGAGTAATTGTTTCATTTTCACCATGTGTTTAAGGCTTGCTTTTGGTTCACTTCCTTGTTTTTGCCTTAATCTTCCTCACAAACTTAGAGCTAAAGTTGTGATGATATTTATGATGGGTGAAAAAAAGATAATGGATGATTTTTTCACTATGGATGAAAAAGAATGACAATAATAAAATTCATCCATGAACTTGACAAACTAAACAATGATGGATGAATTTGATCAATAATGGAAAAAAAAAAATTAATTTTAAATTTATGAACAATAAGCTAAACTACATGAATTATCGTATTAGATATTTTATTTTTGTTAATTGATTTTGAAATTTTAAATATGTATTTAATGATTTAAGTTGGGTTTTTGGTGTTGGATTTCATCCATACAAATATCACAAACTTGAAAACCAAAACTTATATCACATTTAAATAATTCATAACGTGGTTAGAACTAGAAACAAGTATCTTTTGTTTCTCCAAAACAAATATATAGTTACAAAAGTGAGTATGAATTTCAAGACAAGGGGAAAATGGGTGATGAAACTCAATATTGTTCCAAAATTGGGCCAAAATGGTGTGTTGGCCCCAATTTTATTCTCACCGAAGGTGCAACACCCCCAATGCCCTATCTTTATACCCTATATTTGTTATCTCAAATATTGAAATTCTATCAAATGATGAATTTGTTTGCAAATTTTTCAAAACTCGGTGTCCGTGGTGCCCACATTGGCTGATTTAATGAATGTACTTTAAATGGGCATGAGATGGGAAACAAAGGTCCAAATTAGTGCCCGTATGAGGGTTCAATTCATGGATACCATTACTATGACCCAACATTTTAGACATAAAAATTACTTCTTCACCAAGAATTAAAATGTGTGATTTCATTAAAACCTCACAATTCATGTGGAAGGTCAATGGTAAAGTGGACGTTTAATATTCACATTTTAGATTTTGGCACTTTTCAAAATAAGGGTATAAGATGTTTCCAATGATATCCCAATGATTTTTATAGAGAGATCAAACCCTAATTGAATTGAATTTACTCTTGATATGATTCAAAACATCTCAATGTAAAACATTAAAAACACAAGTTTGTATTCCCAAAACTAATTGGTTTATGATAATTACTATTGGGGGATTTGAAAAGTCCAAACACAAATAATATTGTGGAAACAATTCTTGCCCATTCATGCCTCGATGAAGAGAAGGGCAAATCATGTATGGTCGAGCTTGACATGGATTTGGAAAGTCATCAATGAAAGATATTAAAAATTGTTGTCCAATGCCCTAATGAATGAATCATGTATTTCCCATGAGTTATGAGCGAGGTTGCTAGGGGGATGTTCATCACCCCAAACATGTCCCTAAGGATGTCCCAAGATGTTTCAGGATGATTCAAAATTGTCTTTCCTTACGTCCCAAGTTGTAGTTTAGAATTTTAAAAAAAACATTTTTCCCTTTTTAAAATTTCTTTTTAATTTTTTAAGTTGAAAATTTATCACAAACTATTGAAAAGTATCTTAAGGAAAAAGAAGAATTATGGAAATTCAAATGTTTCACAATGCAAAAATATGGTTTTCAAACAAATCCTCTTAAAGAAACCAAAATCCTCCAAGATATCATAACTCTATAACTAATCTCAAGTTTCAACACGCCAAAATATCATCTTTTGAAAATCCTCATATAAAAATAGACCTACTACCTAGGTGCCAAAATGCCTTAAGCTACTATACTCTATAATGAACCTAAACACAATATCCTTGCCTTGGTAAGCAAGGTCAATGAATTATCCAAGGGTGCTTGTTTTGGGGCCCCAATGTTATCAACATGCTACCCAAACATCTTGTCTTGACACTAGGCAACTTTTAAGCACCACCTAATGCTTCCTTGCACAATACAACATTCTTGGCATTTTGCCTAGTGTGCACTTGACACTCTTCAACATTGCAAGACATTCCGGAGGTGTATGTGGCACCCTCAATGCTCCTAACATGTTGGTTGATTTCTTTCAACACTCTTTAACATTTCAGTTTGTATAAAGTTAAGATAAATTAATTTTTTTAAAAACTTACCTAAATCAAAGTTCCACCACATGCAAAAGATATTTTTAAACAAGGCCATGAAATAACAAGAAATAGTCATACAAGATTTTATTCATAACATAAAAATGTTGGAACACATGAAATAAAAATAAAAATTTTAAAACATAAAATCATATTTTAAATTGATGTTAAACAAACTAAAGATAATTGATGTGGTTATCTTTGTTTATATTTGTTAAGGAGCCTATTTTGAAGAAGCTTTAATTGAAGTTTTCATATGGCCCATCATCCAAAGAACCATTTTCAACACTTAAATACTTATTATGAGTGAAAATTGGATGTTGATGAATGAATTTTATTCATGAGCAAACTCCATCCATGAATGACAAGTTAAAATAAATGAAACTTTCAAGTTTTATAACTTGTTTTCAAATTTTGATATATGTTTAATGACTTAAATTAATAGGTTATAGGATGTAATTCATATCATTTGAAACTTTTGCCACTTCAAAGTTGTCTCCCCTTGAAACATGCATAATTTACTATAAGGAAATTAATGATTCCTTCCATCATGGATTGGGGCCATGGTGAAATTTGTGTGAGCCCATTATGTGCCCCAAATGTGGTTTGGGCTCAAATTGCACGAAACATTTTCTTTCATTACTTTGTATAATTGAGTTGTTAGAGATTTATCCATGAAGCATGTTAACTCATCCTAATTCTTCAAGAGCTTCCATTAATGAGTGCACCTTAAGCTTCCATGATATCATTGCCACAAAATTCAGAATTACCATCAATTCCACTTGATGATCCTCAAAGCATGTGGAATCTTGTGAAAGAAAGTACATACAAAACCTCTTGGACAAATCCTCTTGAATACCAAATGGTACAGTCCAAAAGGATGGAATGCATACGACACAATTTGAAAATATTACTAACAATTTAGTGCAACCATGATGCTCTTACCTAGAGCGAATAGAATTTTTGGTACACATCCATGAAGATGAAGGTGTTAACAATATTAATGTTATTGTGTAATTTTAGCATCATGAAGAATGTTTGCACAACTCTAATTCTTTGGCAAAATTTGTGATCAAGAAGGTTGATAGCACAAAGAACTTCACTAGGAAATCTATACATTTGGAAAATGAGTGTTTTGAGGTGGACTTTTCCAAATGACAAACATAAACCATAGCTATAAATCCTCAATATCACCTAAAACAATATCTCAAATGTATGCTACAATTCTTCAGAAATAGATGACATTATTAAAGCTATCATGTAAGTACAAATTTTAACCTCGAATTCACTTTTGAAAGATTTAGCTTGTTTCCTTTCTTGTGAGGACATGTACATGACCAACAAACACTTGGGATCATTTTCTTGATGTTACTACAACGTAACGATTTCAATGGGATGGCCAATGTAGGTTTGTCTACTTCTTGAAGTTCAAATTTAAATGGCAATAAACCTCAAAAACACTCATATTATGAAGAGAAAAATGTTTGCAAGTTGACGGTACAATTTTGCTTTAATTGTTGACATTAACATCCAGTAATGTCCAACAAAAAAGAAAGGAGTAATCTTTGCATTTTATAGGCTCTCAAACAATCCATATTGTTCAGGTTCAACATCACAAACAGATGAACAGAAGTTCAAGATGTAAAAACCCTAAACCCTCAAGCAGGTGATGCAGACAAAACCTAAACACTTTACATATTAGTATTGAATTTTACACAGAATCATGATGATTGTAAACCTGATGATTGTTACCACAAGAAAACATCAAGAGGAAGGAAGGAAGGAAGGAAAAGAACACATAGACAACCAAGGTCCTAGCTCAATTTCAGTGAACTAATATTGAATGATATTCAATAGCCTAACTCAATTACCAAGAACTAGAATATCTGAA
>Ga0209611_10011992_pt1 | contig 12300 bp, 13 predicted proteins | sample S1TSphgellanicum_3_FD_187693 | JGI IMG/M metagenome (GOLD analysis project Ga0209611, IMG submission 187693) | Host-associated microbial communities from peat moss isolated from Minnesota, USA - S1T2_Fc - Sphagnum magellanicum MG (SPAdes) (version 2) | ecosystem: Host-associated > Plants > Peat...
TCTAGGCTGTCCAAGGCCTAAATATTTTTTTTCTGGTCTACCAAATCTTTTGCCTCAAAAAATCAGACTGCCCCTGATTTCTTTTTTCTCTAGAGTCAGTTACATCTGGGGAAGTTACATCTAGGGAAGCTCCACAGGGATCAGGCAGTGACTGGAAGAATCTTCCAAGCATTGCCCACACAGACAGACACCACCACTATTACTTTTCCAGGCATAACTGAAAATGACCTGCTGTGGGCGGGTGTCTGCCCTGGCCACCCTGCCCTGCCCTACCCCTGCCCTGTTTGTCACCACAGACAGACAGACACCATGTTTGCTTTTATATATAAGATTGCAAAAATTGGGTTCAGAAGGAAAAATCAGTTGAGCTCTCAATGTGTTCACACTTGGGCCAACGGCATAGGCTTACGCTAGTATTACTTATAAGCTATGGCTCTCCATTGAGGGCATGGCATTTTTGTTGTAAGCTCCCTATACCTGAGGGACAGTATCCCTGGAGGTGTAGGGAGCTTACAACCATTTGCACCAGTAATGGGAACCCCTGTTGAAACTAATACTTATTTTTATTAGCAAATCTAGTTGTCAAAGGGCCTTATGGGGGTGTAACTTAACACACCCACCAAAAACACAAGGGCTCTTTCGACTAAAGTCCCCCCAGAATAAGTGCTCAAAACTGAGCAAAATTCTGCCTCACAAATTGCCCTAAAGAACAAATGCAAAAGCGTGCTAATGGACACACCCAATTCCCTGACATGAAGAAATTTTGATTACAATACTGCTACATTAATTAGCATGCGCCTTATACATATGTGCATAAAGATCTGCATTGATTTGTTTTTAGTATAATTGGGAGAGCACCTTACAGAGACTTTTTTTTTTCCCCCTTCTGTTGTTTGAGGGGCATTTTAAGAAATGGAATGCATGCTCTAGCAGGCATGAGGTTTTTCAAAATGCCCTTGCAATTTTTTTATTTTATTTTTTTCCAGTGGTGAAATTTAACAAATAAAGAATCTGCACAGGTCTTTCTGTCTGGTAATTTTCTCAGCTTTGGCCTTTACCCTACACAGACAGAATCAACGCTTGGCAAAAATGTGGAATATTCTGGACTGTAAAAAGCCCCCAAACAAGAGGAAAGGGTAAGCAAAATCCTGTTACAAAGGATGATAATGCGCCCTCCTCCTCCTCCTCCTCCTCCCACAACCCCACCCACCATGGCCAAGAAGCCCAAATAAGAAAAGAAAGGAAAAAATGAATGGTGGCTGTAAACCTGATGACTCACCACATCAGCAGATTCAGTGGATTAAGTCTCCAAGCAAGAGAGAGAGAGAGAGAGAGAGGTAAGAGAGAGTGTGTGTTCAAAGGACTCTCGCTTCCCCAAGAAAGAATGGATGCATGTCGGCTGAAGGTATGAGTGTAGGGTTTAAAGCCCAAGGGTGGGGGCATTCTCAAAATAAGGGGCCTACTACTAGGTGATAGCCAAATCTGGCCCTACAATTTAGGGAATGTCCCACACACTCACACTTTACCATATGCTTTACCACGAAGAGGAGGTTATCATAAACATATTTAGATCACAAGACCTAGCAGGAGGAGGAGGTTTCTCACCTACACCTTAAGAGTTAGAGGGATCTTATGCCTACTCATAGGTGTGCAAAGGGTGCTCTTCTGCAAAGATCCCTCCTAACATTGGGGTGTAGGTGTAATATCCAGTGTTGGGCAGTTCTTTACTTTTATGAAAACCCTCTGGTTCCCATTCTAAAACATAAATTTAAAACGGTCTTGATTCTGAATTCCAGTTCCACACATAAATTCTGACTCTGGTTTGGTTCCAGTTCAGAAAATCAGAAACCTATTCTGGTCTGGTTTTTTACTAACCCTGATCAGAACAGGTGGTTAACTGCTGGTTAACCCTGGTTGTAGTCGCTTTTATTTAAAAATCTGGATCTCGTTCAACTTATGGTTTCAGTTCCACATGTATATACTACTGAGAACGCAGTTCCAAGCCTTTCTCAATAATTTGTTTAAAAATCCAGTTTGGGTTGTGGTTGCAATTCTGAGAATTGGACAATGTTTCACTTCTGTTCTTACTAACGGGCACCAGATTTGGTGATTCTGACCGGCCTGGGTATCTACCCTCACACTTGTAATGTCCATCCTCCTTTTTTAAAACCCTATTGACAAATATATAACGTTTTCCTCCAAACACACTAGCTGAAATTGCTTCTAGTTCTCTCATGGAGGGGTAGTGACATGGCTTTCTTGGTAGACCCTCAAGTGAGAAGATTCGCCTTTAGATCATCACGGAGCAACCCCTGGGGCGGCTTGGGTATTGAGTCTAAATGTTGGGTTCGGTTCAATTCCTAGTTTGATAGCACTCATGAGCCACATAAGTGTCAACAAGTGAAGGTTTGGGGAAGGAGGTCAAGGAGATGTCCATGAAGCATTAAGTCTTGAGCTAGACAAATGTGTGGTTAGGTCGGAAGACTGGAGATGATAATCCTAGGTGACAAGGTCTTGGACCACTTGGGAAGTTTACAACGAATTTAATCCCACCCCTCTAGAAGTTAAAGTTAGCCCTAGGTTATGAGACAAATATGAATGTTGAAGTTCACTGATGCGTGGTTTGCCATGTGCAGGTAGTGTAGGTGTTTAGCAAGGCGCATGAACAAAGGTGAGGGCATGGGAAAGCACCAAGGCTGATCCAAGTGCGATAGGTGGTATTAGAGTAGGTTCCTAAAGTCTTTGGGAAAATTCTAAAGCACAAAAAGAGCAATTCTTCCTAAGGCAAATGGCCTTAGAAGAACCCATATAGAACACAATGGTGGTAGTGGAACCCAAAGCCAAAAGGAAATACAAGACAAAAAAGGAAAAAGAGAAGGACGCAACCTTCGAAGAATTACCCACCATAGGGAAGGTCATGATAAAAAACAAATTACGTGAAGAGAAGGCTTGAAACCTAAGGCAACTGGTGGAAAAGGAAGCCACAATGGCCTCTCCCCGTAAAACCAAGAAAAAAAAGACGAAAGGGAAGGATGAGGTCGAGCCAAGCAAAGTGTTGGCCTAAGAGAGGACTCTTTCCCTAGTTGCCCAAAGTAAGGGAGGAACCAAGGCAAGTGTAAGCTTGTCAACAAAAAGGACTCCCATGGTTTCCCAAAAAAAAAGAGGAAAGAGAAAGTTCCCAAACCAAGTGAAGAGCCAATGCATGTGGACTTGCATTCAGTAGAAGAGTCCAACAGAAATGGTGATTCTTTGTTAATCCTCCCTTTAAATAATTAGCCTGAGAAGGAAAAAGGGGGAAAACATACCCTAGAGCATCCCAAGGTGAACAAAGCTCATAAGGTCCAAAAGGAGGAGGTGAACCAAAAGGAGCCAGACAAGACATCTAAAGAGTTTTTAACCCTCCTCAATACATTTTAAGCCCTCATGGTGCAACAAGGCGAGACTACATTATAGCACAATGAGACTACAAAGCTCATGAACCACATTGTGGAAAGATTGGGTGTCATCAACATCACCTTGAGTGGGGGCTTTACCAAGGTCACCATCATCAAGGCAAGGTTGTTGGACTCCTTTGCAAGGAAGGAAACCAAAATAAAGAAAGTGCAACCATGGCTACACCAAATTGAAATGTACATGGAAATTCAACCTCTCTAGATGGATAAAGAACAAATCCATTTCGCTTAAACCTTCTTCAAAGAACATGCATGGGCTTGGTGGATGTTCCAAAAATAAAAAACATCCGACCTCTTTGAAACCCTCACATGGAAGGTTGCAATTGAACGAGAGGTTCATGCCGCACCACTTGGTGCTTAAGGACAAGATGGAGCTCTTGGAGCTAGCCCAAGGGGATGGGGTAGGCTCTTTGGTGAGCTATGTCCAAAACTTCAATCGGGTGCTAACTATGGTCCCTCTGAAAGAATAGTACACCAGGAAGTTGATCCTCTTGCACAATTCAAAGCCTCGAGGCCCAAAAAATTGTCTATCAAAAGATAGACATCCCAAACACTTGCCAAGGTTTGATGAAGGTAGTGGTGTGCATAGAAAACAATGGCCCTTCATGCCCCAAGGGTGAAATTGGAAGTAGGGTCACTTAGAAACATCATGTTGGCCAAAGCAATGGAAACAAAGGCCAAAACAAATGTAAGTGGGGCCAAGGTAAGCCAAGGTCTCACACAATAAGAAGAAGATGTCAAGTAAAGAACCAATGGTGAAGAAAGCAAAATGAGACTTATCAAATGTTTCAATTTTGACAATCACGAGAATTTGGTGGAAGATTGTCCCAAGCCACCTTAGGTAAATGACTACATTTCCTTAGGTAAGTTCATTCTCTAAGGGGGTTTTGTGGTTTAAATAGGGGCCAACAAAAGTGAAGCCTCTAATTTGTTAAAATTAAAATGTAAGATAAATAACAAGTTGGTGTGTTATTTCTAGGATTCAAGAGTAACAAATTTGTTTGTGATTTCGCAAATGGCAGAACAATTGGGAATTCAAACCAAATTAATGGCACACCCCATCATGGTGCAATTAGCACAAGGCATAGCTAAACCCTCATTATTGTAGTGTTAAGTGTCAAGCTATTTTGTGGGGGAGTTCAATTTTTTGAGAACTTCATCGTGTGACTTAGATAAAATTGATATAATCCTAGGGAACACATTTTTGGATGCCTACAAAGTAAACATCCTCTGCAATAGAAGTAAATTGAGAGACTACACCAAAGTTGGCTTTAAGTTAGTGAACTTAGATGCATAATACAATTTTGCATTCATGAAAGTTGGAATTAACTTGGTTGCTTTGGTTAGTGAATTAAAATTGATTAGTTTTTTGGTTTTGATGTTTTTGAAAGTCTCCCAAGGGGAGCTTAAGCCACAAGGGGCAAGGCAAACCCCTTCTTGTATTTTGGACTCATTCAATAAATTTTCAAAGGTTTTAACGAATCAACTTTCCAATGCCCTTCCACCTTGTAAAAAGGTTGACCATAGAATATAAATGGTTCCTGGTTTGGCTCTGCCATCCAAGGCACCCTATAAGTTAAACCAAAGGAACTAGAAAAGCTCAAAAAATAATTGAACGACCTTTTCAATTGGGGGTAATATATTCAACAAAACAAGTCGTCTTACGAAGCACCAGTTTTGTTTGTCGATAAAAAGGATGGCAAGTTGGATGTGTTTTGAACAAAATAACCATTCAAAACAACTATACTCTACTTCCCATTGACGATCTATTGGATTGACTTAATGGGGTTCAATATTTTAGCCAAATTGATCTCAAATTTGGGTATTATGAAATCCACATCACAGACAAGGATGTTGAAAAGTCGGCTATGAGGACCAAGTGTAGCTCATATGAATTCCTAGTGATGCCACTTGGGTTGTGTAATGCCATGTCGATGTTCACGACACTCATGAACTCCATCTTTCACAAAAAAATGGATGAGTTCATGATTATTTATATTGATGATACCCTAATGTATTTCAAGATTACAAAGGAGTGTGAAACATTTAAAATATGTTTTAAGCAAGCTCCAATAGAATAATTTTTTTGCCAAAAAAACAAAAAATGAATTTGGCCAGGAGAATATGGACTTCGTGGGGCATATCTTATCAAAGGAAGGTGTGAGGCCTGACCCTAAAAAGTTGCAAGCCATAAAAGATTAAAAAAAACCAGTCATGGTTAAATGAATTTGATCTTTCTTAAGCCTAATGAACTTCTATTAAAAATTTATTAAAAGGTTTTCACAAATGGCGAAACCACTTTCAAACCTCCTCAAAAATGAGTTATCTTTCAAATGGAAAGAGGAACAACAAAAGGCATTTGAGGATTTGAAAGAAAAGTTTTCATTTGCCCTTTTATTGAAGTTTTTAGACTTCACTAAACCATTTTAAGTCCACACTAACATGAGTGATTTCACTATTGGGTGAGTCCTCATGTAAAAGGGACACTTGATTGCCTTCAATAGCAAAAAACTTTGTGGGGCACAACTATGATGGTTGATTCACGAAAATGAATTATTTCATGAAAAGGCAAAACTGCTTTCAAACCTCCTCAAAAGGAATTATCTTTTGAATGGAAAAAAAAGCAACATAGGGCATTTGAAGACTTGAAAGATAAGCTTTCGTCTACTATGTTGAAGTTTATAGATTTCACCAAATCATTTGAAATCCACATTGACACAAATGCTTTCATTATTGGGGGAGTCTTCAAGTAGGAAGGACACTTGATTACCTTCGAGACCAAAAAACTCTATGGGGCACAATTGTGATGGCCGATCCACAAAAGGAGTTGTACATTATTGTATCTTGTTTGAAAATGTGGCAACATTTCCTAGGGAGGCATAAGACCAAGGTCTTCATGGACAACGTTTCCTTGAAATATTTCAAAACTCAATTGAAGGCTTCAACCAAGCAACTAAGATGGCACAATACCTTGGCATTGTTGGATGTGGAAATGATTCATAAATTAGGATGGGACAATGTGGTTCCTAACACACTGAATAGGAAGGAATAATTTCAAGTGGAAAAACCCCCAACCAAAACTCAAGCACCAAGGGCCACCTTCCAAGGAAAAAATAGCCTTGAAAGGAAGATAATGAGAGGTTTATGTGCAAGATTCACTTGCACAACAATGTTTCAAATAATTGCGGGAACAAAGGAAGGTGAAAGGCATCACCTTGAAGGAAGGATTGCTAAGATAGAAACAGTTTCAAATTTATGTGCCAACAAAAAAAATTCGCACAAATATCATGCAAGAGGAGCATGATGTGCCCATGGTGATGCATTGTGGAGAATGAACCACAAGGGTAGCTGTAAGAAAAAGGTTTTATTGGCTTGAGATGAAAGAGGATGTAGAGCATTTTGTGCACACTTGTGTAAAGTGTTAGAACATGAAGTCCATTTATAAAAAGAAGTATGGATTATATAGACCTCTATTGATCCCAAATAAACCATGGGAAAAAGTTTCCATGGATTTCATAACACACTGCTTGAATGGAATAAAATGGACGCCATTTTAATAGTAGTCAATCAATTTTCTAAGTTGGCAAAAATGGCTCCAACAAAGACAATCATGACTTTTGATTCAACAAAGTTGTTTTTTGATATGTGGGTGAAGCACCATGGGATGCCTCAATTTATTGTAAGTGATAGAAATGCCAAGTTTACAATGGGCTTATAAAAACATTTGTTTCAAAAGGTGGGCATGAAATTGTCATTTAATATAGTATTTCACTCGCAAACCGATGGCCAAACAGAAAGGGTTCACTAGGGTGTTTAACCAATATTTCAAAAACTATGTGACTGTAGATCAAAGAGATTGGGGCGAACATTTAGGCCTGGCACAATTTTGTTATAACTCAACAATGCATTTAATGATGAAGATATCTTCATTTGAATTAAAATTAGGAAAAGAAACTAGGAAGCCAATGGATTTAGCCATCCCCATGGGATGAAATGACCACTCCAAAGAAGTTATCGAAATGGGGTATTAAACCAATACCTTAGAAACTATGTGAACGCTGATCAAAGAAATTGGAACAAACATTAAACCTGGTAGAGTTTTGTTATAACTCAACAATGCATTCAACGACGAAGATGTCCTTGTTTGAATTAATGTTAGGAAAAGAAGTTAGGAAGCCAATGGACTTAACCATCCCCATGGGATGAAATGACCATTCCAAAAAAATTATCAAAATGGTTAACGTGCGAATACATATCATCATACAACATACATCGCTGACATACCATACTCACATACACACACAAACACATAACATGGACGAGAGCATACACAAATACATGTGTACCACAATTCGCCCCCCTAGCTGGTGGTTAGGTCCCTCTAACTTCCAAGTAGCCATATACATCTTCTACATGTTATACACCTTTGCAGGTGCACGAATCAAAAGGTCGGGTGCTATGTTGCCCCATCGTTAGTCACCCATCTACAATCCATACCATGTGAAGATCAAGTCATCTACTTCTCCAAAGTACAACGAGGACAAACCCACTGTCCAACAGGAACAACATCCATAGGTGGAGTCATGCACGCCATGTGCCAACCCCTAGAACATCTATCACACACCAACATATGGGCTGCTCCACCTTTAGACCCACATAACATACACCTCAAGCCGGCCTGTACCACTGTCAAACTTGGGTCAACTGTACCATCCACATTTGGGAGGTGACATGGCGCACAATTACGCACATGGTCCTTCCAAATAACACCATCATGACCATCCAACATGAGAACTCCAAAAGTTAACACCTCTCGCACTCGTAAGATAGTGCGGCCTGCTGTTACATCCAATGTCGTTGGTGCAGTCTGTTGCAAATAGACATAGTCCCCCACATGGAACTTACGAATCAATGGTCGATAACCTCCACCCCGGATAATCGCATATCATAATGTATCCTTGTGTTGAGCAATGGCAAGGTTTTCAAATGCTGCTGGCATAACTCTTCGAAACAGCTTTGCACATTGAAAACACACCCTCAACCACATCTCCGGGTCATCAAGGTTCACCACCTCATTAGACTCACGACAAATTGTTGTTGGCAAGTCTGGATCTCGGCCATACAATAAAAAATAAGGTGAGAAGGAAGCCAATGATGCCTGACGACTGAATCAATATCCCATGGCCAACCATGGTGATTGAATATCCCAATCCCCTAGGTGGCCTTTCTGCAAGCCATATTTGCGCAATGCCTTCTTCACCGTTTGTACCACACGCTCAGTTAAACCATCTACCTTTGGATGATATTGAGACGTGGTTCAGTGATCAATCAACACCTTGTCACACAAGACCTAAAACTCACCTTGAAACTTCGTACTTTGATCGGTCAACACTTCAACTGGTGCACCAAAATGACTAAGCACCCTATCAAGGAATGCATACATTACTCCCTCACTGGATTTGTTAGGGGATGGCACCAACTCAATCCACTTGGAGAAGTGTTCCACCATCACCAACACATATTTGTTGTGTTGTACTATCAATGGTAATGGTCCCGCAAAGTCCAAATTCTAGCGATAACCCAACCCCATAATAGGCAAGGGGTGTAACTGTGGTGTAGGGGCATTGAATGATGCCCTCACCCTATCACAAACCATGCAATGTGACACTAATCATTGCACATCGGTGTGCATACCATGCCACCAATATTGACCTAGGAGTAAGCTATATGTCCGCTTTACTCCAAAATGCCCCAACTCCTCATGGGCATGCTGCACAATACGCCTTTTTTGGTCTGGATGTGGTACAATCTGTACCCTACCATCCTCCCACACTCGGAGTATATGTGTCCCCTCCAACTAATACCTCTTAGCTCGTTAAAGAACACAGTCTCTCTCCTTAACACTCACCATGCCTGACACCATACTAGTTCGTAAAAACTCCAACACTAATCTATCATCATGAACATCATGGTGACCGATGCTACCATCCTTAACCTTAGGATCTGAAAACTAGCCATCTACCCTTTGACTAGAATAAGATGTCATGTGGCCCTCGATACTAGAGTCCACACCCAACAAGCACAAAAAGGCCGATGCATGCCAACCTGGCACCATCTCCTCATCACCCTCGCCGTGCCATCTAGCTCCAATATTATCTTCCTAGCTAGTGCATGGGTTCCGACTCAACCCATCGTCATCAAAGTTTGTAACTCCAGGTTTATGCACCACCTAGAAGTCATATTCTTGTAAGATGAGAGCCCACCGTGCAAGCTTTCCTATAAGTTTATCGGACTCCATCAACCACTTGAGTGGCTGGTGGTTAATGACAAGGGTAAACTGTGTGCCAAACAAGTAACACTTGAAGTGTGCGATAACCCACACCGCTACCAAACACTTTCCCTCGTAAAAACTATAGGGTGACTCCACTGCATTGTTCGAACGATTCACATAGGCCACCACAAACTCTTTCCCTTCATCATCACACTATGTCAACACTGCTCCAAGTCCCAACATACTCCAATTAGTGTGTAGCTGGAATGGACGCCCCCTAATAGGTCTCCTCAGGATGGGAGCTGCAATTAACCTAGCCTTGAGCTCCACAAAAGCTCGCTCCTGCTCATCACCCCACCGCCACTCCTGATCCAACTTCAACATGTTCAAAGGCTTTGCCATCGCACTAAAGCCTTTGACATACCTGCAATAGTAGTTCGTCAATCCCATGAAAACGCGAACCCTATTCACATCCGTGGGACGCGGAATACGTGCAATAGCCTCCACCTTGGCTTGTTGCACTCCCAAACCACCTGGGTAGATCACATGACCCAGATACTCCACACTCTCCTGGAAGAACTTACACTTCCCAGGATGTAGATGAAGACCATGAGCCTTCAACCGCTCAAACACAATTTGTAGATGAATTTGGTGTTTTTCCACGGTATCATTATATACCACAATATCATCGATATAACACCGGACAAAATCCAACCCTACTAAGATCCTATCCATCACATGTTAAAACTCGGCAAGCGCCTTCTTCAACCCAAAGGGTAAAAACTTCCATTGATACAAACAATCCTTGCCGTGAGAGTTGACGCCCCAAAATGCGGTCTTGGCCTTGTCCTCCTCTCGAATCAGCAACTGATGGTACCCTACTCGAAGATCAAGTGTACTAAAAACCTTCACATGTCCCACAACATCAAAGATCTCTTCTGGTGTAGGCATGGCATACTTATCGGACTTAGTCTGCCGATTAATAGGACGACAGTCTCCACACATCCGCCTATCCATGTAGTTGCCATGTACATCCTTTTTGCAAGCATGACAATGGCTGATGCATACTTATCATGTGTCACAACCCTAGCTTTGGGCTCGCAACCAAGGCAAAGGGTTTACAAGGGTGCGAGCCAAGCGAAATCATGGGAGTCAAGGCAAGAAGAAGCCCGGGAGTCACATCACACACTCCCGGGAATGTTAGAAAATGTGAGGGAGTGAGGGAGTGAATTCCCACATTCCCAAGGCAACTCCCACTTTGGGAGAGGGAGTCCCGGTGGACTCTTGAAACTTCAAAGAGCGATTGCAGGGGTCAAAACTCAATGGCTTGTGGCATTCTTTATATCATTGGAAAGATCTTGGAACATAGATGTTAAAATGAGCTTGCATTGCTCATTTGGACATCTGAAACATAAGTTATGGCCAAAAGAAGGGTCGGGACTCAAACTGGCAATTTGACTCCCGACCACAAAAAGTCAGGAATCGACCCGTTTTACTTGGCTGCAGGGGGGCGTGCGACATACCGTTGGAAAGCTCTTGATGAGAGCTACAACTTTGCTTTAGACCACATTGCAATCCGAGGTCGGCTCGCAAAGTTATGAGGATCCAAAGTCGCGGGAGTCCCATTTGGGGCGATTTCGGGACTCCCACTTGGGACTCCCGGGAAAGAAAAGCCATTTGGATGTAACCTCCGTGACCAGCCACATAGTATACTATAAGGGGGAAGGTGGTGGCTTCCCCCAAGTCTGGGCCGTGGTGAGTCTTGTGTGTCCATGTTGCCCATGGCTCGTCCTAGCACCAAAGGTGCTCCAACTATGCATTAACCACTTTGTGTGGGTTGTGTGCAGGCCTGTGTGAGTGTGCGAGGCTTGTCAACTCTTGCTAGTCCCATCCCAGAGCTCCAACACGCCCCTCTACCCTTCAAAGTGTTGTGAGCTAAGGAGCGTGCCCCGATTCTTCCCTCTTCCGTTGTTTTCTACTTGGGCTCACATTTGAATCCTTTAAGGAGTTGGGAGTGTGTCACCATGCAACAATTCCACTAATCCAGCCTTTAGTAGATCTAACGTCTGACTCCGAATCAAGTCCCTCTCCATATCACTGTATCTATAAGGATGACGGAAGATTGGCCTGTCATTAACCAACTTAATCCGTATACCAGGTCCAATCAAAACACCCAACTCCTGCATACTAAAAGCAAAACAACTCCTTACACTCTTAGGAATTGCATCAACTGTCGCCTCTCTCCTCCTGTTAGCTTGGGCCCTATCAAAGGCTCCCAGGTCTCCTTGGTAGACACACTAGAAGAAGAGGACGATGCCTGGGTTGTTACGCAAAAACTTTAGGATAAGCCACGCGCTCCTCCAAGTCACCTAATGGAACACCACTGGAGCAACAAACTCCTCTAACAGCATGGGCCACAACCTTCACATGCTCTCCCAACACATCCCATGTATTCCAAGGATGAAAAGTATAACTCTCCTCGCCCCTAGTCGATGCCTCTACCATCACGGTGGACAACGAGCTCACAAGAGGTGTAACTACTACAAATGTGGTTTTGAGCCGACTTTGCTCAGCCAT
>Ga0209611_10011993_pt1 | contig 12299 bp, 8 predicted proteins | sample S1TSphgellanicum_3_FD_187693 | JGI IMG/M metagenome (GOLD analysis project Ga0209611, IMG submission 187693) | Host-associated microbial communities from peat moss isolated from Minnesota, USA - S1T2_Fc - Sphagnum magellanicum MG (SPAdes) (version 2) | ecosystem: Host-associated > Plants > Peat...
CCGGTTTGGAAAGCAGTAATCATGGCGACTTCTCCCGGCAGCACGGCGCAAGAGCTTTCACTGACCATCGAATGCGAGGGAGAAAAGACGGAACGGAAGGTTCTTCCGGCCGACCTCTCTTCGAAGAAGCGGATCGAATACCTGCTGAAACGTCTTGAGGAAAATAAGTCGTCCATCTTGAAGGGTAATCCCGAAATCAATGCCGTTGGACACCGCGTGGTTCACGGCGGCACTGAATACGACAAGGCCATCGTCGTGAATGCCGAAGTCGAATCGGTCATCCAGCGCCTGGCGGTCTTCGCTCCTCTGCATAACCCGGTAAATCTGGAGGGGATTCAGGCCGCGCGGGAAATCCTTGGGTCGAAAATTCCGCAGATCGCCGTCTTCGATACAAGCTTTCATCGAACGCTCTCCGACGCAGCCTCAACCTATCCCGGCCCCTATGAATGGCGGGAGAAAGGGATTCGGCGTTATGGCTTTCACGGCACCAGCTTTCGCTGGGCCTGCGGCCAGGCTGCCCGGCTGCTGCAACGGGAGAACGATCCTGGCTTGCGATTGATTATCTGCCATTTGGGTGGCGGGTGTTCGCTGGCCGCCACTATTGGGGGGAAAAGTGTCGATACCACGATGGGCTTCACGCCGATGGACGGAATCGCCATGTGTACGCGATCGGGTGCGCTCGATCCGGGTATCCTGCTCTTTCTCATGAGGGAAAATCCTGATGTCGATAAATTGGAGAAGACCCTCGAGCGGGAAAGTGGGCTGCAGGGCCTTTCCGGTCTTCCGGGGGACACCCGCATTTTAATCCCGGCGGCAAGCAAAGGTAATCAGCGGGCCAAGCTTGCCATGGATGTTTTCATTCATCGCTTGCAGGCTGGCATCGGTCAGATGATGGCTTCGCTAAGCGGCCGTCCTGACGCCATCGTCTTCACCGACGCCATCGGCGAGGACGAACCTGCCGTTCGAATGCGCGCCTGCGAACCGTTCCAGTTTATCGGGGTGGACCTTGATCCCGAAAAGAATGCGGCTTCGCCCCTCGACTCGGATATCTCGCTCCCAAATGCATCCGTGCGCGTCCTGCTCGTGAAGTCGCGGGAGGATTGGCAGATCGCCTTGGAATGCCATGCGCTTTGCGCCAGAGATGTTCAGGGCTGAGCTTGCATCGGCTTACTCGATGAGCTGACTTGGATCCGGATGCTTTTCGGCCCAATCAAAGGAGGCTTTCATTTCGGCTGGGGCTTTAGATTCCAGGTTTTGGCGCAGTTTTTGGGCGCGTTCCTTCAACCCGCGATTGAGGTAAAAGCGGTATAGATCGATTGCCTCCCCCTCGTAATTCGGAGGCACGGTGTCCAGAGCATCGAACAGACCGTTGCAGTTATTCGCGTGCAACTGGTCGAAGGGAACGGTCTTGAGATATTCAAAGAGGATTTCCCGGCACGCTTCCGTGGTGTTGCGATCACCGTCCCAATTGTCAACGGATCGATGGGCCATCACGGCCCGGGCCAATTCGTCCAGGTGATCCGCCGGGTTGTCTCCCGCCAGAGCGATGAGAAAGAGCGGGCCAAACTCGGGTTGATTCAGGTTGTCGCGAAAGAAGGTGGCCGCGGTTGCGTTCTTGATCGGGAAGGAACAGAGACTCGCAGCGGCGGCCTGTCTCACCTTCGCATCGGGGTCCGACAGCAACGGCGGCAATAAATGAAAGGCGTGGAGCCTTTGGCCGAAACCGATGGCCAAAGCCAGGGCCCGCCGCACTTCCGGCGAAGGATCGGCGGCGAGTCTGCGAAAATCATTGGACAAGTAATAACTCTCGTCATAGTCGGCGGTCATGAGCGCGGCAGAGCGCCGCACGTCGGGGGACGGGTCGGACAACCAGCCGAAAAGAGGAGCCCATGCATCAGCGCGGCGATCCAAAGGACGCCCCGGCCCAATGGCGGCGATGGCCTTGGCCCGCGTGAGCGGCGATGCCGTGCCGGTCGCCACCGCGAGCAACTCTTGCCCGTACAATTGGGCTCCCGGATTCACGTAGTTGGAATCGAGCGGCAGCGCTTGAAACGATCTATTGCCACCAACCGCGCTGAGCCAGCCCAGCGCATCGCCATTTACAGTGTAAGGGTTATCATTACCGATCACATCGATGGCCGCCTGCGCGACCTCGTCATCAGGGCTGGAGATCAGGCCGTGCACGGCGTCCATGACATCCCGCCGGGCGAAGTCGGCTCGCCCGCGGAAATGCCGGGCATCATACTGACGCGAACTGGAGAGCGGCACGCTTAGTTGCTTCAACCGGGTGATGGCGTAGACGGCGTCTTTGCTATCTTGGTCCTGAAGCAGGTTCATGAGCTCGTTCCAGATAATGTCCTTGAGTTTGGATCCCAAGACCGGATGGGCATTGGCGCAGAGCAAAACGTCGGTGCCGCCGGGCCAACCTCGATTGAATTGAATGGCCCCGTCGGTGCCTTCTTGCTGACCGGTCACGACGAGATAGGTGCGGCCCGTTTGAAAAGTCAGGGTTTCCGGCAACCACACGCCATAGAACTGATTTGGAGTCGTATCATAGTGTTGAAAGCGGATTGTCGATCCATCGATTCGTCCCTTCACCATGGAGACGACCTGAAATCGCGTCTCGACCACGGCATAATGGCCCGTCACCCCAGGCAGGTCGGAGTTCTGGGCGGGTTGGCTGGAAAGAGCAGTGCCTTTGAAGATAAGTACACCTTGGTTTACCAGGTCTTCAATCGTGGGCGGAGGTCGAATGCCATAGCCCTCGCTGAGACAAGTCATGCCGGCAAAAAGAAGAAGGCACCAAGAAGCGCGGAGCGCGCTATGCGGCTGGCGTGCCCTCATGCCAGGAGACTATCACAAACGATGCCGTTTGAGCATGGATTTTATGCCCTATGTCAACCTTGATAGCGCAATCTGAAGCGCGATAGGATCGCAGTTGGAAATGGTGCGCGGTACAGGGTTCGAACCCGCAAGTCCCACTCTGCAACAGCAACCACTTGTGGGTCAAGGCACACAAGGAGGCACACAAATTCCTTCCGACCCGATTTTTGCGCGCTTGGTCACAGCTTGGCCAACCCTGTCCGACGAGCGAAAGAAGATCATTTGCTCCCTTCTGGAAATACCCTGACGCTTAGAAACTCCTTACGAAATTCTTAAATGAGCAAAGACCGGAATCTTTATCCCATCAAGGATCAATCCGAAGATGACAGCCGCAACGAACTCGCCAGCCAATATCCCGATAGGCAGCGGGACCATGGCAATTCCAAAAATGGCCAGCGTCGTGATGATCAGAAGATCGGCAACAGAGGAAAGGACGAGCCACACAGTCGGGCGAAGTCCCCACATGCGACGACGCGCCCGTATGGCGTAAATCGTGGCTTGGCTGCCGTAGACGATTGCGACGACAGAGAGTGTTCTCAGGGCTTCTACTCCGAGTCCCAACTCGAATTTGCCCACGGCAAGAACTGCGATACAAAAAGCTAGGAAACAGCCGCCGAGAATGACGCCTGCACTGGTGATGCTACCGATTTGCCAGGTATTGGGCGCCTGGGACGGTCGCACCCGGTCGGTGGTTAGCGACATGGCCAAGAAGTCGCCTGTGATCATCACGATAACCATCAGCATAGGAGTCAGGACTGCATGCCCCGTCATAATCAGTCCGATGGCCAGCAAGAGCACCTGAACGATCTTCTTCGTCACCGAATTCAGCGTGTAGGTCAGAATACGCTGAAACGTGATCCTGCCCTCCTTGACGGCAGCGACAATGCCCTCCAGCCCAGGTTTGGTCAGAACAACGCCTGCTGCCGACTTGGCCACGTCGGTTGCAGTCGATACGGCGATCCCGATTTGCGCCTGACGCAACGCGGGCGCGTCGTTGGCGCCATCGCCGCACATACCGACCGTATGTCCATTTTGCTGGTACGCCTTAACAAGGTTATATTTTCCCTCCGGCAGAATGCTCGCAAAGACCGCGAAGTCTTGTGGTGAGACGCGGTCGGGAATCGCCCCAGGCGGGCAGACAGCCCCTTCCAATCCCACGGCATGGGCAACAATGGCTGCGGTTGCTGGTGCATCGCCCGTCACCATAACGGTGCGCACGCCCAAGGCATGCAGTTCCGATATGAGAGATGCTGAATCTGTTCGCGGAGGGTCACTGAGCGCGATAAGACCGATCAATTGCAGGGATGCCGGGGGACCGGCCGCCACCGCCAAAACCCTGAAACCTTGTTTCTCGAGTTCTTCAGCTACAGCGGCAGCAGTGGGCGACGGGACCGTAAGCTCGATGACGACGGCAAAAGCGCCCTTGATAATCCGCTGAGCGCCGCCCTGCGCATCGGTTGCTGTGGCTTCAGATGTTTTCTTGGCCGGGTCAAACGGCACAAATTTGGTCAGCTTGGGCAGGTCCGATGCCGGCTTTTTCGAGGACGCCTCGCGAATGGCTGCATCGACCGAGTCCTGGCCACCCTCGGAGCTGGCAAGAGCGGCCAGTCCGAGCACATGGGCTTCATCAAACCCAGGCAAAGGTCGTACGCTGGTCACGGAAAGTTGGTTCGCAGTCAAGGTTCCGGTCTTGTCCGAGCAGAGAACATCAATCGATGCAGCTTCATCGACAGCCGATAGCCGCGTCGGTAGGACGCCCTGCTGGGCTAAAGCACGAGCGCCCAGGGCTGCCGCAAGGGTGAAGGTTGCGGGCAATGCTACCGGTATCGCTGCGAGGACTGATGTGAGTAGCAGAGGAGTGATTTCACTCCAAGGCATGGCGTGAGCATAAGCGTAGCCTCCAATAAGAAGGATGATGACGCCATTGAATATCGCGAGATTGCGCACAATCCGAAGCACCGCCTTTTGCTGCGAACTGACCACATGCGCGGTGCGGACAAGTTCCGCTGTTTTGCCGAATTTGGTATGAACGCCCGTAGCCGTCACCTCCGCGGTTGCTTCACCACGTCTGACTAGAGCGCAAGCATAGGTGTCCACTCCCGGACCAGCTTCAATGGGCAAAGATTCACCAGTCAGCATCGATTGATCGAGCAGGACTGATCCTCCAACGAGATGTACATCGGCCGCAACCACGCCACCGAGAGATAACTTCACCAAATCGCCGCACACCAAGTCTGTTGCGAGTATCGTCTTCCACTTCCCATCCCGACAGACCGACGCATTCAAGGCGAGGCGCGATTTCAGCGCTTTGAGGGTAGCTTGGGCATGATTCTCCTGAAAATAGGCCAGAGCCGAATTGAAGACGAGAAGGCCAGCAATGATTGCGGCTTCGGAATACTTGTGCAGTACCAACTCAAGGACAATGGAGGCTTCCAGGAGCCACGGAACCGGTGCCCAAAATTTGGCCAAAGCATTTTGAAGCGGATGATCTGAGGTGTCCGGCATCGCATTTGGCCCGTCCTTTTTAAGACGGCTGGAGGCCACCTCGCTGGTGAGTCCGTTTGGCGCGGTATGCTGTACCGCTGGCGGAGTGGGTAAGGAGACTTTTGTAGCCTTATCGGCCATCGGCATCGGCATAATTCGGCGGAGTTATTATCTCAACCTAATCGCATCCATAAATTGCTGCCATGGGGCGAACACCCCATAGCTTCAGGTCGCCACGTTAGGCGTAGATTAACGCAGCATTAAACTGCAAACATCGTGACGTAAGATGGGTCTAACTTGTAAGGCCAGTATCCCGACAATGGCAGAGTTCATTCGACTTGTTAGAAATTTATGAAAAAGCATCTTCCTCTTAAACCCGCCAAGAACCTTAGCTCGACAAAAAGCAATCAACGTCAAACAAAAACGAGGCAACCCCGCTCCGACTTGTTCAATAAAACGAAGACGTTGGCTCCTTTGGTTATTGCGCCAATCCTCCTATCGATAAGTCGCTGGATTGAATGAAACCGAGAGAGGATTAAATGCCAGCTACTTGTCACTCATTGAGCTTACGAGAAGTCCTTCTAACTCTGATAATCACGACATGCATAACGGGATGTGCGAGTCAGAGAAGTTATAGCCCACTTACAGGCGATTCTATCGGCGGGACACCGCTCCTAGTAATCACCAGCCCTCGCCATCCTAGAACATTTGACGTAACCGGAAATGACAAGTTATCGCAGGAGTTGAGGTGGGACGCAAAAACGCAGACCTTATCCGCTTTTGTGACTTACAGCCTTGTTTCGGGGGGCGGAGATGAGGAAATAGACCCAGCTAATTACAGGGTACTCGAGCTTCCGTTTCCTAACATTAAGCTCGATCGAGACAACAACCTTTTTGTGTTGGATAGCCGAGACCGCAAAGTGATGATCGGACGTTTGGAAGACGGCATCTTCGGCCGGAAAGTTGTGCTCAATGAGAATGTCCGGCTGAGTGCTCACCGGCACGACAGGGAGCTTTCCGGTAAATTAGTTGTCAGCGCGAACTGAAGGGTTTGCGTTCGTCAGTTGTACCAAGCCTTCGCAGGGTTGCCGTTGGCTTCGGGGTCATCCGCATAAGGAGGTGCTCCCGTCCTGCTCGGGAAGGCATCCATGTGATCGGAAAAGCTGGCGCAGCCTGTTGGCAAAAGGCAAAGGGTCAGGCCCAAGAGTGTCCATCGAAGAACGGCACCCCACCCCTTCGATAAGTATTTACCTTGCATGTCTGCAAGATAAATCGTCCCGTTAAAGGGAACGTGAGTCGTGAATTAAGTTCCAATGAGGAACCCATGAAGTCACAAAATACTAAATCTCTGGCTTCTCGAGAAAAGAAATCACGTCCTGAGCCAAGCGACCGGCTTCTTCGATAATGCTGTGCGCTTTACAGGCAATTCGGCAAAGAAGATCGGCCCGCACCGCAGCATCGCCCCGCGCATCCACCATCGAAGCAAGATCGCGGTTGATCCGGCTATTTAGTTCCGTCGCGGCCTGCATTTGTTCGGCGGCAATCTTCGCCATTTCGAGATCTTCCTCCACAAAGCCAGTGGCGGCCCGGTCGGTGATGTAAACAGCGTGCTCGATAAGTTTTTTAAGCTCGGTGACGCGACTGGGTCTTGGCTCACGAATGACCTGGGCGCAGAGCTGTGAGATTTCTATCGTCCGCGCACCCATTCGCTCAAACATCAAGGCCAACTGCGAAGCCAGCACGAGCTTGCGGCGCTCACGAGTGCCCACCGTCGGCCGCGCCATTTCTTCGATAATTTGGTTCTCGATCTCCGCGCGAAGCCGGGACTGCTTCGCATTCCTTTCGACAACCTGGCTCAGTCCTGAAGGATCGCGCTTTCCGAGCGCCACAGCCACGTCTCGCAAATTAGCCTCAGCGGCAAAGCCCATGATGGCCAGCGTACCCATGAGCTGCGACGGCGGTTCCGAGACTTGTGCGTTCATCATTCTGTTCATCTTCACTCCTTGTTAATTTAAAACCGAAGATGGCGCGGGGTTTTCAAGGCCCCCGCGCCACCACCGACATGGAACCTCACGTTCCAGGAGAACTGACACCGACAATTGTTCTTAGAATTTCCACATGAGATCGGCTTGGAACAGGTTGTATTGCCTGATGTCGCCAAGCTGCAAATCCTGATTGACGTTGGGCGTCGCAAGCTGACCATTAACCGGGTTGGCGTGGGCGTATCTCAACGTGGAGGTAAGCCCATCAGTCCAGTTGTGGCTGACAGCGACTACGACACCTTGCAGATTGGTGGCCGCATTGAAGATATCCGCATCGATCAGGTTCGGATCGACCGCGTAGTAACCGGTGCTCTGCCAAAAGATTTTGCCGTCCCAATCGCCTTTTTTCTTGAGCTGACCGGCCTCGATGCCAACATGGTAGGCGGCTTGATCCAAGAAGCCTTTGCCCGAATTTAGTACCCCCTGGAAGGTGGGTGAACTGATCAGCTCAGCATTGCCTGCAGCGGTCCCTGGGGCGGTGACTCCCACATTGCCGGTGCCCGTTCCAATGGAATTGATCGCTTGGCGTGCCGCGTCTGCACGCGAATCTGCCTCAAAGTTGTAAGCAAAGTCGGCGAAGACGCGCATCGGGAGAACCCATCCGGTCGTTTGTTCAGCCCCCATGCCTTTGACATCCTTGGGATCAGCCGACCGTGTCGTATGCACCCCCGGTCCAATCTTGAAGTCGAATTCCATCGGCGTTTCGAGCACGGCAAGATCGTTGATGCCGGTGACATTGCTCACGGGCGCGGAAGCGGCTCCGACAAATGGTCCATTGAAGAAGCTCGGGCTGGCATTCGGCGCAGCCAAGTTGATCGGAGTGGTGCTGTAGAGGCCAGCCACAGTCGTGACATTGCTGCCCTTCGAGCCGCTGTAGGTGTACATCGTGGCACCCGCCTTAAAGAATGTGTCCTTATCGAAGTTGTATTTGAAACCCACCTGCTCGGCGAACATGAAGGTGTTGTAGTTGGTGCTGTTAGCTCCCAACCCATTGGTCACGCCGTTGCCCGCTGAGGACTGATAAACAAACTGGCCGAGGTTGGCGAAGGTTTCGAGGCCGTTACCAAACGTGTGATCCCACTGCTCCGCCGCGCCGGTGGGATTCAGGTCTTCTGCCCAGATCATGCTTGTGGTGTAAAATGGATTCGGCATGGCCCCACCCGTCAGCGTGATGTCATCGGTTGCGTGCCAGCCGAGGTAGACCTGGTCAATCGCGAGCAGGCTGCGGTCCTTCCCGAACGGTCCTGCCGAGTCGCTGGCCCCAAAGTTCACGTTGCCGGAACGGTCGTAGTACGGATTCGTGGCCGCACGGATGCCAAAGAAGAAGTTGTCGTAAAGTTGACCCTTGAGGCCGAAGCGGAGCCGATAGCGCCAGCGGTTGAGATCTTGACTGTCGGCATGCGCAGAGGCCGCGCCACCGTTTCCGGTAAAGCCGGCGGGTGTTGTCCCATCGCGTAGTTCATAACGCAGGCGAAGATCGCCGTAGAACGTGATGTTCTTAATGGACGATGGCATGGTGATCTTGCTGGCAGCAGTCGTGTTGTAATCCTTTTGCTCCGTAGCCCGAATGTCCTCGGCCTCCTGATCGGAAAGCACTCCCTTTTTCACGAGGGCATCGAGAAGGGCGCTATCCTGAGCATGTATGGGTTGAACTGGCATAAATGTAGCGGCACAAAGGGCGACCAGGCCGAACAGTAGTGTCTTAAGTTTCATTTTTCTCCGTGGGGTGAGCGGCAATTCTCCTCAAATGCGGAGCGGTGCCGCCCCTGCATCGGCCTGTTGCCTCAGGCCACACGGAAGTTGTCAGTGGGTCATATAGATCTGATGAGTGAAATCTGAACTAATTGTGAATCTTTTCGTAACCTGTTAGTCGCAAATCCGTTACGCAATCGCCACATCCGATTTCTCGGTATATCGCACACATAGTCATAAGGTTGCGGCTGCTTCTCGCTTTTCGATGACGCGATAACCAAAACCGTAAGCGGTTTCGATATAGGCCTCGTGATCGCCAAGTTTTGAGCGAATTTTTCGGATGTGGGTATCTAGTGTTCGACTATTGATTTCCGCGTCGTACCCCCACACATCCTTTAATAACCTTTCGCGGGTCTGCACCCGCCCCATGCGCTCCGCCATTACATAAAGAAGCTTGAACTCGATGGCTGTCAGGGATAGCCGCTCACCACGTAGGCACGCCTCGCAGCGGTCGCGATCCAGAGCCAGATCGCCGAGGTGAATACGTCCTTCAGGACTACTCGCCGAGCGGCAGCGAGCAATAATCTTGCGAATTTTCAGGACAAATTCGCGGGGATGGTATGGCTTGCGCAGATAATCTTCCGCTCCCATTTCCAGACCGAGTATGCGGTCAATATCATCGGCCTGCTCGGACAGCATGATGATGGGTATATGCGATGTGGCATAATCCGTCTGAAGCCTCTTGCAGATTTCAAAGCCAGTAGGTTCGTTGAAGATGGCTTCCAGGACGATCAAGGTAGGCAGCTCCTCCCGCGCGACATCGAAAACGCGGTCACCAATATCAACGACGATGGGTGTGAATCCCGCTCGCTTCAAATGCTCCCCCAATGAAGCGCCTGCGGACTTGTCAGGATCAGCAATGAGAATTTTTTTGGCCATAGACACAGGCGCGCCCGCTGCAAGCGGGCGCACTGTTTTTATGTGAGTTGAGTAGGTTTAGGCTTTCCAACCGACGATTTGACCGCTGGGTGATTTAACCGCCCGAGATTCGTCCATCGCGGCCTGCTTGTGGTCCTCTTCGAGGTTGACCGTGGTGGTTCGAGCGAGCTTGACGATGACGGGGACGGTCACGAGGCCGTCGTTATCCGACCAGGCCTTGACCACATATCTGCCCGGTGCCAACTCGACCTTTTGGGGCGTTTCATCGATGACGCTATCGTGGTTGTCGATAGTCCTACGCTTGCCATTGGAGTCGTAAATCCAATAGGCCGTGTGCACATAATAGTAGCTGCCTTCTCCCCATTGCGTCTGTTCGGTACGTGAAAAGACCTTGAGGTAGCCGCACGTCACTTTGTCGTAAACGCCGGGCGGAGTTGGGCCAACAGCCGGAAGAACGGGTCCGGCCTGCGCGGAGGTTGAGAAACAGGTCAGCGCCGAAACAAGCGCACCAACCACGGTTAAGGAAGCCAGAAACTTACGGAGCAGAGTGGTTTTCATGCTCTAAAGCCTAGTCACCCGCTCTGAAGCACCTCTGAGACGAAGATTAAAATTTGATGAAGAAATTGTGAACTCGACCTCTGAAGCGGCCAGTTCTCGGTAGAATCAATTCACGAAGGTGCACTCTAACGCCGCGCACCCATCGAAAAATCGAGTAACGCTCGGTCGACTTGGAAGTCGTATCGCGCATTGGCATCCTCAAGCTCAGCTTCGGTATAATTCAGTTCCGCTTCGTTGAACTCGACAATGGAACTGGTTCCCAACCGGTATCTTGCATTTGCCAACTTCTGAGCCTCAGCGGAATTCTGGATTAATTCCGCAGTGACACCCATCCGCTCTTTTGCTGTGGCAAGATTGAGCCACGCTACGCGCACGTCGCGAGCGATCGCGTTCTGTGTGTCGATGACATTGGCGTCGGCTGCCTTTTGCAGAAAACGGGCTTCATCGGCTTTCGCATCGAGATTTCCTCCCGTGGCCAAAGGAACTTCCACATTCACTCCGGCGGCGTAATAATTGTGATTCAGGAGCTTGTCGTTCGCCTCTGGATTCACACCTGCCGCTGCCATCGCGGTTACCTTCGGGTACTCTGCCGATCTTTGCGCATCAGCGAAACGTCGCGCACCAAAGGCGTCATTTCGCAAAGCCGCAAGATCGGGTCTCTGTTGTAGTGCGGACGCAATCAAGCCGTCTGCTTGATCGGGGAGATCGAGATGAAGCGGTTCCTCAACAAGTGAGAATACTTGAGCGTCAGAGAACCCCAGCGCGGTGGACAACTCGGCTTCGGCTTCACGGACACCGCTTCGCGCCTGGATGAGCAGCAACTTGGCCTGGCTCAATGCGACTTGATCAAAACTTTGGTCCAAGGTGGAGCGCAACTGGTTCTTTACCAGCACGGCAACTTGATCAAAGGCCGTTTGGCGGGTTTTTACCGTCTCTTCCGCCACGCGCTGCACCGCCCGAGCGCGCAACAGGTCGAAATAGGCCCGATCCACCTCAAGAATTGTCACGGCAGCGGCAGCATTGACGCGATCGGCAGCCGCATCAGCGCGGAACTTGGCGCTTTCGGTCAGATCATAGGTGTGCCCAAAGTCGGTCAGGAGCTGATTGACGACCACGCCGTCAGATTGGCGCGAATAGATGGTCGGATTGTTGAGCCCACCTAGCGCTGAAGCTCGCGTTGAGTCGCCAGTCGCATTGTCGTAAGGCGCATAAACCGAGGTCGCCTCCCCATAGATTTGCGGGAAGAAACCGGAGCGGGCTTCCCTTATTTGCTGCCGAACCGCGTCAGCGGTGAGTTGTGAGGAGGCGATACGCGGATGATTTTGCAGCGCGTATCTTTCAGCCTCAGCCAAAGTGAATCTCAGGCCAGGCGGGTCATTCTTGCTTGGGCTATCTGCGCCCCAAAGAGAGGATGAGACGGAGAATAACGCGACGACGATGGTCAGCAACCCAAAGCATTTCATGAAACGGCCTGCGGTTCCAAGTCTGGTTGAGAGGACTCCGTCGTCGTCGCAGTTCCATCGCGCGGACGCTTGGGACGATTCCGGTACGCGATCAGCAAAGCGGCGGGGACAAGAAAGACCGTGAGTGCGACGGAGAAAGTCAGGCCGCCGATAATGACCCGCGCCAAGGGCGCATACGCCTCTGAGCCCGTCCCGAGTTTGAGAGCCATTGGAATGAGTCCGAAAATGGTCGCCAACG
>Ga0209611_10011994_pt1 | contig 12299 bp, 5 predicted proteins | sample S1TSphgellanicum_3_FD_187693 | JGI IMG/M metagenome (GOLD analysis project Ga0209611, IMG submission 187693) | Host-associated microbial communities from peat moss isolated from Minnesota, USA - S1T2_Fc - Sphagnum magellanicum MG (SPAdes) (version 2) | ecosystem: Host-associated > Plants > Peat...
GGGGGGGGGGGGGGGGGGGTATAGAAAAAAAAAAAAGGTGATGAACATGAAGAGAACAATTCCAAAGGATCAATACCACACCAAACATGATTAACAAAAATTAATGCACAATAGGATAATACAATGAATGATAAGAGGATTAATTAACCAGGAGGATCAAGACTAAGACAAATGTTATGATCAAGAGTAATCAATGCATAAAATGAGGAGGCTACAAATAGGAAAAGGACAAACCAAAGTGAAGACCATGATGAACATGATCAAATATAGTTAATGCACAAATATATATATGATGAATAGGAAAAGGACAAACTTGAAGGAACAAAACCACAATGAATCACTATCAAAAACAAAACTTGTAGCCAATATTACAAAATTTGGGTGCAATTCACTAATCCCTATTCACTAGACCAGTGAATTCACTTCATCCCCATTAGGTTTTGTTCACTATGACCAATGAATTCACTCAAAATCTAGTGAAATCAATTTGCATACAGGGACACCTTTTGTTGTGGTGAACAAAGAGGAGAAGGTGACAAACATGAAGAGGACGGACTCACAAGGATCGAAACCATGACAAACTAACAAGAAAAGACGAGTGCCACCAAAATGACCATCATTACTTACAAAACGCAATAAGAAAAATGTTAGAAAAATATGGAGAAAAAGACATAACTCCTAGCAAAATATCAGAAAAAAAAGGTTAGGAGATGAGACTTCATGGAAGGAGAAAATGACAAAGATTAGCATCAACATGCACCACTAATTGCAGTGATAAACTATGAAGGGAGGGACATTGCTATGTAGGAACAAGAACACTAAACTTAGGATGCTAAAAGTGCAGCATCACTTGAGATTTTAGGGTTAGATAGAGAAGTCTTTGCCCATGACCAAAGATTTTCATCATCTTTTTGTGGAAGTGATATTTTCCTCAGTGGAATATGAATGCATTACATAAAGAAATGAAATGATTTTAGTTGGATCTAATTTTGTCAATGATTAGATTTTGTTCACTTGTCAAATGTTGAGCGTTTAGTGGGAGGGAGAAAAGTGTTTGTTCATAGGGATTTTTCCCATCCAATGGACCTCCCTTCTTTTGGGGAGACATAACATTCACATCTTTCCACCAAATCACATGATCTAAATCACTATTGATGTGCCTAGAGGTAAGGAACAAGTTCTCTTTCGACCCCATGCCCAAAGAAACCACTCCAATGCACAAATTCTCTTGGGGTCCTTATGTGTTCAGTGATCAGCCTAGCTACCCTACAGGTCTCCTTCATCATACAAACATGGATGCACAAAACTGCATAGGTCTGCTGCACTGACACCCGCAATGTTAGTAAGGGGTGGTTTAATGTCCTCCATTCCACAACATGTGCACACATAATGAAGGGTACCAAATTCTGGCAATGTTTTATATATCAAAATCTGTTTTATATTCTCCTTGTCTGAGGTTATGCCCAAACTCCCAGATTCATGTATTTTTCATGAACAGAAATATTTCTCCCTCTATGCACAATCATCTTGTGTCATGTCGCTCTCTCTCTATCCTGCAAAGACCCAGTCCAAGAACTGTGGCTGACTACTAACATCTGCACATGTTTTTTATTCAACACCTTGTTACAGCCTCCAGTGTCTAAACTTTCTCCAGATGGGATTCAGAAGCCCATCCTGCGAGTTACAACTGAATTGGTTGTTGCTTATTGACATTGGACTTTGTTAGTGCTACATAGCCCACAAGGTTCACAGTCTTCGAAAGGTTCATAAGAAATGGCAGGACCTACAGGCAATCAAACTTTCAGTTGTGCATTATTAACTTGGCAAACATGCTTCCATCTAGTGAAATCTCTTTATAAAGTTCTTTAAGAGCATCCCCAGCCATGCTCAGTATGTTGTCACAGGCTACAAATATATCTCTCACATCCAAGTTTAGTTACTTACTTTTTTGGAAGCGCACTCATAAAACTAAAGGTGGGTCTCCAAATAGGTGGGAAACTACTAATAGCAAACCACATGGACCAACCATTATGATTGACCAATTAGTCAGATTGGTATTTATCACATGTTCTCTGCAGGTGCACAAGCAACTTTGTTGTCCATTTTACTTGCCTGAGCAAACTGTGCAAAAATGGTGGGCCAAAACCATTTTGCTAAACCCAACCACACATACTTTGGTTTTTCTTCATCCAATTTTCACGTGCAGGGTCACATACTCAGCACCAGTGGGGACACTCCACACCCTTTACCATCAGACCACAAAAGTGGCTCACAGATAACAGATTAAATTCCCCTTAAGTGGTCTCTGACCTGCACCTTCTTGGGCACCCCAGTAGAGACTGTCATTCTTTGAAATACTGAAACCCCAGCCCCCCCACCCCCATCCCCAAAAATATTCAAGGGGTGCATGGAAGCAAACCCAATGAGAACCAAAACCAGACTCACAAAAGCAACTTTAGACAACACACATCAGCCGTTTTCAGATCAGATTCTTGATCTACATTCAAGGGCTCTGCGCGGTCGCATAGTTTTCATTCACACCTTAACGTCTGCTGACCAATGCAAGTACAAGTCAGATGATTTTGCGAGGGGATCAAGCATGAAATGGGAGAGAAGCTGAATACCACCCCCTCATCAAGCTCTGTTCGGCAGACTGTCTGGGTGAGAGTGTGAGGCTTGTATAGTTTTGTTCCTGGGCTTTGACAGATGTTCTGCAAGAGAAGAATTCAAATGAAAAAGAAAACCTTGTTGTAGAAAATGTTGTAATGTAGGTAGTGGCAGCATGAATCTGAAGCAATAGGTGGGGGGGGATCCAAGGCTACAGTACTGTTGGTCTTTAGTGCTATTGACAGCATTACCAATCTCTTTGAGGATTTATGGATCCAACACCTCTCAGGTGAGTCATCACAGATGCCTAGGTGTCCCCATTTGGATGCCTTGGATATAGCTTGTTGAGAGTGCTTTGCATAATGTAGGCTAGCGATGGGTTTCATTAGTGGTATCCCTGGGATCTTAGGTTCAAATCCCAATGGGTGAAGCTAACATTAGTATTTTAAAAATGTATCGTTAAACCTCATATCAAGCTATGTTTGGTGCAAAAAGTGATCAACAATGTTCAAAACTTGGTTGTTGTCTCAAGGTGTGACTATTTTGACCTGTGACTATGAAATTTTTAAAAAAGGATTACTTCTTTTCAATGCTCAAATGTATGTTGTTGGTCAGTACTTTCTGTGATGAGAGAAGTGCTTGGTTCAAATTTGGCTTGGGATAACAAAACATGTAGAACAAATTTTTAATAATGTCCTATTTGAAGAAAATGTAGAACATGGAAAACCCCATAACATGGTTTGACACAAAACCACATAAGGAGTCAAAAGACAAGCCCAAAAGTGTTTCTAATAGAACTCACTAAGGGAACTTTTTGGCAATGTTTTGCATGAAAAATCACACAATGCAATTTGGTGCAAAAACATATAAGGAGCTAAAAGACAAGCCCAAAAGTGCATTGAACAAATCATGTTAAGGGGTTTTTTGTAGTGTTGACTCATTGTTGAGTTTTGCTTCAAATATCAACCCAATTATAAGTTGGCTATTAAAAATTTACCAAACGGTTCTTAATTTTTTTGATAACCGATTAAACTGATACTCATATGGTATTGAATTCTCAAAATCTAATAACCTACCTGGATGACCCGATTAGCATCTAGATAGGTTATCAATTTGTAAATACAAATACAATTTTTTTTAAAACAGAGATAGATAATATTTTTATTTTTATTTTAAAAATCCCTATAATTGATGTATAACTAGCAAGTTAACTGATGCTTTTAACCAGTCATTTGATAACCTACCCTTACACATAACTAACAATTATTATCCAATTGCTTTTGATAATCTGCCTGATGTCCAAGTTTTTATATATTGATATTGATAACTTGTGTGATCCCAAAAAAAAATTCCAGAAAAAAGAAGAAAAACTACCCAATGGTTATTTTTAAAAATCAATACCTGACCAACACCAACACTGGTGCTTATGGTCTTGCATGAGATGGTGCATCCAAGGTTAAAGGGAACTAAAGTCACTGTAGACTGCTTCTTGGAGTTGAACCCTAGTCCACACTTTACTTGGAGTTGAACCCTGATGATAACCCTACACACTTTACTTGGCATTGAACCCTGATGATAACCATACTTTTTTCACAATGCACTGGAGTCACGACCACTGGGTTAGGCAATACTACTATTGGGTTCATGCATGGTCCTAATAACTTTTTATCATCAGTGGGGAGTTTCCAGGACTGCATGAAGTGCATGTCTTGTATATCTGCTCCATTGCTTAGAGCAAAATGGAATTGTTGGTGTGAACTTGTGTTTAAGGTTTTGGGATTAGATGTCGTCCAGATCCATGTTCTTACACTCTATGAGTAGTCCACCAGACTCCAGTATGCTGTATCACCTTCCATGGTGTGCAACCTGTAAGGCTTGAACTAATGATCAGGTCCAGCTCTTCTTCAGTGACCACATGCAAGCTTTAATAAACCATGATCTAAATTCACCATCATCCTTGTACATCGCATCACAAAGACTTATGCTTGCAGACTCCAAAGATCATATCAAATATTTAAGTTGAAAATCCAAAGCTTTTACATGGAACTCCAAATTAAACATTAAACTCACCCTTTATGCAAGCCCACACAAATCCTTAAATGCTAACCAAAAAGAAGCTTTAAATGTGCACCTTCCTAAAGCATTATTGTATCTTCTGTTAATCCATGCACTCATCAAAGATTGCCTTAATTTAATGACTCACCCAACAAGCTAAATAAGTCCAAGCTCTAGAATTTATTTTCTCCAATTAATTATGTATTCAAACTTGGGCTCCACATTGCTACACACTTACCAATAACAATTTTCTTTCTTATTATGTTCCATATGATTATCAATAATTCATCATTATTTATGTCAATGTCAAATTTAATTTCAATTAACATAAATAACATGGACATGAAAAGACACATGATAATTTGTCTTTTCATATTCATGTTGTTGGGCAAGGAAAGGGGTGAAATAGTTATAAGGATAAGAGATAGTTATTAGGAAAGGAGTGAGGTAGCTATAAAGATAAGAGGTAGTTATTAGGAAAGAAGTGAGGTAATTAGACTTGGAAATGAAATAATTATACTTGAAAATGTCTTTGGAATTGTCGAGGTATGACCATACAAAGGATTATGCAAAATCAATAAGGAGCTTACAGAATATTATAAAAAACCACCCATATATTAGTTTTTCAAAATTCTTGTCATTGAAATTATCTCATGTCCATTTACAAGTTCCACACCAATCACAAAATTTTAATATATTGATAAAGTTGTCAAAGGAAAACCAAATATAGTTCACAATTCCAATATTATAAACTATAATATTGTAATATTGGAATTGTGAACAAATGACATGGGATGAAGTATGATGAAAAAGAATGGTCCCATATCCTTTGTCCTATACAAGAAGATTGTCCTAGTCCCATGTTGTAGTGCCAAGGTACCTTGGCAGCTTTGATTGTATTTTCTGCAGGAATGGTCAAAATTTCAAATAAAAAATGGAAATTCAAAGGACAAGAAATTGTGAAGGAAATTTTAAGAATCTTTTGAAATGTTTTATTTTTGACATGGAATTTTTTTTAGTGACATGTGTTGAAGCTGCCTTTGTATTCCAGTATTTCAAAGTTCCTTCCCATGAAAACCAAAAAAAAAGGGATTGTCCCATATCCTCAGAATGTTTTCCATCTTTTACCAATTTTTTTTTGTTTTGATATTGTCCTATATCCTCTTAGTTCCTTACCTTTTGCCCCAAAGAAAAATAGGGATTGTACCATATCCCCACATTATGTGTTTTCCCCTGCCTTTGAGCAATAGTTTTTTTGCTGGCAAAATTTTGCCATTTTTTGACAAAGAAATTGAGAATTTTTTTATTTTTTTTTGTTTTTCTAGTGTAAATTCAACTTTTTTTTTCCCCCTTTTTCTGTTGAATTTTTCCAACATTTCAATACAAAATTATTTTTTTAAAAAAACACACTGCCTTGCTGAAAGAGGAAAAAAAAGGGCCCCCAATATGCCCCTTCACCAAAAAAAACCCAAATCCCCAGAATTCTTCCCTCACACCTGCCCCAAAGAAAAAAAAATGGCCTTTTGAATGCATGCTGCGTTAGAAGAATCTATAATTTCAACTAAAATTTTATTTTGAAACCAACCCGCCTTGAACCCAGAAGTTATAACCAATGAGTCTTAGAACTGGATTAATCTGTAACTACAGGTTCATGTTAAAACCCAAGAATCAACCAACATTGGTCTAGATTGGTCTTGTCCAGTTTTTTTTTTTTTCAAGAGAACCTCAAGTCCTGGTGGGCTGGTTCCAACTTTGTTTTTTAATTTGAAACAACCCCTGGTTTTAAATTAAGGATTTTTTTTGAAAACGATAGAACCTCTGATCCGGTTCTAGAGCCAGTTGTTCACATTTCAAGATTCCTGATTCTCAATTTTTTTTTAAAAAAACATTCTAGGTGGTTCCAAGTCCTAATCATATCTAATTCTATGGACCTAGGCATGGCACAAAATTGATTCTTTTTTTTTCATTTGGTTTTTTTTTTGTATTCACTAGGCTTAGAATTTGTGGGCCCAAGTGTTGGCAAAATGTGCAGGAAATTTTCATGCAAAAAAACATGTTAAGTTATATATGAAAGTTTATATATTCATTTTTTACATTTCTGATTTTTAAGCAAAACATTTATGCATAATTACATATGCATGTGAAAAATCACCACCACCATGAAATTTTTCATAATTTGAATTATTCAATATCTTTCACTTAAATTTGTTCCATTTAGATTATATATTTGAAACATAGAAAAAATAAAGTCCTTGAGTCTTGTGGTCAAAAAGTGGTACCTTGATTGTGAATATGCCTAATTATTGATGAGCTTTGATTGGAAGTTCCAATGATTTTATTTGAAGACATAGATTGTGAAAGGCTTCTTTATGTTCTAATTATTTACTTGTTATTTGAAGTTGCGAGTTGTCGGTTAGTTTTATTTTGGACCTGTTGTGATTATCTTGGGAAATGCATGTTACAATGGTGAGGTATCTTGAAATGCAAGTTACTAGTGGTTTTTTTGGTTGGTGAGCTATTTTGAAATGCAAATTGTTGTGACTCTTTATTTTGGAATTGTGATGTTTTTAAAAAAAAATAGGTTGCTAATGGAATTGTGCTTATTTTTCGTCAAGTGAATGAAGGAGTGGAATGTGTGTTGTTGCATCTATCGTGTGGAAATTGATGAGCTACGAGGTGCTTTATACAACATGCATACCAAATTTGGGATTCATTTTAGCTCGTGTGACTAGTCTTGAGAAGAAATTTGTCAACTTACAGATGAAGAATCCTTTGAATGTGTAGGTACCTTGACCACATACCTAATTCTAACATCTCTTTGGGAGTCAATGGTCTATTCTCATGATGAATACTCAAAATGGCATAGTAGGGACTGCTTATTAGGTACCTATGAGAATTATGGTGTAAATATTTTTCCCATTTGTCTTCTAGAAGAAAAAGGTTCTTCAAACATTTTGGTGAGCTGGAAACATTATTCCATAGAAAATATACTGACTAAAAAGGGAGAGGAAAAGAAGAAACTAATATTCCTTCACAAATTCTCATCTTTTGACGAGCTAATTAATTACCTAAAGCTTAAACTGCAATACTTGAAGCCTAAGCTTTTGCATTGGCAAAGTGTGCTAGATGGAGGCTTCCATCCCAAAAACCATTGGATTTGGTCAGATGAATACTCTTCCTAGTTTATGAACAAAATTTCATGGTTCTTTGTTACTTGGTATCCTTATTTGACAAATGGTTGTAACATTATGTGGAATTTTTTTTGGCATAGGGCATGGGAAAGGGCCCCATGATGGTGCTGGGGTAATGTTGAAGAGGTTTTTTAAGAAATCTTAGCTAGATGTTAATGGACCAAAGTTGCAAAATGTTGAAGATGTGGTCAACCCTTTGCACATTCACTTGTTTTTGCAACTTGAAACATCTTACATAGGGGAGAGGAAGCCTATGACATGAGTTTTTGGCATGTCAACATCAAACCAAGTACATTTATGATTCTGTGAAAGGAACTCAAGATTTGCATTGTGTTAAATACGTTAACATACATGATGTTAACAAGAAGCTAAAAAAGGACCTATCATGTTTTTTGTTCTTGTCTTGACTCCAAATACAAGGATTGCATGAATTTGGCTTGGACCAAGGCATGGCAAGTAAAGGTCCAAAATACGAACAACTTTCAATATGTTTCTAATGTCAATCAAACTATCACACATGAAGGTGAATGGGACTAGTTCAAAAAATGTGTTAATAACCAATTGCCTAAAGCTAGGTGACAATTTCACGGTGAATGCCAAAAAAGGTAACAAAAAGGGTGTTGATTTCTATGTTGTGCTTTGTACTCACCCAATGCATGTTTTCGAGGAAGATTATACATGCCATTGGGGCTATCAATTCCAAGTAGATGATGTTGTTGTAATAGGGACATACTACTAGAAATGGGGCACATGGGATTCAAGTTATGTCTTACTGCAAAGATCCCACATAGTCTACTTACATGTCTCCCATGTTCAAACCATAGTATTTGCTATGCTTCCTTCAAATCATAGAGTATAGGGGAATGAACATGTCTACATTCTCTTAGATTATGCCTTGGCTGGTATCACACAAGCTTTGGTTACTTTAGATAGTGATAGTGATTAGAAATGCAAATTAGCTAGAACAATGTTCATGGTCTTTTTTTTTTTACATTTGGTAATGAATTACTCATGGATCCTAGCCCATGTTTTTGCCTTTGACCATATTTTGTTTTTTTTCCATGTTTCTAGATCATATCCATTGTCATGTTATGAAATTACAATTTTGAATTCAAATGTATGTTCAATTGAGGCCTATAGTTGTTGTGATGAATTGTTCATGGATTTGGCATATTTGTGCCTTCGACCATGAACTTTGTTTTTTCTTCTATGTTTTTAAATCATACTATCCAATGATGAAATTCTAGTTTTAAATTCATATGTATGTTCAATTGAGGTTTGTAGTAGTTATGATGAACTGTTTATGGATTTGGGATGTGTTTGCTTTTGACTATGTTTTTTTTTCTCTCTCTATGTTTCTAGATCACATTCCCTATCCAAGGATGAAATTCTAGTTTTGAATTCATATGTATGTTCAACTAAAGTTTGTAGTTGTTGTGATGAATTGCTCATGGATTGAACATGTTTTTGCATTTGACCATGTTTTGTTTTTTCTTTGTGTTTCTAGATCATATCCATTGTCTAATGATGAAATTTTGGTTTTGAATTCAAATGTATGTTCAACTAAAGACATTTTTCTTTTTGTGTCAATGAGCCATGGAAAATATTAGGAGCTTGTAGCTATGTGATTGGTTGCTTGAAAGGTGTTGCCACTATCCTTATATCACAATTGAAAAAAATTGTGCTTTTGTTGATTACTTTTCAATTGATGTGGTGAGTCATTTTGCAGTTGATGTAGCCATATGTTTCACTCTATTGCTAATCATGGACCTTCTTTGGAGACCATCACACTTAATTAAACAACTATTGTATCAAGGATGTTATTTCATGAGCGTGTGAATGTGAGCATGAACAAGTGAACCCAAGAGAATCTTTTTAGGAATACTGTGCTGACATCGATGGAATATTATTTGTCACATAAGACAAAATATTTGGTGACATGGAAGAATATTTTGCCATGTGTCATGGATGAACTATTTTTTTGAATGAAAAATGGATGACACTAGTAGAAATCAGCCAAAATGTAACCACTCCATTTATAACTACATGCGACTTGTAGTCGTTTGCGACTAGATTTGGGAATATTTGCAACTACAAGACCAACTTTCAACTATTTTGGTCATTTTCACAACTATGATGTAACAATTAAAATTTTCATCTTATTGGTTGCATCAATTTTACATTTATTTTCATCCATTAATAAATTAATATGTCCCACTAGTCATAATAATCACCAAATTAGTTGCATCCTAAAGGTATTCTACAATGACATAGGGGTGTATTTTAAAGTATGTACTAAAATTATATATATAATATGCAAACATATGTATATTGTTCATATAATGAATTTCAAAATTAATATTTGAACTTTGAATTTTTTTATTCAAATCTGAAAATTGATATTTCAATTATAAAAATTGTTATTTAAATTTTTCAAAAAATATATTAGAATTCAAAACTTGATATTTGAATATGAAAATTTTTATTTCAATTGTTTAAAACATTATTTGAATTTCAAATTTTTGATTTAAATATGGTATTTTGAATTTAAATTCAAAAAGACTTATTTGATTTTTAAATTGATTTTGAATTCTAAATTCATATTTTAGAATAAAAAAATGAGTATTTTCAATTCAGAAAATTAATAATTGATCATAAAAATGGACATTTTAATTTTGAATATTATTATATGAATATGAAAATTTATATTTTAGCTCTCAAAAACTTTCATTTAAATTTTAAATAATCATTTGATTCGAACCTGAAATTTAAATTCCAAATTATTATTTTGGATTCTCAAAATTAATACTTCAAGTCTCAAAATTAGAAATTGAATCTAAAAATGGACATTTCAATTTTGAATAATTTTATTTGAATATGAAAATTGACATTTCAATTCTGAAAAATGTTATTTAAATTCAAAAAACGTATTTGATCTAAAAATTGATATTTGAATTTTAAATTATTATTTTCCAATCTAAAAATTATTATTTCAATTTAAGAAACTTTATTGAGTCTAAAAATCGACAATTTGATTTTAAATATTTGTATTTGAACTTGAAATTTGATATTTGAATTCTGAAGTTTTTAATTTAATTTTTAAAAAATTATTTGACTTGAAAGTTGAAATTTGAATTCCAAATTATTATTTTGGATTCTCAAAATTAATATTTGAATTCATAAAATTATTAATTGAGTCTTGAAATGGACATTTTAGTTTTGAATATTATTATTTGAATCTGAAAATTGACATTTCAATTCTAAAATTTGTTATTTAACTTCAAAAAACTTATTTGATCTGAAAATTGATATTTGAATTTTGAATTACTATTTTGGAATTTTTAATTTATATTTTAATTCAAAAAATCATTGATTGAGTTTCAGGGTTTTTTTCTACTAGTGTTATCCATAATAAATCACTTTTATAAATAATTATAAATGATTATGTTTATTAAATCTAAGTGACACTAAATAATTATTGTTATAACATAGATTTGTATATTTTATATTTTATATTTTATATTAGAAGAAAGTAATTAATTAAATTAATGTGACATTATTTTTAAATTGTTGTAATTACTTCATATAAGAATTAATTAGTATGTGCAGAATTTTTTTGTAATTGAACATAATTATTCACACTCTTTAATTTATAACTTCAAACTTGAATTAAAAATTTGGAAAAATTATAGTGTAGTTAAAATAATTATTTTACTGATTTTAATTTCACGAATTATTATATAATAATATTATCTTCAAAAAATTTGTGATTAATCATCTATGATAAATATTTTATAGTAATTTTACAGTAATTATGAAAATTATTGTTATGTTTAACAAATTATTGTATTTATGGTTAATAATTACCAAAAGAAAAAAATTACTTGACTTATAATAATTTTTACAACAATAAATGTAATTATAAAATAAGTAATGTAATTAGTTGAATAATATTTTTAAAAATTCATGTAAGAATTTACTTTCAAATAACAATTGTTAATTAATTACTTATATATTTTTTAAAATTTTAAATATTTAATCTAAAAATTATAGTCATTAATTTATTTTTACATTAATTATATTATATATAATTCGATCAGATTCTAAAAAAGTAATAAAGTATTTTTAAATAATTTAATTAATTAATTAATTATGAGTTATGTATTATAACTTGTGAATAACTAGATAGCTAGTTTATTAATATTAAGAAGTTATTGTTTATTTAAGTAATTGATAATGAATACTGAATATTTGTAATGTATAGTTTATAATTTAAATATATGTAAATTTAATCATTATTAATTTAATGATTATCTAATTATTTAGTACTTAAATTGTTTTAAAATCTAAAAACTAAGAAAGTAAGGGATGAAGAAAGTTTTGGAATTACAACTTAGTTTGTAAGGAAGTTGTAACTTCAAAACTTATCCCATATTGTTTGTTTTT
>Ga0209611_10011998_pt1 | contig 12296 bp, 7 predicted proteins | sample S1TSphgellanicum_3_FD_187693 | JGI IMG/M metagenome (GOLD analysis project Ga0209611, IMG submission 187693) | Host-associated microbial communities from peat moss isolated from Minnesota, USA - S1T2_Fc - Sphagnum magellanicum MG (SPAdes) (version 2) | ecosystem: Host-associated > Plants > Peat...
CACAAGACATGGTGAGAATGAAACATTCACCCAAATGAGGGTGAGAACATTTGGGAATCAATAGGGAGCACCTTCAAGACTCCCAAGTTGCATTTTCACTTCGAAAAATATGGATGACTAATCTTAAATTTTGGGGGCAAGTTTTGAAAAGGTGAATCCAAATCAAATCAAATGATCTTTAGTTCATTAATAAGGTCCTAAAAATCAATATAACGAAATAACCCAATTTCCTGAACAATTTTTTGGGAAAGTTATGTTTAGTAGAAGAGTTCAAACACAATTTGCCAAAATAGAATCCAACCACTTAAATGTTGATTTGGAGAGGCAAATGAACTCCAATTGGGGAGCTTCACATGACTTAAAGATTTCTTAATGAAAGTTACAAGATGGTAGATTCACATGTTTGATTTGGTTACTATTCTTGGGGATTAAATGGGCCTTGAAAGTTGCAAAACACCAAAATATTTTGATTTCGAAAGAAAACTTTGGGAGTTTCAAGAACTTTGCCATCCCATGAAGCATGCAAAGTATAATATAAGGGGAATAATGTTTCCTATAAGAGTTTGAACCATGGTGTGCTTGTGTGAGTTTTGTGATCATGTTTAGAGAAAATTACATTAGCCACCATCTTTGTTTGTTTGTGTATAACTAAGGTGATTGAAAAGTGCATGTGATGTGTTTGTCAAAACTCATGGGTTGAATTATATACATTTTAAATTTGTTTTGGAATTGATTTTGGAAACATTACTTTAATGGCTGAAACAAGATTAGAGGACTATCTTTTGGAGTAAACATTTTATGCATTGAAGAACATTTAAAGAATGTCTATGAATGGTTTTTCAATATTTTAATGTGGCTGATTTTATTTTTTTGGTATTTAGAATTTTGAAGCTAAAGTAAGGGGTGATCTAAGAGTGTACATGTAAATGGAGTTCTTGGAGTTATATTAGGGTTAAACTTGTGTACCTTGAATTTTGTGTTCTTTGGAGGAGGGAGGGAAAAAAAGACAATAACAGGTAAGCTAAAAGAATAGTGAGTGAATTGTGCATTTTGGCATATCAATGTTGAACTTTTGTACTTTAGGGTTTTTTGTGGTTGAAGTAAAAACATGGGGATGGTTTTATATGGATATGGGATGTATCAAACATTGATGTTGTTAAATTGTGTTATTTTGGTGCTATTATGTGTACATTGCTAATTAATCAAATGAACTTGGTGAAAAGTAAAACAAAAAGAAGGATTTGATTCAGGTTTGTAAAATATTTGTTGAAATTATTTTGCCAATGTTGGGAAGAATTCAAAAGTAATTATTGAAACTACATGCATTTCAAAGGAGAAAATTCAAATTCAAATAAAAACAAAGGGAAACTTGTACAAGAATTTTATCAAAAAATCAACAATTAGTTAAGTAATTAGTTAAATCTTCATAAGGTGACAAGACTTATCCCATCCTAATTGTGAAAATATTTGTAGTGACAATATCGTAGCTATCATTCAAGAAGATTAAAAAGAAAAAACCATCAATCACATGTGGGTTAATTGTATTTTAAAAAAATCAACTCAACTTATGTATCACATTGAAATCAAATTCCTTTTAAAACGAAACCATAGATTGATTATGTAGTAACAATCAATTTGTTTATTAAACACTACAAAGTTTGACAATCCACAAAGAAAATATCAAATTATTCCTTCATTAATTTCTTCACAACATATATAATTGTTAATGTTTCATTTTTTGTGGTTGTATGGTTTCTTATTATGCATTGGTCATTAATTAATTTGCATAGTATATGTGTCAATCATTAATATTGTTAAATATTGATTCAACATAATTCCAAGGCCCTAATTTCAAGTCTTGGGATTTACATATAAATTTGAAATCCAATTTGGAATGAGAACATTCAATAAACATGTTATGGACATTTTCATCCATTCCAATGTTTTGGCATAAACTTATACTAGTTGAAAAACATTTTTTTTAAATTAGAAATTTTAGTTTAAAAAGACCCAATTAAATAACAAAAGAAAAAATCCGACATCATTTTGGACAAGTCAATTTGAACTACAATGGTAAATAGATAATTTGATTGGGTGGTCATTTTTTTATTGGTAAAATTGAAATATTTTATTTTCAAAAAAAACTACAATGGTAAGTAGGTATTAAATATGTGTAGGTAGGTACTTGTGGTAGCTTAGCTACCCATCCTAACATAGCCCCTTAGACCCATGAACATAGGTTGTAAGTATTAGGAATTGAACCTCTCGTCTTCATAATGATAGACCATGTCCTTACCAATGTAGTACAACTTCATAAGTTGTTAACTTTTATCAATTTTTTAATTTGACATCTAACAATATTGTATATTGTAAACTTAATTTTTGTCAATTAAATATGTAGTTTAATAAGTAGGAATTGTATAAGCTGTTGAACTACCCACCAACTTAACCCATTATGGTACTTATGTATATACGTACCTACTAAGTACCTAGATAGTAGGTAAGTAGGTACACCTACCTAGGCGCCTATTTGCTAGGTAGCTCCTTATTAAATAACTAACTACCTACTTAAGTACATACATATTTACCTACCTACTAGGTACTTTGGTTAATATTTGTTAAAAAATTATGAATTTTTCAACAATGTGCAATTCTTTGTTTTGCTTCAAGAAATGATAATTTCAAATCATACAAAGATGTGTTAATTACTTTAAACTTTAATTTCTTGTATCATAAGCTACAATGTCATGTACAACTTTGTTTAATATGTCATGTGGTAAAGGATTGTTGAAATTCTAAGAATTTGAAACATGCTTTGAATTTATAAATTTTTTGAATTTCCCAATTTTTAAATAGTGAATTTTTTTTGAGTGTTAGTAATAAGTTATCATCATTTCAAATTTTTCCATCAAACTTTTAATATACAAGAGTCTTTAGCTTAATCCTTTGCAAATTTGAGTATTTCTTACATAGATGTTGTTCAAGTTCAAAAGTTCTTTATTAGAATCAAAACCAAAAATTAAATTAAATCAAATTTGAATTTGAATTCCTCAACACTCATATTAGTCATTTAACACAACTTGGGATGATTATCATAACTTTAAAATGTCAAAACAAAAACATATTATTATAATTTATAATTTCAATGATTCTTGACATTGTTTTTGCCTCCTACTAGTGTGTTTTGATCCCTTTGTTGTTTTTTTCTAGTTATCATCAAGGAAAAGTGGAATGTTTGCTAGTTAGTTTTTTGGTTCATCCTTAGCATCAATTTCTATTGATTGTGAGTTGAGTCATGGTGATTTGGCAAATTGCAATTCATTTATGTATTACAATTGAACTGTGATCCTAATAGGTTGAATGTGTGCAAATTGAATCAAAGATTCTTTGAGATTTAATGTTTTGATGTTGAACTCCCCCTTTGGTGCCAAACTCATATTAATATGTCTTTCAAAGCAAGCTAGATGACATTATGATGTTTGAAAAAAAAGTCGAATGAATATTTTGCCAAAGAAATAACACTTTGCAATTTTTGCACAAATGTTATTAATCAATTCAATTTCTTACAACTCTAGTTCTATTGGAACATAGAACACTAAATATAGAAACCCAATCTTAACACAAAATTGTCAACTTCATTTGTTAACTTATAATATTTGATTGGAAATGGTTTCCCTTGAAACAATCAACCTTTTTGAATTGTGTGAAGATGATTAGGTGATTGCAATCATTAAACAACTTAGACCTTTAGGGATGATTGGTTGATCCAAGAAATGGAGATTAAATTTCCATGAAAGAAAAATCACATGGAATGCATCAAGGTTATTCACATGTGTCAAAAATGAAATTCCCATTGTGAATTCATATATGACTTTATCAATTTGCAACAAGAAATCTTCTTTTAAGCAAAGGAATGTGTTATTCCATATTCCATACTCAAGATATCAAAAAGAAACTTGTGTTAATTCCATAAGCAATTTGCTCATGTTGGGCATTAAAAGGTTTATGTTTACAAAGTGATTGAAGAAAATGAGATTTTTGAAAAACTAAATGTGAAAAACCAATGATTTGGAAGGTGAAAACACAATATAGTGAAAAGAAAATGTTGTCACAAATATCCATTCAAACAATTGTCAAACTTGATTAAATGCTTATCATATATGTTGCATATGAGTTAATTGAACCATTTCAATTCCATATGAAAAACTACCAAACACTTTCAACAAAGTCTCTTGTGAACTTGTAGTTCATGCCATGGAAAGACTATGAATGGCAAAGAAATTGATGGACATGTGGTTAGACTTATGTTTCAAGGGGTAGAATTTGCCATCTACCTCAATGGCAGAATTTGGCCATCTTTCCAAATTAGGAGCAGAGTGAGGCAAGGGTGTTTAGTCTAAGGGCACTAAACATCAAGAAGCTCAAGAGTTTGGGCCCAAATAGCCAAAGCATGCAAGCTTATGGCTAAGTTTCTAAGACCTAACCCACCTAGACTCACTGATGCCATTAAAGAAGCTAAACATTTGCTGGTCAATTGGCTTTCATAGGAGCGAGTTTGATGTGGCAGTGGTTGATGCTGAAAGACTACACCTGGAGGAAATATGAATGGTGAGGGACCTCTGGGCTCCTCAAGCAAAACACATCAAAAGATGGGTAGATGTGAAGGCCACATACCATGAGCTGGAAGAAGATTTACAATATGTTTGGGAAAGATTGATTGGAAAACTCCATGAACGTTGGAAGTTGAAGCTGTGCTTTCCCACACAATAGTGATATTTCGTTGATGACCAATGGGCGATGGCAGAAAGTTCACATTTCCTTTGTTAAAAAATGCCCAAGTAGAGCACCCTTTCTTCTCTTTCATGGGGTGATGGAGTCATTGGACTTCAACCTTGAGCAGTGGATTTGGTGAGATGGTGCACTGTGGACGGAGTACACTATGAAGAAAGGAAAGAAACTACTTAATAGCAGAGACTAACTATCATGCAAAATCTTAGAAAAGTGGCCCAATGTTTTGCCCCTGACCTTTAACTTAAAATGGAGTGAAGTTTGGAGGAAGAATAGGGCCAGGAAGGACACTGGTTTCCTCTAGGCTTTATATCACAAAGCCACAGTTGTCAACAATTGGAGAGCCTAGGTGTGTACAATGTGCCCTCCATACTGGGTAATGGATATGTGATACAAGTTTAATCGCTAGAATAGGAAAATTTTCAAAAGTAGAACATACCTTCCAGTCACCTGTGTTGATTGAAAGTCAAATGAAGAAATCATCCAAATCAGAAGAGACCTTGTCACTCAGCATCTCCTTTCATGGGGATGTGGCCTGTGTTTCAATTTGCGAAATGCAGCAGTGTAAAACAATTTCATATTGTTTGTGCCCACACAAGGTTTCTGCTATTTGCACATCAAACCCAAGTCAGTAGCGTTTATCATCAATCACAGTGGTCAAGGCTAGCATGATGGTACCATCAAACTAGGCCACCTGATACTTACGGTGCTCACACTTCCATCAGCCCCACCCAAAACTGAGGCTTGTAGTCACTTATCTCTTATGATTCCTTCAACCCAAAAACTAGGATCTGAGAACCAATCTCTTATCCAATTGTTGCCCTCTCACTAATTGATGCAAACACACTTCCTCAGCATCTCTCCAAGAGCAGCATTCCTGCCCAACAGTAGTTCCCCAAGGATACTAGGAGCCGACAAATTTCCAGCACAATTCTTGTACAAGGTGATGACAGTATAATACTTGTGGAACGGAGATCTAAAGCTTTTTTATTAATGAAATTTCTAGCCAGAAAACACCAACAGTAGGAACTGGCATTGGTGGATGTTTTACCTCAAATGGCAGTGTGTTGTACATAAGTGTGCAAAGATCCACTGCTGTGAAACATATACACACTGACAAAACCACATCATGCAACAATGGTCTTCCAGAGAAGTGTTCAGACTTCTGTTTATCCAAACTACATGCTTACACCAACAAATTACTATTCTTTTGGCTATTGGCCTGTAAATATGGGGTGTGGGAAGGAGCAACCACAGTTTGCACAGTTTTCCACCCCTAAATTTCTTGCCCTTATTTTGATTTCCATAGGTACTAATTGGAATCACGTTTGTATCATGAAAATATGAACCAGTGGTTACCATGTGAAGAAACTGCCCTACCTACTATTAATCATCTTCCCAACAATCTTCTCGCAGAACCATTGCAACCTTTTCCTAAGACCACAACTGGTACAGCAATCCAAAAGAGAAAATACACCATGAGGGTGGTCTTTAGAGGGCAAGGCCTCATGTGGTCACCTCAACAAATTTACCCTTTTTACACCACTAGTACACCCAGAGATGCTTGAAGATGTGTTGCACCTCAATTTCTCCATCCTCAGGTATGTCTGTACAATGTACTGCATTCTTCACCTGCAAGGAGCAGCCAAGTTCAATGAGCAAACTCTTTCCCAGGTCTCTTCAGCAAGCTTAGATAACTGAGTTCCCCATGGAAACCTTCTGCTAACTTTGCACCACAGACCACAGACCCAGAGAAAGATTGCAGAAAAGAAGCTCCCTGTGACCAGCATAGAGACATTGGCAAGACAATTGATAGATACATACTCATCATGAGAGTAAGTTGGCCAATCATTGCAGACACATGAAGGAAGTGAGGTTGGTATGGTACCTTGTTGATCCCAAATTCAGCACGCAACGTGTGAGGCCGAAGGGCACGCGCCATGCAAGGATCTGAAGGCCCACAAAATTCTCGGAATGCATTAACAGGGCATACACCTGGATCACATAAGTCAGCTACTTCCAGAGCTAGGAAGTCCCCTGATGCCAGCTCATGTGTCATAGCCTGCCAGCATTGAGAGACAAACGCAGTCCATCACTTTTTGCACCATAGCACAGCTAAGCTAGGAAGAGTAAAATACAGGACAAAGACACATCAGAAAAAACACAAAGCGGAAGAACGACAATAATGTGTACAAGTGAGAAATCACATAGAAATCTGGGCAAATTCCCCTGTAAACTTCTAGAAACTCTGCAGCTGTGACCCGTGAAAAATTGCACATCTCCAAGGCTGTCACTTTGAACTTCTGTAGGATCCGATCAAGTATAGCCCCAACACAGCCTGCACATGTGACTCTACATGAGGATCCCATGCCCTGATCTATCTTTGGGTGTCAGTCCCTATGGGTCACAATCTGCACAGCTTTCATAATTTCAAACAGCTGAAGGTTGAAAGGGTGTCTTAACCTTTCTTCAAGGCACTGTGTCCCTTCTGCAGGCCACTGTCATTCCAGCACTACCCTCAAAAGTGCATATTCATCAACATGCAATCATTCTGATCATAATGTTCCCAGGTCTGGATATAAGGATACCTCCCATGACAGCATGTGGTTTAATAATACAAAGAGTAGAATTTATGAACTTGGCACACATCCCCATGTTTGTACATGTGAAGAAGAAGAGTGTTTCCTGCACAAGCCATCATACACTCCAAATTAGGATTTGGGCAGTTAACAATGGGCTGCAAGGTTGTTGAAGTTCTCTTGTACATAGAAAGGTGTTATTAGGGTGATGAAGCTGCTTTCAGAACCTTTAGCAATAGAAAGAGATAAAACACAAGAAGAGTTAATAATGGTGGGTTGATAGCAAGTAGAGTCAGAAGGCATATATAAGCTCTCAGAGGCATCTCTGTTTACAGGCATCCATGAGGAATACCAGGCGGGCACTTTCATGAGAGTCTGAACCATGGCAGGCATTCATAGTGCAGTCTGTGCCAAACTGTGCACGGATGGAACTGGGTGCTTTCATCCGGGCAACTTCACTACTTGTAGGACCTGCTCCACATTAAAATGTGTTGTTGGACTCATCCACTTACCAAGGAGAAAGAACAATGAATCAGTTTTAAGTTCAAAATGACCCAACTGTCCAAAGCTATGTAATGCAACTTGCTATAATGTCATCCTGCTAGCACAACTGATGATAAGTGTGAAACATTTGGCGTGGTTGAAATGAGATACAGAGTAGCAGATTGACTTACCAAGCAGCAACCTCCATCTGCAAAGTGCATTCTCAGCCACCAACTCAATAGCCACAACTGGTCCACTTGCAATGAACTGTGTGAGGCATCTGAATAGCCACATGTCACCATGAAGTCCACCTGATCTTCGGCAAGTCTAAGATACAATCTCATGACTAAATGGTAGTTTGGCACCTAACCTCTCACATTACTGAATTATTTTTCTGTTCTCTAAGGACTGCAGAAATCTCATCAAAGATGCTCAATAATTATCACATTCTGTCAAACCAGAATGTCCATAAAGTCCACGATGTTCACCACACAGTCAGATCCCTGACATCTGCAAACACCTTGGCAAAGTGATTGCTTACAGTGAAATTTTGAGTAGGAGTTGACATTGCACAACAAGTCCCAATATCTACCAGATATTCTGAGTCAAATCTTGAGTAGGATGGCAATGCCTGATTGTCACGGCACCCATTTATATCTGACACTAGACAGTAACACAAGGAAATCCATCTGTAGACTGAATTCCTCTATGTTTTTCTTCAGTCAGCAATAAAGAAGACTAAGCTGAAAGCCTGATTCAATCTCCAAACCTTCCATCACCACTCAAAGAAGTGTGCAACAGAGTCCTAGATACAAGGAAGTGGACAGTTGGCTTACGAGAAAAAAGGCTTGCCCTTGTGGCATTGGTAGAATGTTTCAGCCTGAGTAATGTTGAGTTCACACATTCGCATGTTCTTAACAATGAACCCACTGCTAGTAATGCACTCTAAGATCTTGCCTGTATGTTGTATGGCATCTGGTTTTATCATTGCAAGTGTCCTGGCCACCAACTCAACTCAGAGCCCACAATGAAGCACAATCCCTCTACCACATCACTGGAGCTTCATACTGTCAACAATTTTCTCCATCCTAGTAGTAATACAAAGTCTCATGTGTGATTGCTTGTAGCTTTAATCAAATTCATCAAGTAAAATATTGTATATGACTTTTAACGGACAGCAGCAATAATGGTTCAGAGGAACAGGAACATACGTTTCCTGCAGACCTTGCAGATGTTTCCTTGTGAAGTCATCCCCATAGTCTTCAATTAAAAGTTGACGTGTGTACACTAGGATGGTGGAGCCTATGAAAAGCTGCTCCAAGCTAATTGCTGGGTAGGCTACCCTTCTGAGAAACATTTTGTGGTTCTTAATGTCAAACTGCACATTACCACAGTTACTTTGATAAAATCACTTTCATTTCTGTTACCCTTCGTCCAAAACAGGCAATTTCTCTATTATTGCATGTTTGATGTACCTGCTTTCTGACAGTTTTCCATTGTAAGAAAAAGGTAAAAGAGATAGAACTGGCAGAGTGTTAGAATAGTTACTAGTTGTGGCCTAGTGAGCTTCCATGATTGCTATCTAGACACGTGAATAAGAAAAACAGAGTCGAACCATCTCAATAGACTTGTCAAATGTGTGGTAGAAGAATTGATACTTCCAAACAATCTCTGTCATTGGATCATGCCATCTCACAATAAATGCATACCGGGCCCCATCATTGCGACTCTCCTACACACCCTCCAAAAAGCTTAAAGGTGTCAACTCATTTGCATTCTCACTCTTTCCCCCATATTTTTCCTTTCTTTCAATGGGTCTTTGCACCTTCAAATCTCCTTGACAGGATAAACCCTGGTCTGAAGAACCTAAGTGTTTCGAACTATTGAATCACCACCACAGCAGGGCTCCAGATCTCAATTCAAAACTGTGGGACTAACAAACAGCAGACTGGAAAACTCCAGAGGAAAGCTGTAAGAGCAAGAAGTGCAATTGTACAGCCATAATCTCCTATACAGTGTTCAGAAACTAGGGTTGCAATTATATGGCACATTCAACTAGGAAATTTAAGCTCAAAGAAATCTGTCACATCCTTGATGAATGAATACCAGGCCCTGCAGACAGCATTGGTGTTGTGAAAGAAATCGTACCATGATGTTTAAGTGTCCTTATCCACAGGAACTACAAGTGTCTCCTACATTGATTGCAGCTGCTTTGGATCAACTCTGCAATCTGAATCTGTAAAGGAAAACGAGCAGCATGGTCAGAGCTTCATGTTCGTCCTCTACAAGATCCACTGAAAGAGATACAACCACGATTGTTCTAGGGGCTGCAACAACTTAATGTTGGGGCACCAGTGTTTTTCATGAGCATTGAAAACAAAGAATCTAATCTCAAAAGGGCGTCTCGAATTGCACAGTCTCCTCTTCCTTTACACATTTCTTCGGGGAGTGGCCATTCAAGAAAAGACTTTTCTCAGACAAATTCAGAAACTGATGTTATGATGACAACCGATTTGCAATGACGAAAGTTCTCAGGAACGGTGTGCACGAAGATGCCAATCCTATAAACACGTATCACGACAACCCGGAAGAAAAGCACTGCACAAAATTCTTTACAGAATCTGACATTGTATCGCGACTGACGCCGCATTGCAAAGCGACAAAAAAAAGAATCAGAGGAGCATTGAAGGGGAAGGGAGGGGGGGAAAAAACAATTGATCGTACTGAAAAACACAGACCTCAACCGAAGAAGCAAACAAAAATATTAAACAAGAACGTAACAAAAGACATTACAAAATCCTCGCAGATTCCCCCCGACCGCCGCACCTTCCCGTTAACTCCAATGCTTTCTTCCTCTCCAAAATGCGAAGAAGAAAGATTCGGAGATCGCAACGATCACGGGGAGAAAGCGGTAAACAGAAAAAAAACGGGAAAAACAAAAAAACAGAAAACCTATTCGTCCGCTCTCGTCGAATTGGATTTCCAATTTGTAGAAGCATCGGAAAACGTAGACGCAAAGAAGAGCAGCTAGAAGAAGCCACAAAGACGAAGAATAAAACTACAAACAGGGTCCAGATCCTAACTTACACGAGTAACAGGCCATTCTTTGGATTTCATGTCATTGTCCTTGGAGCACGCAAAAGAAGCAAGAATTATGAAAAACAAAGAAAAGTCAAGCATACTTACACGAGTAACAGGCCATTCGTGGATCTCATGTCATCATTCCCGGAGCACGCAAGAGAGGAGCAAAAACGTGTGCAAACAACGAAGAAGAAGAAGAAGAAGAAGAGGAGTATGGGAAGCGGCTGCGCAAGAGACAAAAGAACAGAGCGTTGGTTTTCTGCAACGTCCGCCGGCGTCGTCGCCATTCCCCTACATACGAATAAAATACATACATTTATACATTTTCATACACACATACATACTTGCATATCCGTATTCGACTGCATGACTTGTATTTTGTAGTGTACTCTTTTTTTCTTTTAAAATTTTTATTTTTTAATTTTCTAAAAACTGGGTCATAGTAATGTTAAAAGAGTGAATCCAAGGGGGGGCAATTTGCAATGATTTTTATTTTTTTGGGGTGGGGTTGGGTTGCTACCGATGGATTAAATGCAATAATTGCTACTGTCCAAAAATAACACGAATCCCATGTGTGTGTCACTCGAGTGGAAAGTTGATGTTTTTCTTTCGCTCGTCTACACTGTGTGTGTGTGTGTGTGTGTGTGTGTTTTTTCTCTAAAGGAATTTTGGTTTGTAGCCAAATTGGCTATCATCTATACTAGGAGGATGTTGAAAAAGTAACAACCGTCATCCCTTGGAAAATTTAGCCAAATCTGGCTATAAATGAGAAATAAATTACAAATCTTTAATCATCATTTTATGTATATTTTAATTATGCAATGAAAACCATAATTATGATGGAAGTCCCAGAAAGAACTTGGCTTAGGATTGAATTAGCATCAAATCACACATAAAAACTGCAATAAATAGATACCCAAAAAAAAAAAAAAAAAAAACCAACAAACACTACCTGTTACTTACCTTAGACTTTTAGGGATGGGAGAGGCAGTTTGAACTTGGTCACCCACTATACTAATCATTCAGGTCTGGGGTGGCAGATTATGCCATTTTCTTGATCACATTATAGGACATAATCTTCCAGTGATGATCATACATACACTTGCAAGAGCATCTCCACCAATGCTCAGTATGTGACCCTGTTTCTGATTGGCTAGATAGTTTGATTGGTCCAAGTGGTTTGCTATTAGTAATCTCCCACCAACTTGCTTGCAGTCCCAGTTTCAGTTTGGATGAGTGGGGGTTGAAAGAAAGTTAGTAACTAAAACTTGAATGTGAGAAATATGTTTGGAGGGACACATACTGAACATTGGTGGAGATGCTCTAAATAGTGACCAAAATCTCTGATTTAATTTAATTTAATAT
>Ga0209611_10011999_pt1 | contig 12295 bp, 7 predicted proteins | sample S1TSphgellanicum_3_FD_187693 | JGI IMG/M metagenome (GOLD analysis project Ga0209611, IMG submission 187693) | Host-associated microbial communities from peat moss isolated from Minnesota, USA - S1T2_Fc - Sphagnum magellanicum MG (SPAdes) (version 2) | ecosystem: Host-associated > Plants > Peat...
TAGGACCCATTTTTAAAAACAATTGTTTTTAATTTTATGAAAAACATTAGTGACTAACCAACATTGGAACAAACCTTTGAGGTTATTGAGGTGGTTTTTAGGATTCTAACCATGGTTTTCAAAAATAAAATATGTGGTTTGTGGTATGTAAGCAAAATTTTCAACTTAAAACAAATTACAAATAATTATCCATAAAATTGCTAATTATTTCATGAAAACTAAGTCAGTTGTGTAATTTTTTTGAAATAATTAACAAAAAACATTCTTTGATTTTCAAATTTTTTTAAAAATCAAATATAAAAAAATTAATTTTAAAATAATTAAATAATTGGAACTTGCCTTTTTCTATAATCCACATAACCACACAACATCAATACCTAATTGTGGTAAACCCCAACCAAAAGTTCACATAGAATCTCACCATGGTAAACTATCTTGTAAAAACTAGATCGATCTTATATATACATAGATAGGTTGAGTTAGGTAAATAAGTAGATGCATGTAAATGGTTATTAGGTAGGAAAGGGCTAGTGGGCCAATAGGTATATAATAAAAATAACAACTCAAATAATCAATGTGGTTAAGAAACAAGGGGGATGGAAGCCAATGAAAAAATGTTTCCTACCCACCCACCAACCATCCCTCATAGTGCATTAGAAGTTGTTGGTCACTACCCACCACTAATAACCATTATGGCAAAGTCCTTTTGTTCCTAATAGTTTGTGGTGGAAACTCTAGACATTAGTGCCAATTTTTTGATGTCCAAATGCCTAGGATTGATGGTTGAGAATTTTCTTTTGGTTGATCAACTATTAGTTGAAGGTGGGAGGGAGGTTAATTAAAAGGTGGCAAAGTTGATTTCTATTGAAAGTGATTCATAAAGGGGGGAAAAATTTAGTGATGGGAATATTGGTATTGTTTTGTACTTAATTGTTTTTTAGTAGGGAATGTGACTCCAATCTTAACATTTTTGATGTGCTAAGAGAAGTTGAGCTCCAAGCTTGGTAACGTACAATTGACATTATTATTATCTAATTTTTCATATATCTTTTGTCAACCTTTGGTTATGTTATGTTATAAAAAGGTCACCAAATTTCACATTTCCTTCATCTTTCCACTTAGGGGAATGACATAGCTATTAAGGTAAATTAAAAACCTATCAATTGTTAGTTGAAAATTATTTCCAATTAATGTTCACAATAGCACTTAAGAATTTTTATAAGGTTGGTGATAGGTTTAACCTTCATAAGTAAAAGTAATTAGAAGACAAGGAATCCTTAAATGCCTTAAATTTTTAGAAAAATAAACATAGTTAAAACTCAAGGGTGAATTTTATTCTCTTATTCATTATAATTTGGAAAGAAATTGTCCCAATGAAACTAATTCCAAGTGTTAACACAAGCCAAACCCACACCTTTCAAAAATCCTAGTATAAAAATAAACCTACTATATCCTCAAGCTACTATACTCTATAATGAATTTAAACATAATATCTTGGCCTAATGAGGCAAGGCCAAGAAGTCTACATCACATTAAATATTTAATCTACACCACTCCATTTATGTTCTATCTCTCTTGGCAAGTGACATTATTTCGTAAATCTGAGAAAAAAAAACGCTTTCCATCGTCCCACATGCAATTATTCCATAACATTTTTTTGTGGCATGGCTCCACTACACAAGAACCTTGCCTTATTGACCAGTTGTTCTTTCAACAAATATCAAGAAGGTGAAAGCCTAAAGGTGTAAAGAAAAACAAAATCCAAGTCAAGGATTGGTGAAAGGTGAAAATAAGAAATAGGAAAGGTAAGGAAGGTCAAATGTTGGTTGATAGTAAATAGGGCTTGCAACTTGCGACCTCTTGTTTCAACTTGCTTTTCACACATTCATTTTTTCACATTGATTTAAAGTTGAGGTCACAAAGTGAAAAAACAAGGAGCAGTTAGTGATAAATGACCAAAAACATGAAAGGTGGCTTAAGAACTAAATGAAGATTTTGCAAAGGTCATAAGCTGTAAACTTGCATTATTTCATCACATAATCATTTTATCATAAAGGTGACAAAAAAAACACACACACACACAGAAAGTAAAAAAAACAACAAATAGAAAATGAAAGCTCTCTTGTAGTTGGTAGGTGATTGAAAAGAGAACACAAAACCCTTAACCAAATAGTTTTGAAGCTTTCACAACCCCCCATTCTCCTTCACATCTTTGGAAAACACAAACCACGACCATAAATGTTTTTTGTATCAAACATAAAATACAAGAGGTGAGAAATCACTTGTCTTCTTTTATGTGAAAGGTTAGCCACTTTAGTCCAAAAAATGGTGACATATAATAAGTACAACAATATGCGATGAACTTTTTCTTGGTGGTAATCTTTTGGTAATCCTAAAATCAAGTAAAAAACTTTTAGAATGTGCATGACAACTTTTTGTAATTCAAAGTTTATTTTAAATCAAACTTAATCTTGATTCAATGATGGGATTAAAAGGATTGGGTACATTCAGTGTACATCCTATAAGTTGCTTCAAGGAGCAACCATGTGATCCCCCAAGGAAAGAGGGACCTAAGTTGCCCTAGGGAACAACCATGTTCCATGGCGAACAAATTTGTCAAAAATTTTATGTGATTGTAATGTTTTTATATGAATTTTGATTGAAATGCTTTCAATTACGAATGTGTAAGTCTCCTTGATAACTTTCCAATGATAGATTGCAAGCTTATATAAAAAGAACATGAGATGTTTATGATTGCAAAACAATTTGAAACATACATTTCCCTTGGGAATTTGGGCTTTTCCATGAAGAAAGTTCATTGCTCCCCATATGTTTACATATTGTTCATTGAAAACACATATATTATAGTATAAGGGTAGCTTTTAAGAAAATAAATAAATTGTTTGAAGATGCAATATTTTCTTCCTATTATAAAAATTTGTTAATTGCCTTCACAAAATTAAGTTTTTGAAGAAAAATAATTTTTGAAAATTTGGGACATTTAAGAAAATACAATTTAATGTCAAAATTATTAAGGTATTAAACCATATCACAATGATAATAAAGATTTGTGTTATAATAATATGATGTTTATTTTTTCTAAACATAATTTATATTCAAGAAATTTCAATTTATTGTAATTACAATATATTCAAATAAATAATAAAAACTCATCGTGGAGGGAGAATTTAATAATGCCTTCATAGTTATAATATAATGACATAAAACTCAAATTTTTCCAATATTTAACTAGTTAATATTATAAAAATGTTGTTTCATTCACACCCACTATATTTAGGTGGATCAATTGAAAATGTAAGTATTACATAAGGCAATGATTTTGTGGATGTAATATGTACATTAATTAAGGGTACTTCCCAAAATGAATAGCCATTGTGTTAGAAAGCTTTGACCAAACATACATCAAAAAATGCAATACCTTAATTTTGATGTAAATTAATTATAACCAATGAATATGGAAAACAAATTACAATATCCCCATTTACATTATAATTTTTATTGCATAATGTTAGAAATTTAAAATTAATCCAATACTTGAATTGAAAAAATTCTAGCTCATTACAAATTTCACCCATTGGTAATACCTACCTTAGGTTGTTAGAGGTTTTGCCAAAAGGTAAAAATTTAGCCATGAAAAGATAAAAGTTTTGCCAATAGATAAATATTTAACAAAAAATATATAGAAGTTTTGTTGACAAGTAAAGATTTAACCAATAAACAAAGATGTTTTACCAATAAATAGAGGTTTAGCTAAGAGCAAATAAAGGTTTTTGCTAAGAGGTAGAAGTTTCAACAAAAAAATGTAAAGGTTTTGCCAAAAGGTATAGGTTTAATGAAGAAAATATAAAGGTTTTGATAATAGGTAGAGGTTTAATTAATAAAAAATGAAGGTTTTGTTAAAAGATAGAAATTTATTAAAGAAGATATAAAGCTTTTGCCAAGAGATAAAGATTTCACCAAGAAGATATAGAGGTTTTGCCAAAATGTAAAGGTTTACTAAAAACGATATAAAGGTTTTGCCAATAAATGGAGGTTTAACCAATAAGAGATTGAGGTTTCACCAAAAAAATATGAAAGACTTTTTACCGAGAAGTAGAAGTTTAACCAAAAATAAATAAAAATTTTGTCAAAATGTAGAGGTTTAATCAAAAAGTTATCAAAGTTTTGCTAAAAGGTAAAAATTTACCCAAGAATAAATGAAGGTTTTATTAAAAGGCAAATTTTTAGCCAGAAATATATAAAAGTTTTACCTTGAAGTAAAGGTTTATCTAGGAAGAGATAGAGGTTTTGGCAAAAGATAGAAGTTTAGTCAAGAATATATCAAGGTTTTGCTAAAAGGTAAAAGTTTACCCAAGAATAAATGGAGGTTTTGTTAAAAGGCAAATGTTTAGCCAAAAAGATGTAAAAGTTTTACCTTGAAGTAAAGGTTTAACCAAGAAGAGATATAGGTTTTGGCAAAAGATAAAGGTTTAGTAAAGAATATATAAGGGTTTTGCCAAAAAGTAAACATTTAACTAAGAAGAGATAAAGGTTTTGACAAAAGGTAGAAGTTTAGTTAAGAAGATATAAAGTTTTCCTAATAGGTATAAGTTTAACTAAAAAGAGATAGAGGTTTTGGTAAAAGGTAAAGGTTTAGTCAATAAAATATGAAAGTTTTGCCAAGAGGGAAAGGTTTAGCCAAAAAGAAATAAAGGTTTTGGCAAAAAAATAAATTTTAATTAGGAAAATATAAAAGTTTTGCCATGAGGTAAATATTTAACCAAGAAGAAATAGAGGTTTTGCCAAAAGGTAAAGCATTAGTTCAAAAGATTTAAAAGTTTTGTCAAAACATTATTACAAAATGTGGGTGTAGTTCATTAGTCTCCATTCACTAAATTAATGAATTCATTGTTTCCCCACTAATCCCTATTCATTATAACCAATGAATTCATTCAAAATCTAGTGAGATCACTTAGTGTACATGGAGACCTTTTGTTGTAGGTGAAGGTTTAACTAAGAAAAAATAAAGATTGTGTTCAAAAATAAAAGTTTAGCCAAAAAGAGATAGGATAGAGGTTTTGCATAAATACAGAATTTTTGTCAAAAGATAAAGGTTCAACCAAAAATATATAAGGGTTTTGTTAAGAGATAGATATTTAAGTAGGGGAAAATAAAAGGTAGCTAGGTAGGGTGGGTAAATAGGGGGTTTGAACAATAATTTATAGGTAAGGCCAAGATGTAGGTTAACAAGGTAGCTATGTGAGAAGGGTAGATAGGTGGGAGGGGGTAGTATAGAGGTCAGGGTTGGGGGAAAAAATTGCCCCAAAAAAATGACCATAACAAAATAAAAATCAAAGGTCAACATCCAAAAAAAGTTGATTGTAGTGCAATGTGGATTAATGCAAGGTTAGGAATTAGATGAAAAAATGTAGCCCATCCCATGGATAGAATGACCAACTAATGCGTTCATGGGTGTTGATTCATTTTAGGTGTAAATCTCGACCCAAATTTGAAGCAAATTTCCATTCCAACAACACGTCAAGGTGCCATGGGAACTTCTACTGCCCCCAATTTGCACGTGTCTTCTTCAGTTTGAATAATTCAATGAAAAACAAATGGTTTGATTTCAAGATTCCATTTCGAAATGTCTCCACCATTATACTTTTTTTTTACAGGATATCTAAAGCCCATTGTGTTCGAATTTTATCATGTTTTGGCCCAAAGGTGGACGTTTGGCTTAGAGTTTGATTAATTTTCTTAGCCATTTGATTATTTTCCTTAGTTTTGTTTACAACATTTAGAACATGATTTGGATTACCTCATCCTTCAATTGTTGGTATCCCTTAATGCGTGTGCACACATCCCGTCGACCTTATGGGTATCCACTTTTTACGTTTCATTCATGGCAATGAATGCACAAGAACCCATGATGTAGTTTGTGACACCTTTGTTGTCATTGCACGAGATGTTGGTTTCTAGGTGAAAAGAAAATAACTACATGCATTTCCTTCAACCATGTTCAACTCCTTTTGTTGACAAATTGACATCGTGCGCACCAAAGATGACATTTACACCCTAGCTAATGTTGTCATCATCGACCCAATGTGAAATGATTTATTTACTTGATCTTGCAAAACTCAAAGACTTGTTGCCTTTGATGTGGCTTAAGCCAAAGAAAGGAACTATTGTGGTCAACACCCCATTAATCAATTTTTCCTTTAGGAAATTGAAATATATGGATATTTACACAAATAGATTGACATGTTTTCACACAATTGTGCCAATGTGTCACGACCCTAACCTTGGATTTGTGACCAAAGCAAAGGGCTTGCAAGGGTGTGGCCAAGACTAAGTCCGGGAGTCACATTCTCATGCCCTAGGAGTGTAAAAAAGTGTGAGGGAAAGAACCTTCACACCCCCAAGTGAATTCCCATGTTGGGAGTTGGAGTCCTGGTGGACTCCCGAGTGTTCAGAGAGTGATTGCAAGGGTCAAAACCCAATGGATCGAGGAATTCTTTAAATCATTAGAAAGCTATTGAAACTCAAATGTTTAAAATGGGCTCGCATCACCAATTTGAACATCTGAAACACAAGTTATGGCCAAAAGAAGGGCCAGGAGTCAAATTGACAATTTGACTTCCGACCACTAAAAGTCGGGAATCGACCTGATTTCCTTGCGTGGAGGTGGCGTGCGACATAACGTTGGAAAGCTCTTGATAAGGGCTACAACTTTGCTTTAGACCTCATCTCAATCGGAGGCCTACACACAAAGTTACGGGCCCCCAAAGTCGCAGGAGTCCCAACTTTGGCAATAGTCCTGGACAAAAAACCATTTGGATGTGGGCCTCGTGGAAAGACATAAAGTATACTATAAAGGGGAAGGTGGTGGCTTCCCCCAAGTCCGGGCCGTGGTGAGTTTTATGAGTCCGAATTGCCCGTGGTTTGTCTTAGCACCAAAAGTGCTCCAACTATGCACCAACCACCTTGTGTTGGTTTTGTGCAGGTCCGTGTGAGTAGTTGATGCTTGTCACTCTTCTTATTTCTCATCTTGGAGCTCTAGCACGCCCCTCTACCCCTCAAAGTGCTGCAAGTTAGGGAGCGTGCCCCAACCCCTTGTTCTTCTGCTATTTTCACTTCAGATTCACATTTGGAATCTATCAAAGAGCTAGGGGGCGCGTCACAATGTCATTTGGAACTTGAAAGGGCCAGAGGACCTTCATCTTTCTATCTTGCTTAATTTTCTTTGTCCAAAAGTTTCAATCACAGTGCAAAGGATGCAAGCATCTTCCATTTTAAATGAAGCGATAGTTGTAGGTTTACCTACTTCCCAACTTCCACCCTTTCGGAACACACCTCCCCATCATCACCACGGTTGACCTATTGCAAGCGGTTGATTTTTGACATGGAGAAATATAGCCGACCTACTATAGGCAATCAGGTTTTGACATGAAAAGATTTTGACATCTAGTTTAAGCTTACTTGATTTCTTGTAACGTCTCCCTCAACCTTTTTGTTACTCCTTTCTACATTTTCCAAATCTATGATGTGTTTATAAATAAAGTTTTGTAAGGTTTCATCATTAGTGTAAGATTTGGGAGTAAAATTTTGGCTTCAACCTGGAATCATCATTTAATTGACAATAGGAGGCCTACTCTAATCTTTAGACTGTTTTTTTATCAAATTCATTTTTTATCAAATCAGTGAACTAGCCTACGTATTTTACATTGCGTCATTTCTCATGATTTTGTTTGATCTTCCCATCAAGTGCAAAGCCACGGTATTAATTAGTTCATGGGTGCGCTTACATTTTATTTTGTTTTTTGGAAGGGGCAATATTGACTAGCCCATCACCAAATTTGTCGGAACATTGAGCACTCCCCAATAGAAGTACCTCTTTGAACCCCAAGTCGAAAAATAGAAACAAATGTGCTCCTCTATGGGCAATGTTTTCAGTTTACATACATGGGAGTTGAACTTTGGGCAAACCACAAGAGGTAAAATTGAGGTGCTATTGGGAACAATTTGGGAACTTGGGGAACCCTTTTGGGAACCTGATGATAACAGATTGAGAATGCATGGAGAAAAAGGGCAGAACCCAAAAAATTGGTCTCCTCATGAGGCCATGCTGAGCCTCCTCCTTCGCTGCATGAAACTTTTATTTCCAAAACTGTCTGTCACCATTTTTGGCCTGGGCTAATGGCAGGGGCACAAACTGCGGGAAATGAGCTGCTTGTTTATTTTTTGAAGGATACCCAAAATGGGGGTTCTGGGAGAGGGGTTTTCTTGTCAAATTATGAAGAAGTTACTGACTAAGGATGTGATTGCCAAAGTATTTTCCAATGTTTCTTATGTGGTGAAATTTCTTACACTGGAGAAGTTTGTGACATGGCTTTTTAAAAAGTGACCTGAAAACAATGGTAGGGCATCAACTAAGGCCCACTTCAAATAGGGTCCAGGGTCCAAATTCCTAGGAATCAATTTGGACTCATTTTAAGCAAATTGAATCCTAGAGTTGCGCCCTGCGTTGGATCCTAGCTTGCATCTTGGTTCTTCAAATCATGAGCTCTCCTGTTTTTTTTGTTTTTTTTTTGGAACCAATTGATTTTCGCTCCAAAATGGCATGCTATACGCTTAGCCTCAATTTGTCACTTTTTGGTCTTCAACCCTCATCTAAAGGCTGTAGGTTCAATTTAGACCTCTCATCCAATAGCATTGCTCTGTTGTGTTGGATCCTGGACCTTGGACCCTCATTTGAACTGGCCCTGAGACCTTGTCCTCCTAGATGAATTTGAAATATGAACCTTGTAAAATCACTTGCAACCGTGGAAATTATGGTGTGGGCAAAATTTATCACAACCCAGTGCTTGTATTGTTCTTACCCAGGCCCCATAGGTGTGGAGAGTGAGCTTGGGCCAGGATGTTTATAACCCTTTTACAAACTAGCTTTCCAAGTGTCCTTGTTGTGACTTGCATGGCAGTTGCAAGGTTTGCCTAATTTTGGAGCAAAGTTCAATTAAAATAAATATGGACACTACTGCTTGTAAGCAAATGAAGCTAGGCTTTGGTAGTAATGTGGCCCTTCGTTCTGAGAACTTGCTCATTTGAAGCCAATGAGGAGTGACAATGCATGAGAGAAAAATGGTTAGACAAGTGTTGACTCTAAAGTGCACGAGCTGATTGCTGCGGCATTAATTAGATGGGGTGCCTCCCAAGATCAATTTTTCTGTTTTGCTATGAGCCAATTTGATTGGTCCATCACCCCAAAAAAACTGAAACTATGGAAGCTCCCCAAAAGAGAAGGGTCTATTTTGAAGCGTAGAATTCAGTGGACAGTCCACTCTCCACACAAAACACAACTTGGAAAAAAAGACACCTCCCACCACCCACAAGACAAAAAAAGGGAGATTTGGTTCCTAACCCAGTTGCCAAAGATGCTCACCCAATATGGCATTCAGGTGAGGGCTGAAGACTCAAGATAGAGAAAGAGACAATATAGAGAGACAAATATGAGGTCACCAATCATTCTGTTTTTCCTCCATTTTGAGGTCATTCTTATAGCTCTTGATAGCCCTTTCTTTACCTGGGAATCTTAACATTGTTGCTTACCTGGGTAACCCTTTTTTCAACTACAGAAAACATGATGAATCATGGAACTATTCCATACTTACTATCCTCTGCATTCCTGTGGAAGCATTATATTAAGGATGAGGCCATTACTTTTGCTCCCTAATTCACATCTCTAGCCAGTTTAGCCTGAAAAGAAACATAACCATAACAGGTGAAGACCAACCAGTAAAGAGTAAAGACCATCCAATTTTGCAAAGAAAAATGTACATGCACAATAAAAGGAAATACCCCCCTCCCTCCTTCCTCCACACACATCACCAAAGGATGTAAACAGCTAGAAGAACAGATAAATAATTTAATATCACCTAAGAAGGCAGAAAATTAGCCTGCCATTCGTAGAGGTCCCCAGTGGTGTGGAATCCACCGCTGAGGTAAGTTATACGTGGATAGGCAAAGCGTCATTTTTCGATCACAGCCCATATCCATCAATCCATCCACACATCAAAGCAGACCAGTATGCATTTTTAAACACTTTATTCTTGTCATTCTTGTATGTGTACAGTAAGCTTCACCTACCAATGTTCATTGCAGCCCCCACGTGAGATAAGCCTCACCAGTGGTGGGTTAGGTGAGAGGACCCACCTGTCCACCTCCTTGGAAAAAATACCTACTTTACGTTACCCCAGAACAAGGGACTATCTGTACACTTGCTAGGTGGGTATAATCAACATGATGAGGTTTTGTTTTGAAAAAAGTTGGGTGAAGGGGACCCCACTTGTTCTATCTCCATAGAACAATTTACCTACTTTAGGGGGAAAATCTGTCCAGTAGTACAACCCATCACTTCATGGCACGCTTCTCATTGGTTTCCACTATTTTTGGCCTAAACTCTCCACCGTCCCACATGCAATTATTCCATATAATCTTTTTGTGGCATGGCTCCACTACATGAGAACCTTGCCTTCTCGACAACTTGTTGTTCCAATGACATCAGTAACAGTGAATGTTGACAACTGAGTATCGTGCATTTCATATTTCTGAGATGGTCTTCACATTAGTTGTCAGTAGGCCTTGGAAGCAACATGCGCAGAGGGAGAACGTGTGTACAATTTGTCCAGTTCCAAATACCTCCAAACTAAAGGCCAGGACACAATCTTAAATCTTATTCCTTTGCGCTCCAATGGAGTGACTTGGAATACCCTGGCATGTCAAACTCTTACTTTACTTTCTTTATTTTTTTCAGATGAAAATAATACCTCAAAGCAAAGCAAGAGTAATACTAGTCTGAATGCAAAATGGGCCCAATTGTCACTTGCCCCATTTGCCTAATAACTAAAAAGATTATCTTTAGGGATTGTGCAAGCTCCGCCCATTAGGTCTCGGTTAAGGCACGCCACATCGATGGGGAATCTTGACGTGGCTAAAAGTTGAAAAAGGAAATCCCAAATAAAGTAACACAAAAATTGCAAGTGCCCCAGATCTGACCCCCATCCGATAGACATGTGTGTCATAGAGTACATTTCATGCGACTCCTTGATGCTTGAGTCAACAATGCATAGGTTTTGGCAATGCTTGAAAGCCAAAAAAAACTTGGGAGCTGGCATTTAGCTTCGTATCTAGTCTCAAGTTGCCTACCAACGCTATTGGCATTTGGAAAGCCCTCAATATAGAACAATGCTTGTTTAACAAAAGGTTACCTAATAGCCTTAGGATGTTTAGCTTTATTTGGACTTTACTTTGGGATGTATCCTTATGGATGGAAATGAATTCTATTGTTTGCAATAACAATAGGTGGTGGGACGTTAAGCTAGGGAAGGTTATATGGGAGAGCTTTTTTTATTACGATTGTGTTGAATGACAACACACATTGCAATAGATCATGACCTACATCTTGAGAAAAAAAAACAAACTATTTGAGTATTTTGATAAGACTTGGTGCCCTCACCATGCCATATGCACCTCCAATGGTAAAAAAATGAGGTGGTGCTATCAACTATTGGTAAATAGTAATTTTATTTGGTAATGTTCTTAACCAATATTCTTGGTTGGCTAGGGTTGGCTGTCCTCCTAGTCGCCAATTCTTCCTACACCAGTTCTTTTTTGCAATGGAATCTTTCATTTCAACCAAAAAAGGAAGTTTATAAAATAAATTCATACCTTTCAAATAACACTTGGCAAGTGTCTACACTAGATCATGTTGTTTAACTTTGGGGGTCCTACTTGGTATATAGAGAAAAAACAAGAAAAAAGGCCCAACATTCACTTAGCATATTTGACCACCACCTCTGGAGTGAACCAACACTTACATTGGCACCATGATAAACATCCCAAAGTTTTTTTAACAAATTCTAAACATCATAAATAGGTATATGGTCCTTGGACAAAATTAGGGTCTCTCCATCCAAATTAAAAATTTCCATCAACAAATATAACATTTATCTAAAAGAGAATTCATTCAACAAGGTGAAGGTACTAGTGTAGGTGCCAATATTTCACCCAAGTGGATAGTGAAAAATGTATGATCCTTCCAATTTTCTAAAAAACCATCGGTTCAAATTCTTTAACTATTCAAGAATCAAAGACCTATTGGTTTCAATTTCAAAAACTATTCAAAATCAATGAATTGTCGATTTTAATTATTTGAAAAACTTTTTAAGGCTGGTAATTTTCATGGGGAAAGAAAAAAAAAAACCACCAATTTTTTTTAATTTGTCATTTTTTTTTTTTT
>Ga0209611_10012001_pt1 | contig 12294 bp, 5 predicted proteins | sample S1TSphgellanicum_3_FD_187693 | JGI IMG/M metagenome (GOLD analysis project Ga0209611, IMG submission 187693) | Host-associated microbial communities from peat moss isolated from Minnesota, USA - S1T2_Fc - Sphagnum magellanicum MG (SPAdes) (version 2) | ecosystem: Host-associated > Plants > Peat...
TACCACTCTTGAAGAGTAAGTGTAAAAACCCTTTTCCTTGATACCCCTCATGATAACCTACCTATGTCAAGGTTTGTGATAACCTTTGCCTTGTGCTTTACAATGGTTTATAGTTGACAGGACTGGCACATTCCCAAAATGCAGGGTCAGACTCAGCCTACCACCTTGCCCAAGGCCCCTTAGTGTCGGAATGCCCCCGCCCCCAAGCATGGGACTTTGCCATGCACAAAAACACACTCGTACCATGGGGCAGTAGCTTAAGAAAGTTATACCTAGCAGGTCACTCTTTCCCTTCCTTTAAAAAACTACCCCACCCTCACCTTTTGACTTAGTTAGGGTTGGATTCTTTGGGAAAGTTTGGTCCTACCTATCTTGGAATGGGTCCCCTACTACTACTCACTTCTGTCTGTTGATGCAGTTCCTGCTTCCTAGTTGTGAATTGGCATGAGTACTAAGCGTTTTCCCAAAGGACTTGGTATGCAACAAAGTACATGCTACAGACCTCAGCTGGGATAGGATACATCAGCTTTGATTTAGTCAATAACTTTCAGACCACCCAACAATGCATACATATCATACCCATACAAATCCTTATGCTATTTATGCCCATTCGCAAGTAAAGAGATGTGGAAAGGTGTTTTTTTTGAATTTATGTTTCTTTTTTTTCCTAAAGAATTCACACATCATAGTTATGAGCAAATTTTCAACACATTTTGCACCAATTTGCATCCCATTTTTTTTTTCAATTGAATTTGAATTGAATTTAAATTCAATGGAATCACATTTTTATTCAATTCAAGGTGCATGCAATGTCATTTACGTTTGAATGGGACTTAATTTTCACATGAAATTCAATTTTTTATTTATCAATTGATTAGTTGATCATCACTGGTAGTGTGGAGCTCAAGTTAGTAATTTCAACTTAACAACGGTTCTATCAGAATCGGTTTGGTTTACCGGGAATGAGTATAGAGTTCTTATATTATTTTGTCTTTAGCAAAATAGATTTTGGTTTGGAATATGCTATGGGAAAATGGAAAGACATTTTAAAAAAATCTATGTCTTTTTTAGAGCTATTGTTTATTTTCAACACCATAGTCGTGAATGATGGAAATGATGAAATTTTTTATAATATTTTCTACATCAATTTGCATCTTGTTTCTTTGAAAATTTTAACTCAAATTCAAATCAATGTATTTGAATCCAATTCAATAGAATCTGGATCCTATTGAATCAATATATTTAAATTTCAATTCAAGTTGCATGCAATGTCATTCAATATTGTCATTGAATGGAACTTAATGTCCATTGTTTTTTTCATCATTTTATCATCATCAGTAGTGCCTAACAATGTAAAGCCCAAGTTTCTTTTAGTTGAGTAAGGCACACATGGGCTTATCAATTATAATTAGATTTGCAAGTCATGTATTTAAATAATCATCTCATATTGCTTCATGTTGACCATCACAAAATGATCTAGGTTGCCACTATAATATGATTTCCTAAGTCATGTTTTAGGGGTGTCACATAATAAGGTAGTCTAGCCTATTCTCAACCTTGTGTTAATAATAATAAGGAGATAACTTAAATGATCAACAAATGGATTTTAAAAGAAAAAAAAATAGTTAAAATTGCCATTGCCACATGCATGCAGCATGCATGCACATGGGTTGCAAAAACCCTCACAACAGCTTTAATGTTTTGCATATTTAAATTTCACAAAAAAAAAGTTTTTTCATCTATTTAAAAATGGGGTTGATGGAAATTCTAACGCCACATGCATCCATCCCGCATGGGTGGCAAAACCCTAGTAGTTAGTACCACATGTACTCAAGACATGGAGATGTATGAAAAATGGGGCATAGAGAGGTTTATTCCAGTGTTGGGCGGTTCTGGTTAGGTGACCCGATTCTCACATTGAAAATCAACTGCTCTCATTTGGGGTGAAAATTGGGCTGAAAATTGTTTTTAAGGTTCTCACCCATGTGAGGATCAACTAAGAGAACCATAGCTAGAAATTGATTTTAAAAAGAGGAAAAACCCAAATGGGGTTTCATCAACTTATGAAAGACACTTGCATCTTTTGTAATGTGATTGAAACTTTTTGATGAAGAAAACTAGCCAAGATAAAACAAACCTCTGACCATTTCAAGCTCCAAATAGCATTGGCACAACCATGAAAAAACATATCAGCCTATTTGTGTAAATATCTCAATTATTAAAATAAAAAATTGATCAATGAAGTGTTGGTAACGATAGCTCCTCTCTTTAGTTTGAATCATGTTGAAGGGCAATAAATCTTTGAATTGCACAAAATTTAAAAAATAAATCTACATGCATTGAATCAACAATAATAATGTTAACTAAAATACAAATGTCATTTTTTATGAACATAATAATGTTGACTCATTGACAAAAAAAAAATCAAATATAATTTTAAAAATATATAATTGTTCTCATCCTATATGAAAGCCAACATCTCGCACAACAACAACAGCAAAGGGTATCTTGCTATTACTTTTTTCCTCTTACTTCTATTTCTCTTTTTCCATTATTATTCTTCTCTCTTTATTGCTATTACTCTTCTCTTTATTGCTATTATTCTTGTCCCATTATTATTTTTCTCTCTTTATTGTTATTACTCTTCTCTTTATTACTATTTACTCTTTTCCCATTGCTCTTATTCTTTTCGTGTTGTTGTTCCTATTCTCACATGGTGTTGCTTGTTTTCCTTTGATGAAGTAATTTAATTATTAATTATTTAATTATTTAAAAATAATTTTAATTAATGAAAAATTTAATAATTAAGTTGTGAAAATCGGATGTGAAAACCAGTTGTTGTGTATATGAAGACCGTCCCTCACACTGCTTTATTCATCCATAAGGAGCCATTCGGATTTAATCCTTGGAGGTAGGTATTATAACCTCACTCCATGGTTGGCGAAAAGCTAACTCTTTAGACCGAGGTTTTGCCATATGTATGCTTGGGGTTGGAATCCCCATTTCTGCCTGGGTGGCGAAAATTGGCGATACTCGAGGTCCTTGCGCCGGTCGAGAGTCGAGAGTTGAGGGACGAGGTCGAGAGTCAGTCGAGGAAGAGAGAGCCTGGGTTGAGGAGAGGAATTGGAGCATGTTTATGAGAAGATCGCGACCGATTCAGCGTTGCGGGTGACTGACTTCTCGTCGATTCTGTCATCTTCTCATCTGAGGTGTGATTTTCGGACTTTTTCTTGAAAGATTTGGTCCACTATCGTCCAAGATCCACTGTTTTTCTTCTTGAGAACGCACCACCGTCCGGCTTTCTTAGTTTTCCCTTGACCTGTTCAAGGTCCCAAGTGCAGTTTTTCAGTTGTGTGCGGTTTTCTTGAGCCTTCCTCTCTCGGGGGAATTCCGACTGTTTGAAGCTCAAGTTGATCCTCTTGTTCTTGGTTTTCTATTTTCCTTTTGTCTTTCGTTTTCCAACCGGCGTGGGGAAGAGGATTGGAGAATTGTTGTAGTCCAGAACTTTCTTGGCGTGCAGAAGACTCGTGGAGCGTCTTTTTCTGTACATATTTTTTGCTGTTTTGTTTTCGTCTAGTTGTAGATCGAAGCCTCATCCTCACAGCAATTGGAGTACGTGCTCGTCTATTGTGAACATAGAAATCGAAGAGCAGTCTCTCTTAAGACGTCGACCGCTGAGTTCAGTCGCGATCGAGAGATTTCTTTTGTTTCGACTTTGTTCTTTTTCCCAAGTCAAGGCGGTGCGCTGTGGAAATTGCAGAACTTGTGGAACTTCTGTAAACAAAGATACAACGGGATTGATTCCGAGGTCAATAGTTGCACAAAGCTTGTTCGAGCAGCGGTTTCCAAAAGAAAACTGTCAATGATCTACAGTTGAAGAAAAATCGACGCACTTTTGTTTTTCGTGATGTCATGAGTGCGCGAGTACATAATGCCTGAGGAAATTGACATTCTGTAGCGAACCACGATTCGATTAAGTTTTGCATGTGAAGCAAATACAATCTTTGTTACAAGATCGAGCGACTTCGAGCGGTTTGGCGCCCCTATCGTGCGCAGAAGTTAAGCGACTGCAGATCGTCAATTTGCTCGCAACAACTTCCTCTTGCACCTTGCAGCTCGAAGGAAATCCTTGGAACGAGGTCTTGTAGGCCATCGCAATTCCAGTTGTAGACCTGCTTTTGTCTTGCTTTCAAGTACCAGGCACAAGAATTCAGACCTTAGAGAGGGGAGAGAGCTGTATACAACGTCAGCTTATCGGGTTCATGGTCGGTGTATGAGCGATGAGCGATAGTCTGGAGTTCAAGTCTCGCAAGGATCTGAAGGAGCTCTGTAAACAATTCGGCATCCGAACTGCCGGCGTGAAAGTAAGCACTTGCACTCCTGCCACAGGATTCATTCATGGTTTTAGATCATAGATTTCTGCTCGACTGTGAAATCCTTAAATGATGCTCCTTGCAAGTTCAGCTTTTTGTTGGATCTTTGTGCTTTCGCCTGCAGCTCCTTTGATGCTTCTGCGATAACCTACATGTGATGAAACTATAGAGTTGACGGTGTTATTTGGTGATCAATTCATGACGATGTTGTTGTTGTTTTTTATCACTACTGACAGCATGAGGACTTAGTACGCGTGCTTCGCACCAAGTTACATGTTAAGGATGAAGTCACAACCTGCAGGTATGCTGCTTTCTGAGGACTTACCTCTTCCCAAGAACTGGCTTCATGTTCTTGTTGAGCTTCTTGATTTGGTTTGTTTGTTTTTTTTTGTTTTTGTAGCAGACCTGTACATTCCTTCTTGACATTGTGTAACTTAGAGGCAGCTGGTATCCCTGAGGCTCCTGTTTGGTGCCTGGAGTTCTCACAGCAGTAGAGGAAACCAACATGTGTAAGAACATGTGTGTCATGGTGCAGTAATAATATTAAGGGGTTGAAACATGTTATAATGAGTTATGGATGCCAAGGTTGAAGTCTTCTTTCGACAATTGCATTTGACATGTGGCATTTATGTGTTGGTCTATTGTCCCAAATTATTGTGCTTTCTTTGTGATTTTTCAAATTTTAACATTACAGTTTCCTAAAGGACATGGTGTAACTTAAAAGCAATTGGTATCCTAGAGTTGGTGCCTAGAGTTCTTACAGTAGTAAAGAAAATTGAGAACATGTATGTCATGGTGCAATAGATAATATTAAGGGATGAAAACACAGTATAATGAGTTAGGGACATCAAGCTTGAAGTCTTTTCAAGGACTGCATTTGACATGTGATAACATGTGTTGGTCTATTGTTCCAAATTATTGAACTCTCATTGTGATTTTTCAAAGATTCAGAATTACAGTTTTAAACACTGTCCACATCTTGTAGTGCCTCCTTTTATTAGGTTTGCACCCTAAGCTCTGTTTGGAGAACTCTGAGTCAATTGATCAAACTTTGAGCTCAAGAGTCCATTGATTTAAGTTTCAAGAATTTGTACTGGACAGTGGTAATGACGGGGGCATACATGCTGCCATATGTTGAACAGGTCCCCAAGGTCACCAAGCTTGCGGGGAATCAGAAATGGACTTTCAATGAAAGATGATCAGCTAATTTCTAGGATTGACAACCACAGCAAGTCTGGCCGAAAAACTCCAAGGAAGAAGCTATCCCTGAGCAGCTTTGAGCAAACTCCAGGCCCAACAGTTCTTCGTTCCAACGGCAACTCTGCAAGGCTCTTTGCACACAGTTCAGACTTTCTAGCTGAGGAGGAGAATGGAGATGCTTTCTCATCAGCAGATATGGACTCACTCTGCAGCCTTGCAGATCTGCCTAGTGAGTGCTGCTATTTTGATGACATGATCCCAGCCTATCCCTTTGAGATTGCAGCTGAAGAATTTGAGCATGACACATCAATGAGCTCCAAAACACAAAACTTCCTTGAAGAAGATCATCAATTTGGACATGATATTGCATCATCTAAAACACATGTTGCAATTAGCAACAGCAGCTGCGCTGTGGCCAGTGACCTCTTAGACTCTCTACAAACTGCATTCAGTGATGAGCTCCTGTCATTATACACTACTGCACCTGATGAAGAACTATCATTGTTTGCCATCCCAGACTGGGTTACAAGTACGTCTGTTGTTGATGATCCTCCTCTACTTGATTGGGAAAAGAAACTTGATTCAGACTTTGTGGCAGCAAAAGGACCTCATATTTCTGAAGGAAATCATCTCGGAGAAGAAGCACCTATGATCGGACTTGCTGAGTCTTTAGGAGGAGGAGGAGGTGCAGCAGGGACAGTGACAGAAGAGCATGATGCAGGAGCAGAGATTGAATCTACCCTTGAACAGCACAATGCAGTGATGAGTGTGGCATCATCATCACCTGCAGCTAGAGAACTTGGTGAAGATTCAGAGGCTCAATGTTTGCCTACTTCCAGTCGATCATCCACAGAGGATATCACATTTGACAGCTTAGGTTTTCGTGAGGAGGAATATGTGACCTCAGACGAGCCATTTTCAGAGCTTTCTTTGCTTCCAGCTACTGTAACAGATTTGGTTGATTCAATATTGTTGGTGGAGGCTGAAGAAGGTCATCATCACCTTCCTACTACAGAGAGCTTGGTGGATCATGGGTTGTTGTTGGTTAAGGAGTTACAGGTGGAGGAGCATACAGATGATCATACCCTGCAGCCAGTTAGACTTCTTGGCACATTGGATGATCATCATACTGCATCTCAGGTGCAGCAGCAGCTTGTCGAAACAGATTCAAGAACATGGCAGGTTCAACAAGAAGATGAAGGGATCAACTTCACTAAAAGATCTGCAGCAGCAGGTGATCATAATGCACCTGCAGATGCTTTTCTGCAACCAATTGACAATGGTCTTCAAGAAGCTAAGTTTGTTGAAAAGGAAGCTCTTGGAACTGCAGCAGCTGATCATAATGCACCTGCAGACACTTTGAATCCACAACCAATTGACAACTGTCTTGAAGCTAAATCTGTTGAAAAGGAAGCTCTTGGATCTGCAGCAGCTGATCATAACACATCTGCAGACACTTTGAATCTACAACCACTTGACAACAGTCTTGAAGCTAAATCTGTTGAAAAGGAAGCTCTTGTCTCTGACGACATGGCAGCAAACTCTTTGCCAATGTCTATTTCTGAGAACACTGTAGGTGATACTACAAAGGTGTGTTACAAGACACTGGCAGTCAGACGTATGCTCAGTACAATTTGTACAATTTTTGCACTATACATCATATGTTGTTTTATGGTTGCTTTTTTTCCTGATATGTGCAGATTTAAGTGTAAACCGTAAAACCTAAATCCTAAGGGGTAATAAAAATTCTGTTGTTATGAACTCAGTATTTCATATTGTGAACTGTGCTTTCACTTCAGGACCACAACACTGCTGTGGAGATCAGAAGGGAGACTTCCTTGGGGAAGGTCGGGTTTCCACTCTCTGTGATTCTTTGGTGTGCTTGGTTATGTTCGAGCTGCAGAAATTGAAGAGTTTTTATATCCACCTACAAATTTCAGGGGTATGTGATCCAGTGGGCAACTTCTTTCCAGTTTTGTTGTTGAAATTCGTCTGACAAAAATTTCTCTAGTGTATTATCATGTGTCCCATACCCTTCACAAATGCATCTTGAAATTGCTTTGAAAAAAGAAGGGGTGTTAAATGGCACATGCAACTCACTATTTGCCTTTTGCTAGCCTGGTGAGAGTGCGTTACACTCTGTGCACACATGGTGATGAAAAACCAAGTAAATAAAATATAGACAGAATTTTATTTTATTTTTCTATACCAAAAATCTTACCCATTCCCAGGGTGCTCCAGTCAGGTTTGCCAGAAATAAGCACACTCAAAATGCAAAGGAATTTTTCCTAAAAATTCCTTCCTTTTGTGTATTGTGTTGAAAGGCATGTAAATGTAAAAGTCCAATATTCTTTTAGTTTTTGTTGTGGTTAGGATATTATAGGACAGCCAGATATAAGTTGGACTAAAATCTACTTCCAGGTAGTACTTGTACTCTTCCAGCAATTTTCCCAAAAAACAAAATGTGGATTCATATTGTTGATAGAGAAGAAACCCACAAGTAAAATAATCTGCAAAGAGTTAGGACTGAAACTCTTAGTTTGGGTTGTTCTTGGGTGGTGGGCACCTCTGTTTTTCTTTGGGGTCTAAGTTTGTCTCTAATTATCATGAAGGATTGAGAGGAAGAAACATGATTTTTAAAACAACATGAACTGGACTAAGTCCTCCCTCTATGTAATCACCATGACAGTTCAAATGTGAACTCATGTGCAACCAGGTATAATATCAAGTGTGTAAAAAATAAACAAGTTCTGATTATGCCACTAGAAGATCACAGCATTCATCTCTCAAGAAGACGAGTCCAAAGAAGGCATTTTAATCCAAATATCATTAAAGGACATGTGTGCTTTTTCTTATTTGGTGCCTGCTTTTGGCACATTGAGCTTCTTGTTTTTTAAGATTTTTGTTGACTCAGAAATATTGATTTTGGCTCCACAAAGAAATTTTAGGAAAAATAATAATGCCCAAGATTTGATAAACAAAATGCATGCTCTCACAGCTCCAAAGTATCATTAATTTGTACTATAACTATGGAGGACATTCAGCAAATGAACTTCCCATTGATTTCATTGATCACAACAATCTTACTAAACTTTATGATGCATTCACACTTGATGTTAAATCAATGTTAAAATGAAAATCTAGGTGGCATCCTAGGTGGCACCCAATGTCAAATGTGTGATAGCTTAATGTTAAATGAATGTTAGTTTAACACAAAATCTTCACAATAGGTAAGTTTAAGTCTTAAAGGACTTGTATGGTGTTAAGGGACTCAACACAAGAGTCCCTAACATCAAGTGTGAACACACCTTAATATAGCTTAGTTGTCACATTTTGTTCATTAAACAAACGATTTTGTCCCTACATTGAGTACTTTCACACTTAGTTTAAAAATAAATAAAATAAAATAAAATAGAGATGTTTATCTTCTATTAAGAACCTTGTGACCTTGAGACAATGAGAATGAGTAGGGACTTTTTGAGGTATTGGACTTGCAATCCAAGTTAACAAGGCCACATAAATACACAGGCCCTACCCATCTATTTTAAATGAATTCAAATGATTGAAATGATTGAGAATAATACAATCGTAATATAAAATTGCATTATTGTGATATGTTAGAAGCACTTTTGTTTAAGGTGTTTGTTGGATAAAGATAATGTATTTTTGAAGAATAATGTTTGTAATATTAGATTATATTGGAAAATATCATTTATTACTATACATTAAGTTAAATTGCAAAGAAAATATGAAATAGTGATCTTTTGTTTTTAAATGAGTAAAGAATATTTGTCTTGTAGTATTCAATATTGGATTTTTAGATTAAATGATAATCAAGATAAAGCGTTGGTGTGGAAACGTAACAATGTTTAAAGGAGATATTGGTTGCAAATATTTGGTATTTGTAATTGAATTTAGTTTAGATTTTGTTTTGTGAGAAGACTATCAATTTCTCTTTTAATATTTGAAGGTCAAATTAAGAATCCAAAACACTAGAACCTTGATTTCAACATTAAGTCAATCAACTTAGGACTTTTACAAATTTAGAATCATTATGTAAATTAAGTGCATAGTTACAAAAACCATGAATGTTAATCTAAACATGGGATTTATGAAATAAAATATTAGTTTGACCCTCACTTTATAATTGAGAAACTAAAAGCCTATGCAAGTATGGAATGCGTGAACCAAAACCCTAATCTCTAAAGCAAAACATTATGCATCCTAACTTGGTAATAAAAAAAAGAAAATTTCATAAACTTGACAATGTAAAATGTTTGAACCCTAACTTGAATGTGATGTCTATAAACTGATTTTTTTTAAAAATCCTAACTTGAGAATAAAAAAAAACCCTCATTTGAGAATCTATTAGACAAGAACATTAATTTGACATGAAATTTACAAATTAAAACATTATCTTTTATGTAGAACTTGACAACCCACAAAACTAAAACCTTAATTTCAAAACTAGTCCCAATTTATCCATTTCCTAAACATCAATATTCATTTTCAACATACCAATATATGTTTTATAAAGCCCAACATCCATTTGAGGATAGCAACATTAGTTTCACAATTAGATTGCAATATTTTCAACACTACTTAGTTTAGAAAATGTGATTATTTTAAAAAACATTGATCTTGACAATTGTCTAGTATGGCATGATTGTCAATGATAAAATAAACCATCACTTCAAAAAAATTTGTAACTTTGCAAAAATAGTTACATTTATTATACAATATGCAAAAAGCACATTATTCACAAAACTTTATATATTTCATTTAAAGTAAAAGGCCTAGAAAAATGATTTGGTTGTCTTTGATTCCTTAACCATCCCTAAGGTGGTTCCTAATGGTATCACCCAAGGATGCTTTCACCTATTATATATTTTTAAGTGTAAAAAATACCATTATATATGCAATATTTAAGGTTGGTTCTTGATATTATTTGTTAACAACAAAATAATCAATAAGTTCAATAGCAATTTCTATATGCATTATATAGTAGAAGAACAACACAAGCTACATGCATTATAAATCAATGAACAAAAAACTTGCATGTGTGATATCTATGGTTGTGTTTCATTCTTTAACACATATAGCCAATAATTTCAGCAATAGGGTTCATAAACAAACCTCCTATGAAGTTTTTGTCTATATAGAGTCTCATGTAAACACATTGTCTTGCCTTAAATTTAGAAAGGACTGTAAATTCACAATCTAATAATGTTTCAACCCAAAGAATACACAAACATAATCAAAAATTTCCTTAGTCTCTTGGTGTATACTAATCTTCACTCGTGCTTCACAAAACACCATAACCTTGCACACAAAACAATAATATGTTGGTTAAGAAAGGTAAATGGCGTTTAACACTAACATTTTCAAAGCATTGTGCACCAAAAAAAAGTGTCAACTTCCCAACAACCTGCACTCACACATGCAACATAATACGAATACTTGTTAAAATAAATATAGTGAAAAAATTTTAGAAATTAAAAATAATCCTTGTTTCATTTGTTGTGCTAAATCTTCTTCTCAAGCTTGGATTTGTGGACTTTTGCCTAGAATTCCTTAGGAACAAGAATCACAAAAACAAGTGAGTAATTGGTAACCAATTGATGTTCCCCAAAAGTGACATTCCCAAAATTCTAAGTAAAAACATAATATAAGGAACCACCCAAGTGAATGGAGACTCCTTAAAATTGCATTTTTGTATCTTTGAAAATCACAAGGGAAACATAATAGTTTAGATTGTCAAAACAAATTTGGATTACTTTATATTAATGGCAAAGTTTAAATGTTCAAAGCTTGACACAAATCAAAAATGTTTCTACATGTTCAAAACATTCAAATGTTAGTGAGGACATTTTATTTTTTTTTCAAATGTTTTTTATATTCTACCAAATGTGCACCATTATTTATAAAAATTGAAGAGGATTTTAACATTGATGATTAGATGGGCAAAAGGACTTGAATTGATGATTTTTTGAAAAAACGCATTTGAACACATTTAACTCAAAAATGCTTTTGACCCTAAATATTATGAATTCTAAAAATGTGGCTTTAACAAAAGTTGTTCATATTTATGTGATAAAGGGCATAAATGCACAATATACATGATATAAAATCAATTTATAGTCAAAATGTATTTATATCTAACATGTAGCATTAAATTGGGTATCTGAAATACAAATTTTAAAGCTATAAATTAACACAAAAATAAGACATGTGATGTGCAATCTTTGGAAAAAGACTTTTATTTTGGTGTCATTGACTCCATTTACTATGTTTTGACTTTTTTTAATTCACAATGTTGTTAGATTTTTAATATTATAAGTCTTGAACCATATTATAATGGCCATAAAACCATGATATTAATATATAATTACAATATTAGTCCATAACATCAATTATCTTAAATACTGTATTTCAAAATTTAACGTTTTCAACATTTTTTCACCTCCAAAAACCTACCACCTAATGCCATAGTTAATGTTCTCATCATCAACATTTCCCCTTTCCACATAACATTATTATGAATTTAATTATATGCAAGAAAAAGAAATATGTTCAATCTATCTACACTACTACCAACATTGGAATACATGATTTCCTTCTAAAAAATCACAAGAAAACATGATTAGATTATGAAAACTTGCACAAAAAACACCCCAAAAAGTAATAGATTAATTGACATACAAAACAATAATTTAAAAAT
>Ga0209611_10012004_pt1 | contig 12292 bp, 12 predicted proteins | sample S1TSphgellanicum_3_FD_187693 | JGI IMG/M metagenome (GOLD analysis project Ga0209611, IMG submission 187693) | Host-associated microbial communities from peat moss isolated from Minnesota, USA - S1T2_Fc - Sphagnum magellanicum MG (SPAdes) (version 2) | ecosystem: Host-associated > Plants > Peat...
TTTTGAAGGTGGAAAAATGCTTTTTCTGGTGATTTTTTTTTTTCCAAATTTTTTTTTCAAAAAACAGGGAATTTGTCACAAATAAGCTTTTCGCCAAAAAGAACCAATGGACCGTAACCGTATACACAGAGTACCCTACGAGAATACGTACTCATACGGTCGCGGTACCCTAAGAAAATACGGTCTCTTTCTCCTTACAACAAGGGTTTATGGGTTTAGGGTTTAGGTCCGCCGCTCCAGGTTTTGCAAGCCAGAGTTGCGGGGACTTTGCAGTTTGCTCCCTGAGCCCTCCTCTCTCAGTTTCTTTCCCATTTGCAGTGATCGCATTGGCGATGGCGTCTTCCGAATCTCTTGCAGCGACCGAGGACTGCAATTCGAGAGAATCTATTATCAGCGTCCTGGAAAGTGATGCTGCAATTGCTGTAATTCGGCCTCCGTTGGGTATTGAACCGTCCGTGGCTATGGAGGAGGACCAGAACGTGGGCACGAAGCGTGCTAGGGACGAGGAATCGCCTGCTGAAGCACCTGTAGTTGCAGCCGCAGGTGCCGTCGCAGATGAAGCTGTTGATGGAGCTCCCGCTCTTAAGAGAATAAAAACCGGAGCGGAGAACCTGGAACCCACACATGGGGAAGATAATCGAAAGGACGATGATCGGAAGATGGAAGAGGAGGAAGTTAAAACCACTACTACTACGCTAGGTGCTGAAGGGACGAAGGAAGTGCAGGACGGCGAGCAACAAATGGCCACTGAGGACGGTAGAAAGACAGAAGCAGTTAAGCTGGGGCCCAAGGTGTTCCACTCGGCTGTTGAACTCTTTACCTATCTCTACGATTTTCTACATGGTTGGATTTGCAACCAAGACGTAAACAAGGTATTGCTCTCTGGTCTACCTGCAATGTTATCATGTTGATGGAAGGGTGAGGTTGTGTATTTCTGATGTCACGGGTTTAGGGTTTCTAACATGTTTCTGCCATAGTTTTTTTGCAGAGATTTGTTGTTTTTGTCAATGTTCTAGGACAGGTTTAGAAGTGGCAACAGAGCTGCGTTGCTTTACTAGAGTCCCTGTCTTCACAGCTTTACCTGGTCTCACTCTGCAGACACAGTCACCTAAGACATCACAAGCAATTCTACAGTTCAGAGGATTTGTTGTCCATAGTGTATTTTTAGGGTTTCTTTGAATTTGCTTTGTGTTTCTTTCAAGCATAGTCATTGAACAATTTTCACAATATAATATCTTGCTGGTGATGGTCATTGAACATGTGGGTGCCTGTCTATATTTCTCACATTGCTTTTCAGTTCTATCCTATTCTTTTTGTTGAGCATTGTTTTTGTCTTCTCTTACTCCTAAGATTTGCTCTTTTGGTTTTTTTCTTAATGTTTGTTCTGGAGTCTCTCTAACCTTGGTATCTTGAATTCTGGGAGCAGGCCGCCAGGGGGATTATGGATGTGGTCAGTCCATTTCCTTACGTATGTATTTTCTTTTCTCAATGTGCAGTATGAATTCATGGTCCTGTTGGATCTTGTTGCACAAGGTGCACCAGACAAGGTGGAGTGTGGCATTGCAGCAATTCAAATCCGGATGCATCCAACATGGCACAGCAGATGTTTCTTTGTTGTACACAAAGATGGCACAGTGGACGATTTCAGCTACCGTAAGGCTGCTGATAAGCTCATGCCCTTACCCTCAAGTTTGTACTTATCTACAGGGGAGTTGGACCTAGATAAGCTGTTTCCTGGCCACAAACAAAAGAATCAACACTGGCAGCAGGGCAGAGTAAATGGGGGAAGGGGTAATGGGGCCAGGGGAGTCTTCCATGGCAGACGAGGGCGAGGAGGTTACAAAGGCAGGCAATGAGGCAGTTCTTAATGTTAGGTCTTAAGATGTTGTGTTGACCAGCTCTGCTTCAATACCTTCATTCAGAATCACAGACCATGTTAGAGGAGGCGTAATATCTGCATGGTCTTTATGGCCTATCTCAGGTCTGCTCTTGTCTTTCCTAGAATTTTTGACCCAACATCATTGTCTTTCTAGTAAATTAAGATCCATCCAATCAGTTTCTGAATCCATTCACAGAGTATATGATTAGTGTAACTCTGAAATATGTTCTTAGCTCTTTAGATCAGTGCAGTCAGTGAGGTATTGAGTGAGTACAATTGAGGATCATAAAACCTGTTCAGCACAAGTCATTTCAAGTCGCATAAAGTTTCCAGTGAAAGTATAGTTCCTCATTCTAAAAGTAATTTTGGAGCTGTCTGTGTGTTGCAGATTTTGAAGTGTCAATAGCTTATTATCTGGTGCAAGGAGAGTGGCTAACTCTAAAGGTCACTTCTGAGTTGTGTGTTGCACAATGTACTATTTGGATTGTATGTTTCTGTGCATACTTTGGCTCACTAGTTCTGGATGTGCCTTGTGGGTTTCAAGGGTACAGCACTCCATTTCCTTTGGGTTTCTGTATTGTATTGGTTCTGAGGTCAGCCCTTGAATATGTTTGGTATCAACACTGGCTACCAGTGTTGATACCAGTGTTGAAACCAGGCACAGGCCTATATACCAGACCAATGCGGGTGTTTTCTAAGTTAACCCCTAAATGTCAGACAGGCCCCCAATATGGGCTGCTTTTCAGTGTAAATTGACACTGTCCTGACCTTTTTGGGGTTAATCCTAAAAGTCCAGCCACCCTCAAGTTCCAAAACGAGGCTCTAATTCACTTCAAGCCTCACAGCTCCTCCTAATGCTTGCAGGGAACGCACTATGGGATCTTGAGCCACACAATTGAGTTATGTGTAAAGTCACCCTAACTGAGGGTACTGAGTGAAACTGGGGGTGAAGTGAGAAGTCAGTATGGAAACAGTACACATGCAAGAAACAAGGGACCAAACTAGATTTCTCACCTAAATTGGTCCTCAGGAGAGTTTCATCCTCAGTTTTGAATTTGCCTCAGTGTATTTTGATTGAGTTTTGTTCCTTGTTCCCAGTGTGCATTCTTTTGTGTTGGGATATGTGCCGGCCCTTGTCGTCAGTAGTTTGCAAATCTTAAGAAACTAGTATCAGTGGGTGGAGTGACAAGGATCTCCACTTATCTTGCAGACCCTCCATCTGATGTTCTGCAAGTTGTTGGACAAGTTTACCTTCTTTCTTTCTTTCTTTTTTTGTGACAAGTGAGAACTCAGTTTTCATTTTGTATTTCAATGTGATGGAGCAGTTTTAGCAAATTCATTTTACATGATGGGTTAACATAATGTTGAGTTTCCATATAAAAAATGTGCATATCAAAGAATATCAAATTAACAAAATTGAACAGAAAGTTTGAACTTACAAGTGATCCACACTAAAAATTCTTTGATTTTCATTTGCACCACACTTCTAACATCACCCTCCAATCCATAGTTTTCAACTTTATGCCACACAATGACCCTCGTATCAAAATGTTCAAAGTTTTGAACTTGAATGAAGTGACTGTTATAGAATTTTGTTAATGTTTGAAAAATATGAAAGATTGCTTATCTTAATTCACAAATTATTAATAACTTATTCTAAAATGTTTCCTACATTAAAATCTCCAATCACTACAATTGGACAATCAATAGGAGTTTTTTCCAAAATAGTTTTTAAAATTGAAATAAAATAAATTTGCATCTTAGGGTGGTTTGTAAATTACAATTACATGTATAACTTCTTGTGTGTTTTGGTTAAAGCTTGCATAAAAGAATTTTACACCAACCATTTGTTATTGATGTTGTATTTGATAATATAAACATTTTATCATAAAGTATCATTGTTCCATATTCATTATAACAAGAACAATTTTTATTTTTTTAAATGTTATTTCGTGAAATTTTTAATGTATAATTATATTTTTTATTCTTGTTTCATTTAAACAAATAATATGTGATGCAGATAGATTTGGATATGTTGTAATATCTTCAAAATGTAAATTTAATGAATAAATGTTAAAAGATTGTACAAGTATAAATTATTTTCAATATAATTTTAAATAAGGAACTATGGGTTTATATTTTGTTGTTCTTAAACAAAACATTTATTGTTCAACAACATGATCTACAAAAAAGAAGTTATTTGAAAGTGAGGAAAATGAATATAGATGTTTTTTTGAACGAATGCAAGACAAAGTTGTGTATGCAAGATGTGTTTTGTTACACCAGTTGGATCAAATACTAAAGGATCAAATGTTAGACCTTAAGCATGATGTATAGTTCAATTGTAGCTATTTGAATGGGGTATTGAATTCTTATGATTGTATGATTATGATTACTACCAATTTGTATTTCAACAATTTTTCACTCAATTGGTGTCCAACTTTTATTTAGCCTTGGAAATTTGTTATTTAAATGATAAATTTTTAATCTTGTGTTGTTTCCAATTCTTGGGTTTTCAAAATGTATCCATATGATTTTTTTTTTTATAATCTTAAAAAATCCCATCAACACCATTTACAAGACCATCTAATGTTGCATAATTTGTTGCACATAATTTGATTAACATATTTTTCTTTGCTAATAATTCATGATGTAAACCAATTGTTTGGCTTTGTATTATTGATAATCTAAAATGAAAAGAACATGTTTCAAATTGAACATCTTATGCAAAGAATGCAAATGTTTCACCAAATGTGTTTTCAAATATGTTTTTATTATGTTGAATAATTTTAGCATTAGTATAAAACAAATGTGGTAAGGTGTTATCTATTGGTTGTTTTCTATAACAATTTTTAATAATAAAAATAATATCTTCAATAATTTGTGATAATGTTCAAAACCTATTTAATATATTAAATTCATAACATTTTATGTTTTCATGCCAAAATTGATTCCAAGAATATTAAATCGACTAGGTTTTGATTTGAAAATCCATAAATTTCGAACTGGAGAAGTTTGATAAAAATCACCAATCATTATAACATCAAGCCCACCCATAAGTTCTTTATGAACTTGTTTTATAACACGTAATTTATGATAAATGAATGACAACATTCTATTACCAACCAAAGATACTTCATTTATTATTATTAATTGCAACTAATCATACATTTTAATCAAAGTGTCACATTTTTCAACATTATAATTTTTGTTTAATGGGATTTCAAGTCTTGAATGTATGGTTGTCCCATTAATATTAAATGCAACTTTTTGTGTGTATGCTAATTTCATGACTTTTGGTTTTAGAGGATCAACATTTCCTATTTGTTTTATATAATGTTGTAATAGATTTTGTATAATACACATAAGTGGGAATGTTTTTCTTATTCCTACACCTCCTATTAAAAAATGATTTAAAGGTTCTAATATATATGTATATATTTTCAATCATAATATCATCTACAATAATTCTTTGTTCATTGTTTCATTTTTTCATTTGTGGAAAAAAAATGTTCATATGATATATATTTATCATTTTGGTTTGACAAACTATATTATAAATTTTTTTCTTTATTATTAATTTTTTTTTGTACATGGTTTTCATATACTATATCATATTTTTTGACTTCATTAACACTTGTAATTAATGAATTTTTATGTGGATTGTTAGTTTCAAAGCTAATTTCATTTTGAAAAATATTTTCCTTACCGTTATTTTCATAATTTTAACATATTATTTCAATTTTGGTTGTAAATCATCCCATTCATCATCACTTTTATTTTTAATATTGAGATTATACATTTTTTTCTTTATTTTTTCAATGTTATTTTTTTCATTTAAATATGCATCTTCCCAAAAATTATGAAATTTTTTCAAATCAATTTCCAATTCATGAAAAAGTTTTAATAATAATAATAATAATAATTCCTTAGAATAATTTTCAAAATCTTTATGAACATAAAATAAACCCAACAAATGATTTTAGCACATTTATGAATTTTACATGTTTTAGTGTTATAATTTGCTATAAATTCAACAAGGCACTCAAAAAATAATGTTATATATATTTTGTATATTTTTTCAACTAATGATTTAAAATGTATGTCTATTGAAGTAAGTGGCAACTTTTTCAATTTTTTTTTTGGTAATAATACAAATACCCTATCTAACTTTTGACGTGTATTTATCAATTGCAAAGATATTATTAAATAATAAAGTGGAATTGATAATGATATATGTATTACTTGTTGAATAGGCATCTATTGAACATTGAAGATGCATTTCCTATTTTTTTAATTTGTTCAAATGCTTTAATTTTTTCAAATTTACACTTTTAAATGTATATTACATTTCACATGTAATAAAATTATCCACTTTTGTTAAATAAGAAGTGGAACAAGCAGCAACAACATATGGATTCAAAATAAATTGTGCATCTATATTTGCTTCCCATAAAGGCCCTCAATATATGTTAAATACATTTGTGCATATATCATTTTGTTTGTGTTTGAAAAATAATGTTGGTTTACACAATGTACATTGTAATGCAAGCATATAAGTAATTTCATTTATTTGTAATTCTATAAGAAATTCATCAATTGTAATGTCTAAATTTGTACCCATGCTAATAAATTTGTTGAAATTTTAAATCACTATAGTACACAAATTTGGAGTACGAATTTCTTTATTTAAAATAACAATATTTTTGTAGATTGCATTGGTGGTTTATATAGGATATTGAAATCAACAAATTTGTTGTCATCTTTTCTTACATGTTTGTTTATGATAATGTATTTGTGCATTATGAATATCTTTTAGCAAAACAATTTGATCAGTTGTTAAATATTTATCAACAACTTTTTCAATTTTTTCATTCATAGATTTTCCAAATCGAAGCACATGATCATGCACTAAACCTCCAAATTGAAATTATGTGATGAAAAATTAATCTTCAACTTTTCCAAATAGAATTTTTGTCTTCTTAAGTGATTTACAGAAATAATTTGTTTTGTGTTCATACTATTGTAAACATGTAATAGGAGCATTTCTAACAAAATCTCTGTCAATTAACAAATCATTAAAAATAATTTTCCCATTGTGTTGAAAATGTTTGAAATGTAAATCTTTCAATGTCATCATTAGTATAGACCAATTGTTTACACATGTAGTAAATGTTACAAAAAATGTTGGAGGTCCAATTTTTCCTAATCATTGCAAAAATGTCCTTTCAAAGGTGGTTAAAGTAATATAGAGATATTTTAATGTGTGTTAATTCACAATAAGCTAAATCAAATTTTTATAATTTATCTAAATTTACATTACTTAATACCATTAAGTGTTATAACATGATTTAAATCTTTTTCTTTTTGAATACGAATCCATGCAAAAGATAATATTAAATGAATTAAAATCTTAATTATTTTTTAAAAAAGTTTGTTACATGGTATATGATTTTCCTATTAACACTTGTTAATTTAATTTGTATAATTTTTTGACATGAACATTCAAAAGATGGTTTTGGATGTCCATAAAACAATGTTGGAAAATTATATTCCTCATAATGTTTATCACAAAACAACCCAAGAAGTCTAAAACTTTTTCCATGAAGAATTGTTATTGATTTAGACTCATCATCACTGATTATTTGTTATGGATCTAGTATGTTTTGAACCATTGTGTCCCCATAATTTTCTTCAATAATTTCTTCAAACATATCTAAATTATTAACACAAAATTTTATTTTATTTTATTTCTTTAATTGATTTGCTTCATCCACATTAGCAAGTTTTTCTAAACCTTGTCAATTTGGTCAAATATAAACTTTTGCATTGATGTATAATGGAATTTGATAGATTTGTTGCAATGTTTTGAATACAATATTAGGATGAACATAACCTAACACATATATACACTTATATTCTAACTTTCTTTTGAATTTTTTTTTTTGATGAATCATCATATGACATTTGTGATACTACATTTTGTATTAAATTTAAGTTTGTTGGTACATTTACAATGTTACCATGTATCCCATATTGTCCATATCCATGTAGTTGAAAAATTCATGCAAAAGTCAGTTGAAGTGCAATTAAATGTCTTTCAACTTTGTTTAACATTACAACAAATTCCATGTTTGATTTGTCAATTACTATATAATCTTGTAGCATTAAGTTTAAAGGTTGTTTTAAATTAATTTTATTTTGGCAACTATTACAAATAAACACATTATCAATAAATTTCACATTTTTAATAGCATCTAGAAATTGTTCAATACATCACTATGACACATAAGAAACTTGATGTGCAAAACACAACCTTTGACAACAATAACATATGTTTGCAATATTTTCAATATTTTTAAAATATTTTATAATGTATTTATTACTAACATTTGTCTTTTTTTGGTTTTAAAAAAATAATTTGTTGAAATAATGTCTTCACATAGATTATTTGCAAAATTTGCAATTTTATCATGAATATTACTTTGTTTATCAACACCTTGTAATGCATTTTATACATTTTTTTGGTTATATTTGTAAAAATTGTTATGTTAGTTTCATTGTTTTTTTATGCATATTCCAAATCATCATTTTTATAATTTTATGACATTTTAAGATCGATTATTTCTTTTTTCTTCTAAAAAAATTATATTTCATATTATTTTAATTTTTTTCCATTTTAAATGTTTAAAATGTTGTTTAACTTGTAACATGTTCAAGCCAAGATGTGGATAATGATGAATAAATTGCTAATGCAACTTTTTGTTCAATCCATTCATGATGTGTTTTTACCGTTTTTAGTAATGCATTGTTCAATTCAAAACTCCAACTAAACCTTTTACTTTTATGTTGGACTTTTTTTTTGTTTCAAAATTTTTACTTGTTTTATTATTTATATTGCAATGATAAGCATTTACAACATCAACAATTTGATTATGCATAGTTGTAGGTTCAAAATGACCATAAACTATATGTAAAATTTTAGTATTATATTCATTTCCTACTAATTTTGACATTATTTTTCCATTACTTTTATTCCATACATGAATCGAATGTTGTAAATATTTTGATATCCAAAACATAACAATAAAATCACCCCATAATCCACCATTTGCTAGATGTATCGACATTTTTTGTTTATAAGTTTTGTTCATTAACTACTTGCCCATGATATAAATCATATAAGAATTCAACATTCACTTCAAATCTACGACAATTTAATGCTTCTAGCATACCAAGTGTCACACATTGTTATAAATAAGCCATACAATTTTGTCGAATTGTTGACAATGTCAATGAATATTTTAATAAATATGAAATAACATAAAAAAGACCATCACCAACATTATCATGAAAGTTCTTTATACTTTATAAGCTAATTATATTTAATTCTATACTTATATCCATATTTTCAAATAAACATGTTTGTTTTTTAGCTTTTGATTATTTTATTGATGATAATTGTAAGGTCAGATATACAAATTCACATTTTAACAAATTTTTAACTACTTATGTTAATTACAAAACATAACCTTGTTTCATATTTACTTTTTAAAATATGTACCTTAAATTGCAAAACTAATTATATTTCTCAAATATATAGTTTATATTAAGTATTAATTCTGTTTTGTTATATATTTGATTTTATTTAATTTTTAAATTCTTTATATCTTTGACTTATAACCTCTTATATTAATTACAAAAAAATAGTATTACATATTTATATTTATAATTTAAAACTATCTTGACATTTATATTTTAAATTTTAAATTTTAACTTTTAACTAGTGTTTTAGCTGAACATGTTATATGTAATTATATAAGTATTTTTAGTATATTAATAGTTTGGTAAATTTGTATTGCTTTGTAGTTTTTTGGATTATACAATTTTATTGATATATTGATATTTCAAAATTTAGAGAATTTAATCATTGTTTTTAATCACTTATTATTAATCATTATATATATAATATTAATCATCGGAATATATATATACACACTCTAAGAACTATATTCTATTAGGAATTTGAACAAGATTATCCAAATTACTTGTTTTTATTCGAAATTTACATTTATACTATTATCATCCAATATAGACCCAAAAAATTTCCAGAAAAGGTAATTATGTAATAATAAACCTTTTTATTTACTATTTTATGATATATTGCAAGGTATTTATGGACACTATAATCACAAACCCAATTTAAATTGGAAAAAAATTCCCACTTTTATTATTTATTTCGAAATTGCATATTTTTAGTCATTTTTTCCTTAACTTTACAACCTGAATTTTTTTCTTTATTTAATATTCACAATTTCCATTTCCCAATAAACAATTTTTTTGACTACCATAAACTTTCTATTTACAATTTAAATTTGCAATATTGGCTTCTTTAGTGTTTGATTATGAAAATTTTGAAAAAGAAAGAAAGGGTTGATATTAGTTCAATTATCAATTGTAATATTTCACATCAACTAAATCATATTCAATAAACCCATCCATTCACCCCTTGCCAAGCAAAAAACCCTTTTATAACAACATATTCAAAGACTTAAACAAAGCCCCAAAACAAATATAATTCAAGATTATTGCAATAAGGTTAAACTTCCTCAACATTCAAATCTTAAACAAAAAGGCTTTCAAGTTTAAATCAAATTCTCAAGACCAAAATTTTAGATTCAAGTATGCCAAGATCCAAAACATCAAATTCACATTATTTATGTGATATGTAGATTCACAATATGTACTAGTTGCATGTAATGTACATCCGTCCCATCAAAATGCAATGGAACTTGTCTATATCAAACAACTTATACACCATGGAACATATCCTATATTGGTCTCCGCACAAAATTCTTCTCACTTAAAAGAAAAATTCATCTTGCCACTATGAACAATGATCACATTTTGAAATCAATTTTCATTGCACGATAACCAACTACTTTAATTGTTGGACTTTCTATAAATTGACCCTTTGGTTTCTTGTATTTAAAGAAAGGAAGGAAAAAACTTTTCCTAGCTCAAATTTTTTTTGGACAAACAAAATCATATACTAGTAAAGATTTTATCTAAGGATCACATAAAACACAATCATACTCATCATTGGTGTCTTGTTTTATTTTGTAGGAGATCCAAGCTTGAGTTTCAATAGTAACCATGCATTTGTAGCCATACCAATAAAACCCACCATCTCTACTAATTAAAGAAGGTAGATGGCATTTTGAACATATGTTTTCAAAACAAGAAGCACCCACAAGAATTGTTAACTTCCCATCAACCTACACATAAACAAAATGCAAATATACATTCAATACACTCATCCTCTTGTGAAATAAAAAAGAGGGAAAGAATTTGAAATCTAATTATACTTCAAAATTAGTGGCAAAATCCTACCTGTCAATTTTGCTCTAATGAACCTATATGTCAATCTTTTAACAATTGCGTCATCAAATGCAAGTATTACAAAATAATTTGCAAAATTTGTGACAAGCTATTGCTCACCAAAAAATGCCAACATTTTTAATCAAAAGTGTGGTAGGTTTTCTAGTATTATAAATCTCAACCAATTGGACATATTGCACATAAAATTCATGGAACAAAGCTAAGGCCTATGTATCAACATCTTCCAAACCATCTGCCACAACCAAAATGAAGGTTTTTGCAAACCTCCCATAAATATTATTCACAACCATCTCTATTGTCCCAAATTCTTCCAAATCTTATATCTACATAAAACTTTGGATATTGTGTGGGAACAAATCGCAAATGAAGCATAAATGTATCAATTTGCTTTATTACTATGGTAGCCCCAACTTTCAACATAAACCCCCAATCATTTCTTTCAAACTTGTTCTTAAAGGTCACACCAAAATTGATAATTCATATATATGATCCAACATTTAGACGTAAAGAAAACGTAGTAACAAAAGCAGAATCAATAAAAAAAAATGATAATTAAATATCTGAAAGGATCTATTAAATCACAATGTATGTATTTAAACCCACTCCTTGGAATGTCATAAGAATTGTACTTCCTGATCACATATCCTTGAAAAACAACATTTAACTTTATTTGTTAGACATCTGTAATCCCCACAATAGTAGTAAGTGTTGCTTTATTCTTGCTAAAATTTGTAGATGTTTTTGCCATTCAAACAAACCTTAAACAACAACTCAAATGTCCAACAAAAATAGAATAAAGAGGAAAATTATATGCACAAAACATATTTTGCTATAGTTGGAATTTTATATAAACAACTAAAAACATTGAAGTTAAAACACAACTATGATTTCTAGATGGTTTATAGACCAAAACTAGGTTGTTGCTATGGACAACAACAATTTAAAGAACAAAAAACAACCAAATAAACAAAAATAAACAAAAGCATAATTTCTGAATTGTCCATATTAATA
>Ga0209611_10012005_pt1 | contig 12292 bp, 8 predicted proteins | sample S1TSphgellanicum_3_FD_187693 | JGI IMG/M metagenome (GOLD analysis project Ga0209611, IMG submission 187693) | Host-associated microbial communities from peat moss isolated from Minnesota, USA - S1T2_Fc - Sphagnum magellanicum MG (SPAdes) (version 2) | ecosystem: Host-associated > Plants > Peat...
ATCTGTAATAATTTATGATCCATGCAAAGAAATATCTGCAGAATGAAAACTGTTACAGTTGTCAACTTGAAAATACCTTGCACGTAGTAGACATATCAGCATACACACTCAGTAAAGGGCTTCTACAAGTACACAAACAGAGACCATCAGCCCTGCCATAATGAAGAGCACTAATCTGCATTTAATGCTGTGGTACTTGGCTGCATGACAGTACGATTCTGTTCTCAAGAACCTCGAACAACTCTAATTGCATTCAATGTAACAAGAACACATGGGAAAAATATATACCTGCTGAAGAGAAGATGATCATATGTGTTTTTCCATTTCCTATCCAGCCTGTGCATAAGATATCATAATGGAACAAAGAATTATATTGAAAAATTATGTTGCCCTCTCTTGATCTGATATTATTCCAAACCCAAACGATGTAGGAGAAAATTTCTTGATTGCACACATCTGGAAATCAAAGATGAACCAAATATGCACATTAATGATTGGCACCCCAACAAACTTGTCCATTTTCTTGAAATATGGGATTGGCTTCCACTCCTCTGGTACCAGAAGCTTCACAACATCCACTGCTCATTCCACACAGACCGTTAGCCACATGCATATCTGTCATCACACGTCATCTCCATTAACATACAATGCTCCACATGTATGAAATCCACGATTACCCTTTTATTTGACAAGCAATCTGGTTGCAATAGGTCAAATTTGTCCTTACCCTCATCCTTGTCAACTACTGTAAGGTTTCAAGTTTGAACATAATACCTGGCATTGATGAGACATAGATGTTCCCTTCCACAGTGCTGCCATCAGTTAGCAGATAACTTCACAGTACCATCCTCATTGAGCTCAATCTTCTGCAGGCAAGCATTCAACCGCGCTTCTCCTCCGAAAGCCAAAAAGTGTTCCACCACAGGCTTGCATAACTCTCTGGTGGTGTTCCATGCAAGAAGGCCATCGTGGAACCATCAGTTTCCTGAGTCAACTCAATTCTTTTCAGCATCTCCAACATCCTAGTTCAGAGCTCTTAGATGGTCATACAGCTGCAAAGTTCCATAACCATACAACAAATGATGATGGTGTTAATCATCTCATTCCTTAAGGTCTGCCTAATCTGCCTAATCAGTGACTTCCCAAAGGACAGCAGACTGTCAAAGAAGACTATTCACCTTACTGAATTTCAGACATCATGAAAACGTATGGGCCAATTCACTCTTCCCTAGCCAGAAAAAGATGTCTACTGGTACCCCCACTTATCAGGACGGAGAGCAAAATTCCTATAAAACAAAAGCATCCAGGCTTCCGAAGCATCAAATCAACTTCCATTTCTTCCCTATATTACAAGGCATTTTGGCATTTTTTACAGTACCATAGGTTATGCATTGAAAATCTCACAACCGGTTGTGGTGCCAACAGTGTACATGACAATATAACAGAAGAGAATCCACCACAATACCTGACATCTGTATGTTCATATTAGCCTTGGAGACCTGATTGGGATTGAACTAAACAACTAGAACAGACAATAAATTGACAAACATGCAGACCTGAAAGAAAAGGTGCTGGAGTGCTTGTGATGCAGTTGGCCTCTTGCTTGAAATCTAGCAAGCCTTATCAAAAGACACACCTGAGGAAACTGAAAGTCTATAGATGCAGCAAGCTTCATGCCATCAGACCATGTCTCGTGATTTGGAGTCCCAATTACACTGCAGATCTTATAGATTTCATCTGTCTCACTGTTGGCAGTATAGAAAACCCATAGTCAGAAACCAAAACATCCAAACTGACAAGGGAGCACATCCAAAGCATGGGCCTCAGGTTCCACATCAATCAAGCAAAGTATAGAAATTTATCTGTGAGATATATAACACATGATTTCCTTCCACAAAAGGGGATGACAAAAACAGACTACCAAGAATCTAAGAATCATCACCCACCAATACTCCAAAGGATTTTCTCAGCATGCCAGTCAGAGCTGAAAAATGCCTTACTTTAACCACAGAAGTAGTTCTGCAGTGCATCTGACTCATCAAAATATATAGTGACCAGTTAAATGTGAACTGCAATGTCCAATGGCAAATTCAGAAGCATACCTTGCACCTGGGAAAAGTGGATGTAGTGTGAACAATTCTGCCATTATTGCTCTCATCGCCCACATATCTATACAGATATGCAAGAACATGAATCAGAGCAAGAGAAGGAAAGAAACAAAAATGAACAGGCAGGACACATCATCACGAAGACTCATGATCCTCTGAAAAAACCAATAATTATTGCAAATCTGTTCCACACATGGATCCTGCTTGGCCTGACAAGGAATACAAGAATGAAATCTGCACAGCATAAAAGAAGACATAATCTGGGAACTGTCAGAAAAACAACAGCAAGGGTTGGAGATTACAATTCACCTATTGCAGCACTATAGCTTGAGGATTGCAGACGTATTTCAGGTGCATGATACCTAAAAGAAAACAGCAAGTTAAGAAGACTTCAGTGAAATGTTAACTTGTTCAATAAATATAACTTAGAAAAAATACTCTACTGCATTCTACATGCAAGGTGGACAAAACAAAAACCAAAAGACCATCAATAAAGCTCCAAGGCAGGGATAAAGTTTATGAAAGTTAGTGCATGGCCTTGGTGACAACATACTAGCAAGTGGAGACATAGTCAGTATAAGGGTGTGAGAACAGACTTCCATCATAAGGGCAAAATCAGCAACCTTGATAACATCCTTGCTTACCAACAGATTCTCTGCAAACACAGTGCATTGCACTGTAAGCTTTAATAAGCCAGACAGAAGTAAGCCACAGCCTATGGTGCTTGAAACAATCTCCCCCCAACAGAGGAATAGAGTACACCCCAAGGGAAGGACAATGAAAATATGCATTCTAAAGGTCAGTCCTACAATGAAAACCACTACCACAAGCTGGCCAAAGAGGACTGATAAGAATTGACATGAAAGATGCTCAACAGAAAGAGATATGCCAAGTTGAACCCTGATGTCTATGCTCTACCTGGCTTCAAGTCCTGATGGAAGTAACCACGCCTGTGCATGTAAGCCAGCACCTGCAACATTTGAAAACACCAATTGCATATTTTTGGTTCAGAGAAAAGTTTCTCCATTTCTTTCATTAAACTGGTAAAGATTATACTCCTGCTGAAGGAAGTCCAATAGAGAATTACAAGAATGAATGTGAACCAGTAAAAACAAAAGTGCCTTTATTTCAATCTTGAACAGTATGAATGCAATTCATATTGTCTATAGCCTCTTACAAAAACAAGCAAACTATCAGGATATGAAGAACAAAAGCTTCACCAGATACTAAAACACAAAATAGAACTCATTGTTCTCTCTGATGACTTCCTTCAGCTTCACAATGTTTGGATGGTTCAACTTGCGGAATGACTGCTCAGACAACCAACACATGTTAGGTCAGTTTACACAAGTAGTCAGCACCTAACCAAAAAATTCAGCTGCAATCTTCAGGGCTTCTTGAGAACCTGCAATTGAGACAGAGAATCTTCTTAAAATTGCTGCCACTTGTCAGAAGGAAGGTACCTTCAAGGCATGCACTAAACTAACCAAAAAGTTAAGTTTACAGCCTCAATCCTCACCATGGCTCATCTCTGGCATATGCACAGAACTGCCAAATTCTATAACTAAGAGGGTAGGCTCAAAGAATTTGAAAACAACCTTTAATTCTCTGAGATTCATACACTCATCCCATGAGTAAAACTTTCTCTTCATCCTCTTTATTGCAACAATTTCATTGGTATCATTATTCACTGCCTTCTAGACACTCTCATACGTGCCATCACCCAACTGGTTCATAACCTTGTACCTGCACATATTAATCACATGGTAGACAGTTACATGGCACAACAGAGCAGAGAAAAAATATTTTACTCAACTCCTTCATCAGGATAAAACATAGAAGTTCATAGAAATTGAATGCCCATTAATAGATACAAGCTTTTCAAGAGAGCATGCAATGGGTACAGCCTCAAGTCCTACATTCCTGCCAGCCAACCCATGAAGGAGGGAACTGTATCAATCCATGGTTGGCACACAAAATTGACCCGTATAAGCAATGAGCAAGATGGGATTTTCTTAGTAAATAGAAATTGATCCGCATGCTGCATATAATGATCTAAAGTGTGGCATTCCTTCCAATAATGAACTTGGAACAGTAGCATGTTTGCAGAAACGTGTCCTACTGAAAAACCATGTGTGTTTGCTTCACATTCTTCAGTAAGGGCTACCATTAACCTCCAAAGTCACCCACTTCAAGGGAAATTACTAGATTGATCAGGGCAATGGAGATACTGCTGCACACCACAATCCCTCATGAATGAATTCCAGTCAAATTCTTTTCCATCTCCACTACATATGTGCCGAAGTGGCATGAATTTGTAACCAAGGAGGGGGCAGCAGTGCCATAGATTTAATCCTCTGCAACATCTCCCCAATTCAAAACTCCGCACACTATCCACTGAAGAGCTCATACTAACAGATCCTTGGCTGGAAAGACAACAAAGCCAAAATAAGTAGGTTACACCATCTATAACTAACCCATTTCATTTGGAAACAATACATAAAATCTAATCAAGGATGCCCCAAAAAAATGGACAAGAAAAGCAGGATTGGCACTCCATTAAAGCTGAGAAACCAAACTACAATCACATCCACTACTATTTGTAGGAATTGTAGGATCTTATTGGGTGGGAGAAATAAGAAATTACAACCAAGTGTCATTCACAAACACATATGCAGATGCAACTTTGCATTGCATTAGATGACTCAAAGTTCATACAAGAATACAAAAATAAAAATTTCAAATTGGAGTCAATATTGGAGAAACACATGTACAAACTTAGTTTGACACGAAAATCAAGAGATACTTTTTCTTTAAAATAGTGAAAACAAAAAATACAACAACATCAAAAATTGTTGAATCGACATTCAAAAAATAGAAAATCACTATAGAAAATGACAATGTTGAAGAATTTTGTAAACTAAAAATATCTGATATTGACAATATATTTAAACATTGGGGACATGATTAATTCAGGAAATTTGATATCCATAAAATATTACATCAAATATTTGCAACATTTTTCTTTGAAAAAGCATGATTTAACATTAAAATTAAATACAGTTAAGCTATTAAATCAGGCAAACACAATAAAAAAAACCTATGATGTTTATAAACTGATCATATAAATCAAATTTGGAAAAAAGAAAAGCTCATTTTCAAATTTCTATTATTTTTCATGTTTGCTTGTTTGATTTTTTAAATAATAATAAAAAATTCAATCTACATTTTTTTTCTTCCAAGTGCATGTTTTGTAACCAATCGTAAATGAAAAGCTAGCTCCTTCCAACATAGCCATTCGGTTTGTTGGAATTTGGGAAAAAATCCTTTTTTCATTGATTTTTAAAAAAAATTCATAATCACTAATAATTTTATACTCAACATAATTATTACAATACTAATTTATATTTTTTGGTAACTTTTTTTTGTGAGTTTCAATCAATAAATGAAAACTACAAACTAAAATTTAAAAACAAATCTTTCAAATACATTGATTTGTAATTTTGTTGAAATGTTTTAAATCACTATCAAACCTATAAAAATAGAAATTTACATGCATTTTTTCAATTCAAGTATCAAACATCATTAATCAAGGAATTAATTACATTCATTTATACAATTTTGAATTTTCATTACACATACAATAACATTTAATTGTCCATAATGACAAATAAAAACAACATCGATAGGAACACAAGAAACAAAAAGACATGCAATGAAACAATTTTTTTTAAAAAAAACCAAAGATGAGAACAAAGACAAAATAAATCAGAACAAATAAAACAAGATTACATTAAAAAGAAATACAATAAACACTAAAAGAAAAAAAAATTCAAATACCTCAAAATATTTAAAGACATTTTAATACAACAAATACATGTTTTTTCTTCGCAAATCAACAATTTGAAAAATGAAGTCAAACCTATTGCAAAAGAATTAACAGGCAACCCAAAAAATGAACATGAAAAGCACCAAAACAAAAGCACTATACAAAACATAAGCAGAACTAAATTCAAAAAATGACCAATAAAAATGGTAACACCTTCAAAACATGATATAATTAAAGAAAAATAGTTCTAAGACTACACATTGCAATGCAACAACAAAAAAAATTTAATCATGATCAAAGAAGATTGAAACAACATAATTGATAATTGTATTATTGAATACTAGCATGAAGATATTCAATTAACTGTAAATGGTGAAAATGTCTTTCTAAATGCTTTAGAATGATTGAATGACCAACATATGATGGTAACAATGTAAATGTTATATGTTTTAAAATTATAACCATTAGGATACCGACAACACACATACACAATGATAGGAACTCTACATAGATACTTATCTAAATGCATACAATGCATTTTCATAAGTAACAACCATTGGATCTTAGTCCAAATACACACATCCACACCATACCTACATTACACAATATATGATTCAAACACACAAGCAACAAACAAAAATTAGATGATGCCATACAATCATTAATAAAATAATTAATGTTAAACACTTGTTATATGCATATGCAAATATCATGCAATATTCAAATAGTCCATCTTATGGGCTTTTTACAATATCATATGCAACTGATATAACATTTGTATTCCACCCAAAACAATCTATCTACATTATACTAGAAATGCAGTTGCCTTTGCACACAAATATAAACAACAAAAACATATCTCCTTCCCCCAAACACATAACCATGGAATTGGACATCACCAGTAATGTGCAGTGACATGGAGCCCAAGTATACAAAAAGGGTCGAATAGGCTTCTAAATAGTCATGAAGAAAAAAAGATATGACCAATGAAATTACTGGATTTGGTGATTTTATTTTTCTTGATTATTTTGAGTGAACTATTATTTAAAAGTGTAATAAGGTTTGGTACGTTTGTGAAAATTTTGAATCACCAATGGAAAATGGTAGAATAGGATCAATATTTTCAATGTTCAACAAAATAGGGTTGTGTGTGGGCCTGAAGATTTTAATTTTCAAGCCACTTGGATTGTCTGATTTGGTGATCTGAATCTGTTTTCTTAGTCATCTTGATTGAAATAGCACTTCACTATGCACAGATGGGTTTCTTGTGCACTTTGTTTCTAATTTTCAAAAATTTAGCGAAAAAAGAAAATGTCAATATCTATGGAGATTCATGAGCCCAAGAATCCAAGCCTATTATTATTATGATGAAAAATAAAAATACTCTAGATTCAAACTCGACAAGATGTTGATAGACATTAGTAGGTACCTAGTCTAAGCTATTCAGTAGCCCCTACCGGACTCCAACTTCCACATACCTACTACCTATGTGTTGTGGGCTTATGTGTTTGTGGTAGTAATTGTAGGTTACTAGTAAGTTAGTGTCACCAAATATAGCTCACTAAAATAGAACTTAGTCATGGTGGCCATACGTCTTTGTGGATAGAATCATCCAATTTTATTGTCTTGGCAACCTTGGGACTTGTCATAAGGTTTGAAGTTTCATCCTCTTGACCATGTGCATGCAAGGACTAATCACTTGGACAATTTTACCCACCAAAATAGTATCTTGTAATCATCAAGGTCTTGGTATTTAAAATTTACTAGGGTAAAAGATGAGCCTATTATTGCCCATTTAAAAACATATTTTAAAATATTCTCATGATACAAAAATATTTTCTTGGTGAAATTTAGTGTAGGTTGAAGTACAAGGGAATGCACTTTACCAAAATAAGGACCCCATGAGGTAAAGCTGAATATAAACCCAAATTTGGTCAAGCCCACCCCCAAGGTATTACACAACATAAAGACCACTTGGTTTTTTGTTTAAAATTGTGTGATACTTGGAAGACACCGATTAGATATTGCATTAATAAAATACCCATAAGTTTTTTATTGGATGTAAGAGTATCTACAAATACACTATAAAAAAAACGAACAGGTATTTGCATATGTAGCACCTATCCTATCTTGGTCACAACACCCAATTTTCAGAATGTGCAAATACAATTAGTACCTATGTGAAAATTTGTGGCCTACAAGTAATGAATGTAATTTCAATTCATCATTTTCCATTCACCCCCATGACTGCACATTCCATTGGACAAACGAAAAAAAACTTATTGTTGCATTTCATCATGCAGTTAAATTCCCTACCTATTAATCCAAAACATAGTTATAATAGGTTTAGGGCGGAAGCGGGCCCAAATAGAAACTGGAGACAGGGTGAGTTTTTGGTTATTTTAATAAGCACAAGTAATATGGTAGAAGTTAGAACCATGCTTGTTAGTATGAAGAGCATGTTGCAAGGTTGGAAATGTGTTGAAATGTTTGGGTTTGTGCACATTTCATTAAAATTAAAGAAGCATGTGTTGAAAGCTCTTTGAACTTGGCATTCCCATTGCATTGGCCAGATGCAACATTTAAGTACTAGTTTAGTTCATTGAGGCAACTCTTCAAAACAAAATTGAAGTGTTACTTTACTAAAGTGAAACTTCTTCAGTCAATTCGGGGGCATGGTAGGTCACAAAATACCTTTTCAAGAATCACTTGAGTCTTAATAATTCAATAAATAAATAACTAAAAATTAGCCAGCTTTAATTGTGTGGCACATGCTCACTTAAAACATTTTAATGTGTCATAAATGTTTTTTGCATCTAGCATTTGTTCACATTCCCTTGTTTCATATGTGCTGCACAACATATAAAATAATCCTCATTTACTAGTCCATGTGTTTCTTATCATTAAATTTTTGGATTGAGTTGTCCAAAGGTTTCAAATTTGTAATTGTTACAATTTTTATGGCAGCTGATATTTGATAATAATTTATGTTTATGATTCAAATTTGATGCATTTTAGCATAATTTTGTTAGTCTTATCTATTGTTACACCATATTAATGTTATTGTGACTAAAACTAAAATTGAACTTAAATGTTTTTAAAAGAATATTGAAATGTGTACCAAATTTAAAAATTGAACCAGGCTCGTGTTTATTGCAACATATAAAACTCATCTGTCATTCCAAATTGTTGATGATTAAATCAAAGGAAGCACATAGTCCAAAGTTAAATTTTGTGAATTGAAATTGTGTTTAATGTGACATTTCTTTTAGGTGCCTTTCAAGGAAGGTTTTATTTTCAATTTTGTGATGTCAAATATTTGACAAATTTTTCAATGAAAATAACAAAATTAATTGAATTTATAGTATATTTAAATCCAAAAAATTCCCAATTTCAGCTTTCCCCCCCCTCCCCCACAAGTAAATTATTCAAGGTTCCAAATCTAAAAATCTCAGTGGCAAAAATAGGCTTTTAAAAAAAAGGCTATTCCACAAACCTTGTATATACTTGTGCATATTTTTCACACTAATATTACAACCCTTGTTTACATAGTAAGTACATATAGATAGGGTTGACAATTTAGTATGAATGTTTCCAACTATAAATGGTGGGTCCAGTTGGCCACAGCGAAGGAGGACCCAGCAGTGCACCATGAAGGATGGATGATAAGTGGTCAGGAAACAGTTTTCTTTTGGGTTCCAGTTCTGTAGCTAACCAGGGTGGTTAGCTCAGTTGGTAGGTTGTTAATAGGTAGGTAGTAAAAAAAAAACCCTTATCTATGCACAAACCATCTACTTACTTAGTAGTTACCTAGTTTTCTACCTATTTACTTGCATATGAGACCTATATCCTACAGAATTGGTTATCAAGATGAAACCAAATATTAACTCAGTTGAGAATGCCCGCACTTATTCAATTGAGAATGCCCACACTCAAGAGCACTTTGTTTTCCAAATTCCTTGAGTCATTTTTTTCCCTTGTGATACTTGGCAGGTATCATGGGATTTTTTGATAAAAAATCATTGATTTTTACTTTGTATAATGCCATCGGTTGTGGGCATTATTACCAAGATCAGGCCCGATTTGGCTCCACCTAGCATGGCCCCTTTTCCGACAATGGCCGCAACCTCAGGAGTTAACCCGACATATATTTATTGTTCAGCTTCTATTGAAAAAATAAAATAAAAATGCAATCAAACTCACTATTATATAATAAACTCCAATAATACATTTGGAAGCACAAAACAAATGCAAATACAGGAATAAAGCACAACTCAGCCTCCACTGCAAAAAGAGTACAACAAATTTTCACATAAATGTTCCTATTTATTAGTGGTGTTCAATGCCTTCCAAAAGAGCAGGTTTCATTCTTCATTTTGTGGATGAGATTTTTCTCTTCACATTCTAATTTATGCAATACAACAAGGGCTTTCATGTATCATCCATGTTTGACAACTCATTTTTAAAATACATTTCCATATATATTTTCTTTCTCTTGATTTTAATTTCTTTTAGGATCTCATGATTTATATGTCCCAACTCCTAAGTTCTAACCTTCAATTTCATGTATTATTTTTCTTGGACTTTAGTTTCCCTAGATTAGCCTTTATTTCATCTAATTTTTTTCTTGGATTTGAACTTTCTTGAATCTTATATTTCTAGACTTTCATTTCATCAAATGTTTTTTCATTTTGCAGATTTCAAATTTATTGGATATGATCTTTGACCGGCTTTCATTTCAACAGCCACAAATTTCCACTTTCTCTAGATCCTATCATTGATTGCCTTGATATATTACAAATAGTTTGATCATAAAATCAAGAAACACTTAAAAATGTTGAGGAGTTCAAATTCTTTTTCTTATTTGGAATCTCGTCCTCTAACAACATTGAGCATAATGTTGAATTGAACTTATTTGCACTGTCTAAATTTCTGGACATGACTTAAGGTCTAAGGGTATAGAAGCATTAAAAATCGACAGGGGACATCAATGTTCAATTGGGAAAATTGGCAAAAATTATTCAATGATGTGCATTTCATACAATGTTTATAATGTGCACTTAAAAATCTGCTAAGAGTTCTTCGAATTGTTGTCCAAGCTGAAATCTACAAGATTTCAAATGAGACCCTACCTTTCAAATTTTGTTAGTATTCCAACATTTTGTCTTTAGCCCCAACTCTCATCATGCATGCACATGGAATGTTTCATCCCCACAAGTTATTTGTGAACCTCAATCTCTTGAATTGTAGACCATAGTTGACACAGGTTTGTTGTCCCATTAGTTTAGGAATGATTGGGTCTCCTGTAGGCTATAGCTGTGTAAACTTCACAAAAATGTCACAGAAGTGATGTTTTACGAAATATGGATAAGAAGAGCTAAATTACATATTACATATATTAAAGGAAGGATGGCACCGACAATGGTCCTCGGTACGGACCGTGGGAGAGAGAGAGAGTGTTCAAAGTAACTTCCCCTGACTCCGAACGGTACGGACAATGGGAGAGAGAGAGTGTGTGTGTTTGTTCAAAGGACCACAACCGGTGATTCTTCCTCGGTTCTTTTAGGAAAGTAGCTATAGCAGAATTTCGCTTTTCTGCCGGACCTTTGGATTTCGGTACCGAGGAATTTGCTTCTCCTCCCTCACACACACACACCTGTGCCTTTGGCACGGGGCACACATATTGTAAAGGAAGGATGGCACCGACAATGAAGCCGCCCGTGAAGCCGGACGGACAGTCTACACTTTCTTACTATTTTATTCACATAGTAATGTACTGTGGGACTCTAGAGATGTCGCGCTTCCAGTTGTACACACACAAGTGCTCACACACAGTGATGACCGTGAGTTTTGAGCGATCACTAAGTGGTGTCGAAATCGAGTCTCCTCTTTGACCTTTCATACTATTCTGTTCACAAAGAGAACGGACAGACCTACAGGCGCGCGCGCAAGAGAGCAGATGATGAAAAAAGACCCGGCTATTTAGATTCTGAAAGAAAACCATCAGATGTGCATGCACGCACACACACCCACAAAAACACAGATTGACAGACGTGCAGGCGCGCGCGCAAAAGAGCAGATGATGAAAAAAGACCCGGCTATTTAGATTCTGAAAGAAAACGACCAGATGTGCATGCACGCACACACACCCATAAAAACACAGATTGAAGCATCTGCCAGGAATTCCTTCACCCACTTACCCAAAATGCTAAATATCAGCTTGAATTGCAATCTCCTGCTGTCTCTCTCAGACTTTCTCATGGGCCAACAAAACTGGCTAATGGGTGCGCGCCGATTCTGTCTTTCACCCTCTCTCTCCCCTAACAACAAAGAAACACCCAAAGATTTCCTTACT
>Ga0209611_10012006_pt1 | contig 12289 bp, 8 predicted proteins | sample S1TSphgellanicum_3_FD_187693 | JGI IMG/M metagenome (GOLD analysis project Ga0209611, IMG submission 187693) | Host-associated microbial communities from peat moss isolated from Minnesota, USA - S1T2_Fc - Sphagnum magellanicum MG (SPAdes) (version 2) | ecosystem: Host-associated > Plants > Peat...
GCCTTTGCGGTCGATCTGATCGCGCGCGGGATCAAGCCCGGAGACCGGGTCGCCATCGTCATGCGCAACCTGCCCGAATGGCCCGTGGCCTTCTTCGGCGCCGCCATGGCCGGCGCCGTCGCCACGCCCCTGAACGCCTGGTGGACGGGGGCGGAGCTGATCTATGCCTTGCAGAACTGCGGCGCCGTCGCCGCGGTGTTCGACGCACGGCGCCTCGAACGCGTGGTCGATCAGCTGGCGGCGCTGCCGGACCTTCGCCATATCTTCGTAACCCGCGCGGGCGAGGCCAAAACGCCCTTCCCGGCGGACGCCAACATCTTGCCGCTCGACGCCCTGCTGGGCGCGCCGAACGACTGGAGCGCCCTGCCCAACCCGGCTGGCCCACCCTTGGCCATCTCGCCCGAGGACAACGCCACCATCTTCTACACCTCGGGCACGACCGGAAAGCCGAAAGGGGCGCTGGCGACCCATCGCGGGGCGACCACGGCGATCTTGGCGACGCTGCTGTCCCAGGTGCGAGCCTATGTGCGCCGGGGTGAACCGCCGCCGACGCCTTCGCCCAACGACCCACAGAAACGCCACGTGGTCTGCGTCCCCTTCTTCCACGTCACGGGCTGTTTCGCGCTGATGAATGTGGCGATCACCATGGGCGCCATGCTGATCCTGATGCGCCGGTGGGATACGGAAGACGCCATGGCGCTTGTCGAGCGCGAGCACGCCACCGGCATCGGCGGGGTGCCGACCATCGCCTGGCAATTGCTGGAGCACCCGGCGCGAGACCGCTACGACCTGTCGAGTCTCGACATGATCACCTATGGCGGCGCGCCGGCCCCGCCCGAACTGGTCCGGCGCCTGCGCCACGACCTGCCCCGGGTAGCGGCTGGCTCCGGCTGGGGCATGACCGAGACCTGCGCCACCTTCACCCACCATGTCGGCGAGGATTACGAGAACCGGCCAGATAGCTGCGGCCCGGCGACGCCCGTGGGCGAGCTGAAAGTCGTCGGCGCGAATGGCGAGAGCCTGCCGCCGGGCAGTGTCGGCGAGCTATGGGCCTATGGCCCCCATGTGGTGAAGGGCTATTGGAACAACCCGAAAGCGACGGACGATACCTTCAAGGATGGCTGGCTGAAGACCGGCGATCTGGCGCGGCTCGACGAGGAGGGCTTTTGCTACATCGTTGATCGGATCAAAGACGTGATCATCCGCGGCGGCGAGAACATCTATTCGGTGGAGGTGGAGGATGCGCTCTACACCCACCCCGCCGTGATGGACGCTGCGCTCGTACCCATTCCCCACCATGTGCTGGGCGAAGAGGCCGGCGCGGTCGTGACCCTGAAACCGGGCGCGGAGGCCAGCGAGGCGGAACTCAAGGCGCACGTGGCCGAACGCCTAGCGGCCTTCAAGACGCCGTCGCGGATCTTGATGTCGCGCGAGCCCCTGCCCCGCAACGCCAATGGCAAGATCCTGAAGACCCAGCTTCGGGCGCTGTTCGTCGATAGTCCGGCTTAAGCCCATGGCTGAAAAGATAGGTTCTGTCGTTGGCCGCCGCCCCTTTTCTTCCGCTTCCCTCGGGCTTGTCCACATAGGCGCTAATATAAGCAGACGCCCAACATCTTCCGTCTCCCCCGGACTTGTTCCGGGGGTCCATGGTCCGACTTTTCAACCTCTGAATGGCTGTCAGAGTCCGCGTCGAGGTGGTGAGCCTAGGAGCTGGGGCGGCCCGTTAGGTCTGATAGCCATTCGGCAGCTGCAGCGTCGCGCCATGGATGCCCGGAACAAGTCCGGGCAAGACGGAAGAAAGACGACCTTCCATGGTTTAAGGCAGACGGCGATGGCCGCTAATTTAGCCCGAGGAAGGCGGGGTGGAGGGAATAAGGGCTTGATCAAACCACCCGCTGCACCCGTCCACGTCCCTTTCTCCCGCCTAAGAGCAACCCCATGAACCTCGACTTTTCGGCCGAAGACCTCGCCTTCCGCGAGACGGTAAAAAGCTTCATCGCAGACGCTTATCCGGCGGCGTTGCGGGCCAAGCAGGAAGCGGGAGAAGAACTCGGCAAGGACGACTATCTCTCGTGGCACAAGATTCTGGCCGCCCGCGGGTGGGCCGCGCCAGCCTGGCCCAAGGAGTACGGCGGGCCGGGCTGGACGCCGGTGCAGAGGTTCATCTTCGCTGAGGAGTTGGCCTTCGCCGGCACGGTTCCGCTCCTGCCGTTCGGGCTGAACATGGTGGCGCCGGTGATCCAGGCGTTTGGGACGCCGGAGCAGAAGGCCCGCTTCCTGCCGCCGACGCTCAACGGGGATATCTGGTGGTGCCAGGGCTATTCCGAACCCGGCGCCGGCTCAGACCTCGCGTCCTTGACCACCAAGGCGGTGCGCGACGGCGACGTTTATGTGGTCAACGGCCAGAAAACCTGGACCACCCTGGCCCAACACGCCGACTGGGGCTTCTTCCTGGTGCGCACCGACCCCGCCGCCAAGAAGCAGGAGGGCATCAGCTTCCTCCTGATCGACATGAAGACGCCCGGCGTGACGGTGCGCCCGATCATCACCCTGGACGGCGCCCATGAGGTGAACGAGGTCTGGCTGGAGGATGTACGCGTGCCGGTCGAGAACCGGGTCTATGAAGAGAACAAAGGCTGGACCTGCGCCAAGTTCCTGCTGGCCCATGAGCGCACCGGCATCGCCGGCGTCGCCCGCTCCAAGCGCGGCATTGAGAAACTGAAAGCCATCGCCGCCGAGGAGACCGACCACGGCCGCCCCCTGCTGGACGACCCCTTCTTCGCCCGCAAGATGGCCGAGATCGAGATCGACCTCCTGGCGCTGGAATATACTGAGCTGCGCGGCTTGGCCCGCGAAGGCGAGGGGAAGGGGCCGGGGCCCGAATCCTCGCTCCTGAAGATCAAGGGCAGCGAGATTCAACAGCGCGCCGCCGAGCTGGCGGTGGAGGCGGCCGGTCGCTATGCGGCGCCGCACCTGACGGTCGCGGACGCGCCTGGCGATAACGCCCTGCCCATCGGGCCGCCCTACACCCGCGGCGTCGCCGACACCTATTTCAACATGCGCAAGACCTCGATCTACGGCGGCTCCAACGAGATTCAACGCAACATCATCGCCAAGGCGGTGCTGGGCCTCTAGCCCGGCGCCGCTCCTTACCGGACACCCCAATGGATTTCAGTTTCAACGACGAGCAGCGGATGCTGCGCGACTCACTGTCGAGCTTCCTGGCCGATGCCTACGACTTCGACGCCCGCAAAAAGGCCATCGGTGAGGCGCCCGGCTGGCGGCCGGAGATTTGGCGCGCCCTGGCCCAGGATCTCGGCGTGCTGGGCGCGGCCCTACCGGAAGAGATGGGCGGCCTTGGCGGCGGCCCGGTCGATACCCTGGTAGTGATGGAGGAGCTGGGCAAGGCGCTGGTGGTTGAGCCCTATCTGGAGACGGTGGTGATCGGCGCCGGCCTCTTGAAGGGGATCAACACCCCGGCGGCGGCCCAGGCGGTGGCAGACATCATCGCCGGCGAGCGGATCGTCGCCCTGGCCTGGGGCGAGCCGAAGGGGCGCTACGACGTCAGCGACGTCTCCACCCGCGCAACCCGCAACGGGGCAGGATGGCGGCTCGACGGCCGCAAGGCGGTGGTGACGGGCGCGCCCATGGCCGACCAGCTGATCGTCACGGCCCGCACCTCGGGCGAGCAGCGCGATGCCCAAGGCGTCTCCCTGTTTCTGATCGACAAGGCCGTAGCGGGCGTCGTCGTACGCGATTATGTCACCGTCGATGGGCGCCAAGCCTCAGAAATCGCCCTGGACGGCGTGAATTTAAGCGCTGACGCCCTTCTCGGCGAAGAGGGCGCCGGCCTGCCCCTGGTCGAACAGGTGCTGGACGAGGCGCGGGCCGCGCTTTGCGCCGAGGCGCTGGGCGTGATGAGCCAACTTCTGGCCCAGACCCTGGCCTACACCAAGCAACGCCGCCAATTCGGCCACGCCATAGGCGACTTCCAAGTGCTGCAACACCGGATGGTCGACATGTTCATCCAGCACGAACAGGCCGTCTCCATGACCTATATGGCGACGCTGAAACTGGACCAGCCCGCCGCGGAACGCGCTAAAGCCGTCTCCGCCGCCAAAGCCTTTGTCGGCAAAGCCTGCCGCTTCGTCGGCCAAAACGCCGTCCAAACCCACGGCGGCATCGCCCTCACCAACGAACTGGCGCTGAGCCACTACTTCAAGCGCGCGGCCATGATCGAAAGCGAGCTGGGCTCGGTCGATTGGCATCTGGCGCGGTATCAGGGGCTTTGAGGGGGAGTGGGGCTCCATCAAGCTTCGCAGCCAGGTCGGCCAGCGTGAAGGAGGGGCATGCGCTCGGTGATCAAGAGCGCGGCTTCCAAAGCACCTCAAGGTTACGGCGCTCATCATAATAAATTAGGAACATTATCGGTCTATGATATCCGCATTAGGCGGAGTTAGGCGTTGAGCAGGAAAGACAGGAGCAATGAATGCCTAACTGAGGCGATGATCGACTCCATGCGCAATCGTCGTCATCAGATGAAAATGCGCTGTGCTCTCGTCTTAATAATGAGCGCCGTCTTTTTTCGATATGTCGGCATAGCGTTTACGATTGGCTGGTGCGCCACCTACATCGTGATCGTTGGACTGGAGCGCCTGCTTTTCCCAATGCAAGGCTTGGAGCGTCGCCTATCGACGCCCTTGGGTCGGCGCCTCGCGATGCTGGTGGTCGCCATCGCGAACATCGTGTTCTGCGCCTTCGGCGTAGCACAGGCGTTCCATGGCGGACGGTCCTTCGACGGCGCCGTTCTCCTACTGGGCGGCGCGGCCTTCAATTCCTTCTGGACGTCCGCAAGGAGTCCAGCCCTGTCGTGGTCGGCGATCATTCCCTGTGTGATCAGTTTATTTTCCCTGCCTATCGCAATCTATATTGCCGATCATTCACTGTTGAATTCATTATTGTATGTGATTACGGTCGCGTTATATTTGGGAATGGCCAATCAGGCGCGGCTGCTGATAAGGTCGCTTCTGAACAATGAGCGCGACGGTAGACAGGCGGCGGAGATGGCGCATGCCGCCAAGAGCCGGTTCATCGCGAATACCAGCCACGAATTGCGGACGCCCCTGAACGCCGTGGTGGCCTCCGCCAGCCTGCTTGCGCGATCAACGCTCAGCCCCCGCGACCAGGAACTGGTGGCGCTGCTCGTGAATGGTTCGACAACCTTGCAGGCGCTGATCTCCGACGTGCTCGACGCGTCCAAAGCGGAGGCGGGCAAGATTGAGCTTGTGAGCGAGCCCTTTCAACCCATCGCCATGGTGCGGAGGTTGGCCGACTTCTTTCGGACCTCCGCTGAAGGCAAGGGGCTGGTCCTGGAGCTCGATGCGGGCCAGCTTCAAGAGGACGGTGGGCAAGAGGACGGCTGGCTCTTGGGCGACCCCTTGCGCCTGGGACAGGTGGTGGCCAACCTGGTCAACAACGCGATCAAGTTTACGCCCACTGGATCGGTTCGGCTATCCGTTCAGGTGATCGCAGGGGGCGACGGACTGGCGACGCTCACGATTTCCATTTGCGACACCGGCATGGGCATGGACGAGGCGACCGCAGCGCGCATCTTCGACCCGTTCGTCCAGGCCGACGCCTCGACCACCCGCCAGTTCGGCGGCACGGGCCTTGGCCTTTCCATCGCCAAAGCGCTGATGCAGCAGATGGGCGGACAGATCACGGTGGAAAGCCAACCTGGCGTCGGCTCGACCTTCCGCCTCTCAGCGCGGCTTCCGGTGGCGAAGGCGCCGGCCGAGCGCGCCGAAGACGTGGGCATAGAGGCGTACGGCAGCCTGGATCGTCTTCGCATCTTGGTCGCGGACGACAGCGCCGCAAACCAGCGGCTCATCACGCTGATCCTGGAGGATATTGCAGACGTTAGCGCGGTTGAGAACGGGCGCTTGGCGCTCGACGCGCTCGCCACAGGCAAGTTCGATCTTTGGATTTGCGATATCCAGATGCCGATCATGGATGGGCCTCAGGCGATCAAGGCATTTCGGAATATGGAATTGAGCGAAGGCCGTCGGCGCACACCCGTGATCCTGGCGACCGCAGACGCCGCGATATCCCTCGCTCAGGCCCAAGCCCTCGGCGCGGACGCGCTGCTGACCAAGCCGTTCACGGCGCAGAGCTTATTTGAAGCTGTGCATCCTTGGCGGCAGGAGACGCCGTTAAGCCAAGTCGCGTAAGGGATTTGGGGAGGGTGACCGCGGAACGCGGTGGAGGGGTGATTGCCGAGCCAAGCCAGGCGATCAAATTCATACTAACAAATTAGAAATCCAAATTTGTATATTATAGCGCCATCAAGTGGAGTCGGCGTTGAACAGGCAAGAAGACGGCGTGGAAGACATGACGGAAGCCATGGCCGACTCCATGCGCAACCGCCGCGATCAGGTGAAAACGCGCTGCGGGCTTGCGTTCGTCCTCAGCGTCGTCTTCTGCATACATGTCGGCATAGCGTTCACCCTGGGATGGTGCGCGATTTATATCGCCACGCTTGGACTCGAGTGCCTGCTGTTTCCGCGCCATGGCTTGGCGCAACGTTTATCGACGCCCTTTGGCCGACGCCTGGCGATGCTGGTGGTCGCGGTGGCCAACATCGAGTTCTGCGCCTTTGGCGTGGTCGAGGCGTTCCATGGCGGCGGGGCCTTTGACGACGCCATTATCTTATTGAGCGGGGCCACCTTCAATTCCTTCTGGACGTCCGCGAGAAGTCCGGCCCTCATGTGGTCGGCTGTCATACCGGCCACGATCAGCCTTTTTTTGCTGCCTGTCGCGTCATACCTTGTCGATCATTCAGTCCTGAACTCATCATTGTGCATGATTTCCCTTGTGTTATACTGGGGAATAGCCAGTCAAGCCCGGCTACTCATTAAGACCTTTCTGGATAATGAGCGCGCTGGCCGACAGGCGGCGGAGATGGCGGACGCCGCCAAGAGCCGGTTTATCGCCAATACCAGTCACGAATTGCGGACGCCGCTGAACGCCGTGGTGGCCTCCGCCAGCCTGCTCGCGCGATCAACGCTCAGCCCCCGCGACCAGGAACTGGTGGCGCTGCTGGTGAGCGGTTCGACGACCTTGCAGGCGCTGATCTCTGACGTGCTCGACGCATCCAAGGTCGAGGCTGGCAAGATCCAGCTTTTGAGCGAACCGTTTCAGCCTGTGGCCACGGTGCGGGGCGTCGCCAACCTCTTCCGGGCCTCAGCCGAGACCAAGGGGCTGCGACTGGAATTCGATGCGGGAGAAGCTGAAGAGGAAGGCGCCCGGGAAGGCTGGCTCATCGGCGACGCCTTGCGCCTGGGGCAGGTGATCGCCAACCTCGTCAACAATGCGATAAAATTCACTTCAGTTGGATCGGTTCGACTGTCCGTTCAGGTGGCGGCCGAGGGCGACGAGCGGGCGATGCTTGCGATTTCGGTTTGCGACACCGGCATCGGTATGGACGAGGCGACGGCCGCACGCGTTTTCAACCCGTTCGTCCAGGCCGACGCCTCCACCACCCGTCAGTTCGGCGGCACGGGCCTGGGGCTTTCCATCGCCAAGGCGCTGGTGGAGCAGATGGGCGGACACCTCACGGTCGAGAGCCAACCAGGCGTCGGTTCGATCTTCCGGCTCTCCGTCCGGCTCCCGATAGCGGAGGCGCCGACCGAGCGCACCGAAGACGCGGTGATAGCGAATTCGACCGCCCGAGATCGCCTTCGCATCTTGGTCGCCGACGACAGCGCCGCCAACCGGCGGCTCATGACGCTGATCCTGGAAGATATTGCGGACGTGAGCGCGGTCGAGAATGGACGCTTGGCGCTCGACGCCCTCGCCAACGGCCTGTTCGATCTTTGGATTTGCGATATCCAGATGCCGATCATGGATGGGCCTCAGGCGATACGTGCATTTCGTGATCTCGAATTGAGAGAGGGCCGCCCCCGCACACCGGTGGTCCTTGCGACCGCAGACGCCGCGATCGCCCTTCCACAGGCTCAGGCCCTCGGCGCGGACGCGCTGCTGACCAAGCCGTTCACGGCGCAGAGCCTATGGGAAGCCGTGCATCCTTGGCGCCAGGAGCCGCTCGCCCAAGTCGCGTAGGGGGCTTGGCGCAGGTTAAGCAGCCCCCTTGAGGACGCGCCCGCGCACCTTGCGGCGGCCCTGAAGATTTCAGCGTTCCACAGGGCGCAGGTTCAACTTCGGGCAGCAGGATACGACCCGCGCCGGCTGGCTTGTAGCTGACGATCTGCTCATGCCCATCCGCAGTCGTGACTCGGTAGGCGAGCGTGACGCGTGAGTCCCCCGCCCGGCCGGATTCACGTCGCACGAAGCGCATGCCGTTCCGCAGGCCGGCGCGGAAAGCCGCGCTTTCAGGACGTACGTCTGTAAAAATTCCCGTCGCTGAGGACGCGGCAAGGTCAAATCCAGGATCGTAAGGCGCCACCGAAGTCGCTTTGACGCGAAAGCAGCTCCCCGCACCGCCTGGAAAGACGAAGGGAAGGATAAGGGGCTCGCCCTTGAGGATATATCTGTCGACGTCAGGGCGCAGATTCACACCGGCGACCTGGTCGGCGACATCCAGAAACCGTTGCGTGGCGAGCCGGGGGTCGGCGGGACCGAGATCGCGCATCTTGCGGAGCACATCGTCCAGGCTAAGCCGCCCGTGGGTTACAGCCTGGATTCTGGCGTCTGCAAAAGCGGCGAACAACGCGCCCCGCAGATAGGGCAGCCTCTCCAAGCCCGGGTCGCGCCGGAATCCCTCGATAATGGCGGCGTTCGGCGCAGCCTTGACAGGAGACATGGCATATTCGCTGAGCGCATCGTTCCAACCGTCCATGACCTCCGCCGAGCTGAAAATACCGCCCGCCAACAGGAGCTTGCTCGCGTAATAGTCGGTGAAACCCTCGCTAAACCAATAGGACGCAACCTGGTCAGGCCCATCCTCCATGCCGCCGAGGCGCTCTGGATTCCATCGGTGAAAGTACTCGTGGGCTAGAAAGGCCCTCAAGTCTTGGAGCGTAAAGGTCGACGACATCATCGAAAACCCGCCCGCGCGCCCCTCGCCGCGCCTAGCTTGCAAACCTGGCGTTTCCTTTAAGGCGGAAAGGGTCACGAGGAACGGCTCGGTCTGCCCCCAGAACCGATTTTCCACCTTGGCGATCCGTCCGGCCAGCGCCTGGAACTCATCGTCGGAGAAGTTAAAGCGCCCGATGACCGCAGTTGTCACGCCGGCAACCGACGAGGCGGAGATCCGGACCGCATCTCCCCCGACGCTGGCGCTGCGTAGTATGTCGGCTTCGGTCAGGGGGCGCTCGATGACGGTGAGCGTGGAGGCGAAGGGGACGGTCTTATCGCCCTTCCACTCGAACTGGGCTGGATCGCTCTCCTGGCCCTCGACGGACGCGAACAGCGCCTCTCCGTACCCCCAGAACCAGGTTGGCAGCAACACCGGCTCATAGGTGTTAAACTTATCTGGGCTTGGCGTGTCCTGATAAGCGGATACCACCCGATAGGTGACCGCGATGGCGGCACCCGGCGTCGCCTCGATCCGCAGCGGCGTCTGTCCATCCCCACCGGTCGTCTTCCCCCCAGTGACTTGGACATCGTGGATGTGCTCGCGCAGGTCCCGCGCGCCGCCGGCGCGGTTGGGGAGATCGATAACCGCGAGGCCGCGCGGCCCCATGGTGAAATGCAGGGAAACTTGGAGCGCTTCGAGTTGGTGAGCGCCGCCGACGGGTGCCAGCTCATAGGATATCAGCGGTATGGCCGGCGCCGACAGGGCGCCAGCCAAGGCCATGGCGGCGGCTAAGGTGGAAATCATCTAGTTCTCGGTAGGCCTCTAAAGAACGGATGGAGGCAGGCGATGGCGACCAAGCGTAACTATAAAAGCGACGCCTTTGAGGCCATCCACTCGACCGCCTTGGCCTTTCATCGTGGGCCGTCATCGACGATGCTGCGATGCGACAACAGCGCCAGCATTCCTGCTATCGCGGCCTTCGCCGAGCGATGCCAAATGATCGGCAGGCGGCAAGCCCGCTTGCCTGAGATAGCACTTGGTGCTACCATAATTTTATGGCGGTTACGGAAAAGCCCACGCGCACCTTCAAGACTGAATGGTTCTCAAAAGCGGCGCGCAAGGCGCGCATCACGGACGAAGAGCTTTGCAAGGCCATTCAGGAGGTCGTCAAGGGCCAAGCAGACGATCTAGGCGGCGGCGTTTTCAAGAAGCGGCTGAACAGGAATATGCACCGGAGTATTATTCTAGCTAATTTCAGGAGCTATTGGATGTACCAATATCTGTTTGCAAAGAAGGATCGGGCCAACATCGATGAAGACGAACTGCAAGAATTTCGCCTTTTGGCCAAGAACCTTCAGGGCGCGACCCATGGGGATATTTCCCGCCTCCTATCAGAAGGCAAACTAATGGAGATATGCAATGGCGACCAAGCGGAAGTATAAGAGCGACGCCTTTGAGTCGATCCATTCAACGGCCTCGGCATTTCACAGCGTTGGCGTCATCGACAAGGCCACCATGCGCCATTTCGACGAATCGTGCCTTGCTGTAACGCCTGAAATCAAGCCTGCGGACATCAAACAGCTCCGCGAGACCAATCACGTCAGCCAACCGGTGTTCGCCCGCTATCTCAACACAAGCGAAAGCACGATTGAGAAGTGGGAGACCGGGGCCAAGAAGCCGAGCGGCGCCGCCTTGAAGCTTCTCTCCATCGTCCAGAAGCACGGCCTCCAGATTCTGGCCTAACGCCCGCGCCTCAAGCCGCCAACGCCAGCCGAAACGCCTCCGCCGCCTCCGCCGCCTTGCGCGGGCCAAGCACGGCGATGGCGGCGCGGGGGTCGGCGGCGAGGCGGCGGCCTAAGCGTTGGAAGTCGGTGATGGCGACGTCGTCGATGGCGGTGGCGAGGTCGGAAGGCGTGAAGAGGCGGTCGAAAAGGAAGAGTTGGCCGGCGGCCTGTTCGGCGCGGGATAGGGGCGACTCCCGCGCCATGAAGAGGCTGGCCTTGAGCTGGGCCTTGGCGCGGGCCAGTTCGGTGGCGGTGACGCCGTCGGCGAGCGCCTGAATCTGCTGGGCGGTCACCCGCGCCGTCTCCGCCGCATCGGCCGGAGCCGTTCCGGCATAGACGCCGAACACGCCGCAGTCCTCATAAGACTCGCAATAGGCGTCGATGCCATAGACCAGCCCGCGCACCTCGCGCGCTTCCTGGAACAGGCGGGACGACATACCGCCGCCCAGCGCCTCGGCGAACAGGCGGGCGGCGAAATAGTCGGGGTCGCGCGCGCCCACGCCGGGCAGCAGGATCACCAGGTGCGCCTGTTCGAGCTTGCGCGTCTCCGCCCATGATCCGCCGCCGAAGACGCCGTCCTTTGGCGCCTCCACGCCACAGGCCGCCGGATGGTCAGAGGGCGTCGCATCGCCAAACGCCGCTTCGGCCAGGGCGAGCAGCTCGTCCTCGTCCACGGCGCCGGCGGCGCTGACGACGATGCGGTCGCTGGCGTAGAGGGCGCGATGATAGGCGCTAAGGGTCGCTGAGGTCGCGCCGCTGATGGTCTTGGGTTCGCCCAGGATCGGCCGGCCAAGGGCCTGGCCCGCGTAGGCGTGGGCCTGGGCCAGGTCGAACACGCGGTCGTCCGGCGTATCGGCGGCTTCGGCGATCTCCTGGCCGATCACGCTCTTTTCGCGCTCCAGGTCGTCGTCATTCAAGGTGGGGTGACGCACCAGGCCGCTTAAGACGTCCATAGCGAGCGGCAAGCCGCCCTTGAGGCAGCGCACTTGGAAGCTGGTCCGCTCATAGCCGGTGGCGGCGTTGATATGGCCGCCGTGCTGCTCAATCGCCTCGACGATGTCGCGGGCCGACCGGCCGGCTGCTCCCTTGAACACCATATGCTCCAGAAGATGCGACCAGCCGTTGTGGGCGCCATCCTCCCAGCGCGCGCCGCCTCGGATCACGACTGACAGGGCCAAGCTCTCAAGCCCAGCCATAGGATCGCAGACAACCCGGACGCCGTTGGCGAACCGATGCACCCGCGCAGGTGTCATGACCTTATCCAAGTGTCTACAGTCTCCAGGCGCCGGGGCTGCAACAGCTCAACCTCGGGCGAAGGCGCGGACATAGGTCTTCACTGCGTCCACATCAGCCGGCAGATGGTCGATTCTTTCCGGTTTATCGAAAAGGCCGCGGCTTTTGGCGTTTAGAGCGGGGGCCAAGCCCAATGCGGCCTCGGAGGCTTCAGGAAATTTCGCGGCATGGGCGG
>Ga0209611_10012007_pt1 | contig 12289 bp, 9 predicted proteins | sample S1TSphgellanicum_3_FD_187693 | JGI IMG/M metagenome (GOLD analysis project Ga0209611, IMG submission 187693) | Host-associated microbial communities from peat moss isolated from Minnesota, USA - S1T2_Fc - Sphagnum magellanicum MG (SPAdes) (version 2) | ecosystem: Host-associated > Plants > Peat...
TGAGAGAGCAATCCTGTCAAACTCCCATGCATGAAGAATTGGCATGTGCATCTCATTTCTAGAATTGATCTCTTTCAGGCATATACTACTTGGTTATAACTGTCAGGTTGAAATAGGCCAATACCTCATTAAGAGTGCCTGCTCTGATCTTAGACTGCATCACACACCATCTCTTGAAATGAACTCCTGGTAAAGAATATGGATCAAGAGTCAGTGCACAATCAAGATATGTTAAATAGCAAACTGCAGAAGTACAGAAGGGAGCACCACAATTGAGTTTTAATATGTTGGGATTAATGTAGAGTGGCTGGGACATATTTTGCAGATTTTTGCAGCTGTGACCAAGTTGATATGCTAAGAACAATTCTCCAATGTGCAACAAATAGGACCCTATATTCACACACTAGGCAGTCTGATAGAGTTACATCCAGCCTAATGTTGAGCAATTGGTTATTAATTCTTACCGACTTTGACAACAAGAGTACAAGAAGTTGCTGATGATGTCTCTAGCAACCATCTTGCATGGACCTGGTCCCCAATGATAGTCCCAAAATCAGGCCAAACCAAAGCCATACTGTTTTGAATGAATATGGATTGTAGTTCTGTGGTTACAGAGCCTACAAAGACCAAAAACAGACATGTACATGTATGCATTTTAAATGAAAGAAACTCCTGAGTAGCATGCACAGGTAGGGAGTAAGGAATGTACCTCAAAAGAAGAACCAAAGGGAACATCATGTGCTTGGTTCACAATTTCCAAAACCTGCAAAAGGATTACATAAGAAACAGAATGGAGAGTGTGTTGTAAAGAGTCATTGATGTTCAAATGGTACAAGTATTGCAGACTCATAGTATGACCTAAACAATCTCATGGTTCCAGGCTGAAACCCTAATCAGTATGCCACTCTTTCTTGAAAACCTCAGTTCAGGCCACATCTTGTTGCTCAGTCATAAAGCTTTTGCAAATTAGACCAAGTTACAGCACCACAAAAATCAAGCTTGTACAAAAAAATACAATAGAGCATATGGCTGGATGCTTATATGCATGAGGACTCAGGCTGCGGCAACCAACCAAGACTTTCTTGTCATCGGAAAAAGTCACATGCTGCCATACTGTTACAGCAGTGTCTGGAGGACACATAGGACTGTGGCAGAGTGATCTGTATGTCACCATTCGAGCCATTCCACCCTTCTCGTCTGCCAAATGCCGCCATTGTTCCACCTGCCACACAATTTTACAAACTCGACCAAATGACTCCCCTTCTGTGTGCATGAGTGAAGAAAGTCTGGCATGAGTAAAGAAAGTCATGAGCAGAGCAGACATAGATGCATCCAGAACTGCAGCTCTCCATAATTTCCACAACAGTGCAGAGTTTGACTACATGCAGTTTTTGGAAGAGAGTCCAGTTACCTGAAGATCTGTATCTTTGCGCTCTGCACAGTAGTCTTCAATGAACTTGGAATCATCTGCTAAACAAAGTGTGAAATACTCTTGGGCTGTGCAAGCCAATTCCACCTGTGCACAAACAAGAGTGGCTCATCAATTACACTAAACTTGCATCTTCAACCAAATCAGAGGAATACATTTCCATCAAAATATGCAACAGATGTCATCTAATTTATTTCAAGGACCTGAAGCTCAATGGGCTGGAAAGGAGAAAACCTTGCAAATCTGGTGTAGGACATCATCTTTTATGGAGGGCAAAACTATTATCTCCTCTAGATTTTGTGGTGTGGATGTCTTGATGTCCACTGCATTCTGTTCTAGAGATCCAAATGTTCCTTCTTGCCTTGCAAATGTCTGCTCATGCTCCTGCAATTCTCCAAGGAAAATGAGAAAGACACATCAAAATCAGACCATGCTCTTTTTCCTCATCATTCTCCAGGGTCATTTGCAAAAACTTGCAAAACCAGTTCAGTATTCACTCCAAAATCAGAGAATGGAAGTTCTTGCAAAGCTGAACATGCAACCACAGAGATCATCAAGAACTCATAGAAGGCACTGCCAAAGATAATGCATGATATTCAACTGTCAATTCCTCTGGGTTCCTTGTCAAAATCAGTAAGGAGACAGTGTGTTAAGGATTTACCTGTTTTGCAGCATCATGCATGTTATTGAAATTGTCGAGTGCTCGTTGTAGTGTTCGGAGTGTATGATTTCGGTTCCAGAATGATGCAAATTTGTACTTGGGTCTGCCTGCAGTACCAAAGAGACAGAATGATGCAGGAACAAAGACACAAAATCCATCCACATGGTTTGACACATCTTGCATGTTGCTGAAGACAAAAAACAAACAAATCTATCAAATTGTTTCACAAACATTACAAGCATTGCTGGTAATCTGCAGGCTTGGAAATATTCTTCATGATGCCTTGAAAGATGAAGATGCAGATCTTTGCTTTCAGTTTAATGTCATGGAGCACAATGAGAGGAGAAAATTCACCATCAACACCAGCCAAAGGAGGCACTCCTTGACCTCCAGAACCTGACCGCAAGATAATGTTTATGGCAGGGTTGATGACTGCATGCTGGCTCCTCTTCATCTGTGGATACCGAGACCCCCCAAAACATTCCAACTATCTCAGACAGAGAAAAAAACTCAGCAACACAAGCAACGGATTTTTGCTTAGATCTGGAGAACCAAGAATTGTAAGCTTAAGAAGCTTTGCAAAAGAATTGCAATGTTATGTACAACAGCAACCACATGTCTTTACCTCTTCAATGTCTTCATAAGGTAAGATGACCTGTGGAGATTACAAGCACTAGAAAGATAAGCACCAAAGGCAAATGCAACAATCCAAAGAAAAAGTTTGTAGTGCTATTTGGATGAACATAAGAATCCTGTCATATGAGAGAACAACCCTGACAGTTGAAGCAGCTAATCAATGCCTGGTCTGAGGACACTGCAAAGAGGGAAAAACCTCACTTTCTGACACTGTCAGGAGGTACCACCATCAAAGATTGAGCTCAAACCTTTTTTCACTTTTCTGAACAGTCCCCGAAAGATTGGATAAGAAGGATTTGTATTAGTTGACTCCTAACTCTCTGTGTTTGTCGTATGTTTTGGGACAGTCAGAATTGCAACTTGTGTTTCTGGAGAACTCACCTTCAGCTGCTTTCCAAAGATGTTAGAGTGGAAACAAATGTGCAAGGCTGACACATACATCCGCCCATGGTACAGAAATGATCTCTCTAATGCACATGAGTAGCTGTGTTCCACCACCTGCAGCATGGAGTTATCAAATTGTCATTGAAAACAGTATCTGCAGGACCTGTTGTTGCAGTTGGAAAGACTTGCTCTGAACATAGCAGCTGAAAAGAGTAAGGCAATTGTGCTGGAAACAATTCTAGACACAGCTGTTGACACATAGCACACAATAGAGAAGCCAGTAGTACAGAGGAAAGGAAAAGATTGAATTTCTTCACCTCATCCAGTGGCAGATTGAAGATCGTCTGAAGTGGTCCTGGCTTCTGATGCACCTCTGTCCCAACAGGCTTTGATTGATCCTGTGACAGTCTCCTCCGTGCTACAACTCCAAGATATCCATTCAAGCTTCTGAATTTCACCAGAAGTTGCTCAGATGAAAATCTGGTATTCAACAAGACCTCAACCTTGAACACTACCTATAATGAATCCGCAAACATGCTAGGCACATTGATCAAATGCACTTTGTAACAAGACAAAGAAACTTGGAGATGGAAAAGGAACATGGGATTATGTACCCAGAAGCACTGACAGGATATCTCTTTGACATCACCTGTATGCAAACCTGTAGACAGGTCCATAACCATTTTCTTAGCATATGCCATTGCAATTTTCTTGAGTCTCTTGAGCTACAATGTGATAGAACACTTTGCATTTTTCTTGAGTTTCTTGAGCTACAATGTGATAGAATGCTTTACAATTTTCTTGAGTCTCTTGAGCTACAATGTGATAGAACACTTTGCAGTTTTCTTGAGTTTCTTGAGCTATGATGTGATGGAACATGTTGCATTTTTCTTGAGTTTCTTGAGCTACAATATGATAGAATGTTTTGCATTTCTCTTGAGTGTCTTGAGCTACAATGTGATAGAATGCTTGCATTTTTCCTGAGTTTCTTAAGCTACAATGTGATAGAATGCTTTGCATTTTACTCGAGTTTCTTGAGCTACAATGTGATAGAACACTTTGCATTTTCTTAAGTTTCTTGAGCTATGATGTGATAGAACACTTTCCATTTTTCTTGAGTTACTTGAGCTCTGATGTGATAGAATGCTTTGGATTTTCTTGAGTTTCTTGAGCTATGATGTGATAGAATGCTTGGCAATTTTTTTGAGTTTCTAAGCTATATGATGCGATAGCACCCTTCTTCCTCATTCAAAGAGAGAGCACCGCATTGGAGGAGTGAGGAGAAGAGAAAAAGCAAACAATACATGGATACAGACCAGAGACAGAGGAAGCACAAGTCACCAAAGAGCACAAACTTAAAATAATTTTCAACACCCTCTGTTTCTTACCTGGCCAGTGCTGTCAAGCATGTGCCATGCAGCTCCATTTTGCTCTTCTGCATCAATGATCAAGCTCATTGATCCAAGGAGATTACTCTTCCACATGATATCCCAGTCATATATTGCAATCTGGATCTGTGGCAGTGACAATTGCAAAATCAGTACCAAACAATCAATACCAGCAATTGCAGGTCTCAGATGTGCAGGAATCAGAGACATGTACACTGAATTGCACAATCTTGAAAACCACCGTCATGGATTAGGGTTCCATGCTAAAGGATCGCACAAAGTGACACACACCTCCACAGGAAGCTCCTCAGAGTAGAAATCAAACTCTTCACCCCACATTGGATTCCTGGAGCCTGCGATCATTGAACTTTTGCAGCCAAAGCAAAACTCCACCCATGTAAGTCAAGTAGGTTTAAAAGTGCTCGAGAATTCAAGCCAAAAGAGGAGTAGTAGTAGTAGTAGTCCTGCATTCTTGCACCACAAAAATCTGCCACTGCTGAATTGAAGAACTTCAGCAAAAACTCAATGAAATGGAAGAAAAAATGCACAGAAACAGAGGAGGAGGATCTAGTCTCTCTTCTCTTGTTGAGCACATGATGAAGTGCCTGACTACTGAGGACTTGTGTGTTTGAAAGGGATTGCACAGACAAAAGTCTAGTGTTGCATTTACCTGAAACGCTTTTGTGCACCACATGTGATGACTGCATATGGATCTGATGTGCCATTCAAATTGGCAGCAATCAAGTTCTTAGCTGCTAGAAGCTCAAGCTGTGTCATCATCCAGAACCATTCAAAGCAAGCATGAGTCATCATGGATTCAAAGCCGTGTCATCATCCAGAACCATTCAAAACAAGCATGAGTCATCATGGATTCAAAGCTGTCCAATACCGTTGTGGCAACAAAATCTTGAGTGAGACTGAAGCTGAAAGAATGATGGATTCTACACTCGTAACATAATTGTCGTGAGAATTTCTGCTGTGAACATTCTTGAACAGGAAGAAGCAGCAGATCAACCATGACATTCACAGTAGTGATCATCAACCTTTTTCCAATCAATGTGAAGATAAGCAGGCACCTCCTGTGGAAACATCAAGTTTCGCAGTCTATTTTGTTTTTACTACAAAGCTTTACAACTCTCAGAGCTTCCAAAAGCTTCACACACCCAGGTCTTGCAATAGAAGATCCAACCGGCAAGTTTGTACCCGAATGAGGTAGATGAAGGAGCTTGTCTTCTTTTCTGGCAGCAATTCCTGTTCAGCAACCAACAAATTCCCTTACTCGTCAGCTTAATCTTGTCAGCAGCTCAAGAGTTATGAGTTTGAGATCCCCCCTCCCCCCATGGACAACTAAAATACTGCACAAGTCAAGAGTTTGCAATTGAAGCAAAAGAGTTTTGAAGAAAAATTTTCTCGTGCTTGTGGGAATTTGATTGTCCTCTTCAAGAAATTGAAGCAAAGAGTTTTGAAGAAAATTTTCTTGTGTTTGTGGGAATTTGATTGTCCTCTTCAAGAAATTGAAGCAAAGAGTTTTGAAGAAAATTTGCTCGTGTTTGTAGGAATTTGATTGTCCTCTTCAAGAAATTGAAGCAAAGATTTTGAAGAAAATTCTTTTGTGCTTGTGGGAATTTGATTGTCCTCTTCAAGCCCAGGCAGAGAGATGTTCAAGCAAAGAGTTTGAAGAAAATTCTCTTGTGCTCATGGGAATTTAATTGTCCTCTTCAAACTCAGGCAGAGAGATGTTCAAGCTCGGAGCATTCAGGATTTGTTGTGGTTTTTTAATGTTTACCCCGCTGATTGTTGATCCAGCAGCTGAAGCTTTGACGGTGTCGTTGTCGTCGTTTTCAAGCTCCAAAGGTGGTGGTGTTGTTGCTAGTATGTCTTGTCCTTTTCGTTCAGGATTTGTTGTCGTCTCCTCATGATCCTCCTCCCCCTCCTCCTTCGACATGTTTGCTTGTTGATGCAAGTAACCCGCGAACAACAGCACTGACAGTGCAGCCACCAAGGAGACGTTGATCTCTCCCCATGATGGGACTAGTACCTCAATTGCTTTTGCTGCAAAACTTCCTCCTATTCCCATTTCTGCTGAAATCATAAGAATTCTAACCCAATTTTCGGTCGCGCTCTTGTGATTCACTTCTTCGCCTCCCAATTACATCAACAACAACAGCGTGTAGCAACAAAGGAATGCAAAAACTGTTGGCGAATTTTCAACACTAAGTTTCTCTGTTCCCCCTCCTCATCCATTTGTGTCATCAACACCAGTGTACCATTTCTTCAGAATTCTTCCTGGAAATGAAAGAAGTCGCAAGCATGATCTCAAACTCATGATTCATGAAATTCTACCCGTCTTCTTCACCTTCTTCAACATCACCAAGTTTTCCATCAAAAACCGTCCTTGAACCCAAACAAACAAAAAAAACCAGTTCCAGGCCTCAAAATTCGCTTCTCTTGTTGCTGCTGCACCGTCTTTTGTGCTCTCTAATTGTCTACCATCACACACAAGTTGGTTTTCAGAAATTGTCAAAAGCTTTTCAATCCCCAAACTAGCGACCACCAGTGCTAGAGAGCATTGCAGATCATCAAAGACTTAAAAGCCGGCAGCTCTCCTGCCTCTTCAACAACGGGAGGAGCGATAATCTATCTGGCTTCACCTCCTCTATGAAAACAAATTCCCAGAAATTTTCTTCACTTCCATGAAAATTATGCTGTAAGGAAAGCACTAGTCAACTCTTTGTTGCAAACCCCTCCTCCTCCTCCTCTTCTTCTTCTTCCTCTTCAGCGCTGCAACGAAATCCCGCACGGCGAACGTGCAACAAAAACCTCCGGGACCGACAATCAACGCCGCGTTTGCCTTCTTGTACAACTCCGAAAATCTACCAAATCTGTGGATCTCAGTTTGAAATGTACGATTTGCATAGATTTGTTCCACAAAGTCACACTTTCTTCTTGTACAACTCCACAAATCTACCCCATCTGTGGATCTCAGTTCCAAATGAACAAATTTGCATAGATTTGTTCCACAAAGTTGCACCTTCTTCTTGTATTGAACAGCTCCACAAATCTACTATATCTGTGGATCTCAATTCGAAATGTACATATGGCGTAGATTTATTCCATAATGACAAGATTTCTTCTTGTGCAACTTCACAAATCTATCGTCTTTGTCGATTGGATCTGATATCCAAATGTACAAAATCCATAGATTTGTAGTGAGACGAGCAAGAAGCTCCAGTCAAGTACCCTCTTTCTTCAAACTTTTTTCTTTTTTCTTTTTCTTTTCTTTTTTCCTTTTGGTATTTGTAACTTGATTAACCCTAACATTTAAAAAAAAAGAGCATTGTATTTTTATTTTATTTTTTATTGTACCTGGAGAGCACCTTACTTGGCATAAAGAGCCAGCAAGATTTACAAAACGTAATTGCCCGCAAAGCAAAGACCCTTTGTGGGCATTGCATTTTCATAAAACTCTCCGCACATATATATATATATATATATATATAATTAATTAATTAATTAATATTTTTTCCCATGATACCTGGTGGATATTCAGTCAGTACCCGCCGGTTATCACGGATTTTTTTCAATAGAAAACAAACATGTGATTTTTACGCCGGGCTTTACCCCGTGCACCACCAGGGCGGTGTGAGCGGAGGAGAAGGGGTCCAGTTTGGATTTAAATTCTCAATCGCCACCTTTTGGGCGACGGTGAACCAGCGCCCACCCACCCACCAGAGCACCATCCACTGGATGCCTCCTGTTATTGCTCAGTCGTGGATGAATCTCAACTCGAGTTAGTATATGGTTTCAACTTGGTAACCAATTACAGTAAACTCTCTCTAAACTAATACTGTGTAAACTAATATTCTCTCTAAACTAATAGGGCCTCATATTTAATCGAATAATTCTCCATAAACTGATATTCAATATTGTTTTCTGATCTCATAACATTTTATAAACTAATACAAGACTGACCAGCTGACTGCCCACAGCCCCTTTTATAGAGCAAAGGAGGGTATTCTGAGAGTACCCAGAATGCAGCTTTTCACAACCTCACTTTCTGCCAAGATTTCTACCACTCATGTCATATGATTTTCTACGTGCTTCTTTGATCCTCCCACCAAGCTTCACAAGGTTCCATTACTTTCCCCAATGATCCATGACCTTCTACTAACCTCCGTGACCTTCCATGCTGCTCTGGCAGGTTTCGAAATGATTTTTATTACCCCTCATATATAATTTGTGTAAACTAATATCCTCCATAAACTAATATCTTTCAGCCGGTCCCAAGGATATTAGTTTACAGAGAGTTTACTGTATGTAAGAAATAGGTCTCATATATATAGGTGGATAGGTAAGAAAATAGGTAACTAATACTAGGGAAGTGGATGGTTTATACATAAGTAGGTAAGGGTTGTTTTTACTACCTACCTACTAGCAACTTGCTTGTGGGTTGTGTTAGTAGGTAAGTAGTAAAAAGAAGCAACTGAGCTAACCACCATGGTTACCTAGGGGACTGGAACTCAACAGAAAACTGTTTTGTGACCACTTACCATCCATCCTTCATGGTGGGTGCTGGTTCACTGTGGCCCAGCTTTGGTAACCGAACCCTGAGCCACTAGGGTAGCTCAACTCTCTCTTTCCCCATTTTAACCGTGATGCAGAATCCACCCAATAAAGTTCAAAGTTTTATCATCCTTCAATATTTGTTGGCTATACAATGAAAAAACTAAATATATAAATCTGAAGATTTTTTTAAAATTTTGTTTTCTCACTTCTGTCAACTGAAAACATTCTAAATCCACTTTTTTATTTCTTTTTTTTTAAATTTTAATTTTAATTTTGAATTTCTCTTTTCTGGCAAAATTTTGCCAATAAAAACATAATGGAGACTGGTGATTTTTTTTTTCAATCTTCTGATGTTGCATCATTGGCTAGCATGCCAATAAGGATTCGCCATTAAATGGCAACAGGTTTTTAGAAATTGTCTAAATAGTTTTAAAAACTGGTTTTTGAAAAAAATACTATTAAACTAAAATCAGAGTCCAAAGGTGATGAATGTTGTTCAAAAAAAGATTTTATTAAAAAATTTGCAACATAATTTTGGAACATTGTGACATAATATTCTCTTTTTATTTTAATATTTCACATCTTGGCTAAACTTGCATACCAAGTTTGGTTTGTGTAAAACTTAACCTTTCTTTTGTGGATTGAAAAACAACCCATTTCACCACTTACACTTTACTTACTAATGCATAAAATACAAAGTAATCCTAGCTTTCATTTTATTTTTTTTGGCTATTAGAAACTTTGGAAAGAAGCTCCGACATATTGAAGTTATCCTTAAAGAAGTGTGGCATGCCCAACGAGAGCTTAGGTTGTTCTGAAAAGAGGGCCCACTCCTTAATGCGTTAGTCACCTTTTGAGATCCATGCCATGCCATGCCACCCTCATCCCCAAACTTTCATCCATGTTAATTAATTGCATGTCATCCAATAGTTAATTGCATGTCATCCAATAGTTAATTGCATTTCATCCAATAATTAATTGCATTTGTGGTTGTTTTGTGTATATCCATTCCATATACTTCATCCGAATACATTCACTTGGGGATAATTGATTTTGAAAAATTCAACCATAACCGATTGTGCTACCCTCCTTTCCACACCAAAACCAAGGTTCCACAACTTTTGCAAGGGTGTTTAAAGTGCTGCCAAAAGCAAGGAGGAAGAGGAGGAGGAAGGATGAGAAGGAACATTCGGGAAGACAAGTCAGCCCGAATGTTGTGTATTCAAAAGAGTTGAGAATGTGGTTAAAGTAAACAAATCACTTACATAAACATGACATATGAAGGTGGAGTGGGTGTAGAGAGTAGGAGTTCATTTTGGCAAATAGAATATTTTTGAGGATTCAATATTTTCCTTCACAAATTCTTTATATATATTTTTTATTTTATTTTATTTTATTTTTAAATTTGAAAATTTCAACATTCCTGAAAATAATATAAATTAGTGTTGAAGCTGCCAAGATAGTAGGGCAATAGTTACTTGTTGGGGGCGGGACGGTGGGGGGTTGCATCCAAAGTAATTTCCTTTTTTATGATGGATCTCTTTGATTGGCCCATACACCCAAAAATAGATTTCCTTTAGGCACCTAATGTGCAAAGGATATGGTATAAAGTGTGATGCAATTATGAACAATTTCTGGAAAAGATGGCGACTTGGGCAAAATGCATTGAGAGGGTGATTTCTGTTGGATTGAAGCAATGCTCTTGTGGGAGGTAACAATTTGGTTGATCAATGATTTGGTGAGAAATTAGGTTGTAATGTTTGTTTTAAATTCATAAGTCGTGTCTAGAGCTTTGAATTAGTATGCAAGGATTATGCTTCAAGGTGGGTTGAGTGGGTCCTAGGCTTGTTTAGGTCTTGTATTTTATTCATGATGGAGTTCTCCAATGGTTGTGTACTACCACTCAAAGGAATGCATAAGCAACCTTCATGTGCTTGGAAGTAGAAGACAAAATATAACTTTGATGTTCGTCTAATGAGAATTCAAGTCAAGGTTTGGCTAAATAAAGGTAAGCAAATAAAAACCTATAGTTTGCTTGATTCTTGCTGCATGTTTTGATTCCCTATATGAATTTGTTTTTTTGCTTGATTGTTTTATATTTGCTCTACGTCATTCTTGCAATTGTTCCTCAATTCTATATGTGTTTATGGGTATGCAAATCATACTTGTAATGTGATGTGCATTTCAAAGTTTGATTGCTTGGTTTCACACTTGCGCATGTACTTAGGTTTGAAACCTTTGTATCTGTTTCCAATTGTTACGTCTCCTATGAAACCTCCTTCCAATTTCAAATATAGGTTTATTTTTAATGGATTAGGGATTATAGTCTTCGAATCATTTTTTATTGTTCTTTAAGTTGTTTCCCTTTGAATATACATAACATGATGAACTTAAAAAGGAATTTTTCTAGAATACATTTTAGAGGTGTCTTGTGCTGAGCTAAATTCTATTGATAATCAATATTGGATAAGTAGTGTTGGATAATGACATGCCTATGTGGTGGAACATTGTCAAGCATGTACCCATGGTTAAACTTGGGAAGTGTGATATATGGATCTATGCTAAACAATTTGATTAACATGTTAATATAATTTTTTATAATGTATGAGGGCTTATTTAAAACTTGTAGTTTATTTGCTTGTGTATTTTTGTGTATATATTGTATGCTATAACATTATAATAGGGGTCACTTTTAGTCCAAGGATAAGCATGCTCTTAATGTTGTTGGTGTGCATTACACAACAAATTGTACCAGCCTTGCTATCCAAACCATTTCTACCGTGTTCATTGTTTACAAACTCAGAGCCCTTTTGCAACTATGTACAACTATTTTGTACCATCACCCGAGAAGCACATAAAACATTGCAAGCTTGTAGAGCTCATTCAAAACAAAAGATTATAATTTTTAAAAATAACGAAACCAAATGGATTAACATGTTGTCTCCCCTACACAAGTGAATTCTTAGTGATATTATAACACTTCGATTATAAAATAGATGGGTGAAAATAATGTAGCCAATTCTTCAACTAAAACTAAAATTTTATGAGTTGCTACACATGAGGTTGAAATAATTTTTGGATTGACATGCATAATGTAAATGATTGAAATTGTCCAAGTCTAATTGAATTTTTCTCAAGTGAAGGAGACCTTTGTATGTGATTGTGTGTAATCTATGTGCTAGTTATGTTAAGCTAACTCGTAAACTACATATGTTGACCCCCTCA
>Ga0209611_10012010_pt1 | contig 12287 bp, 9 predicted proteins | sample S1TSphgellanicum_3_FD_187693 | JGI IMG/M metagenome (GOLD analysis project Ga0209611, IMG submission 187693) | Host-associated microbial communities from peat moss isolated from Minnesota, USA - S1T2_Fc - Sphagnum magellanicum MG (SPAdes) (version 2) | ecosystem: Host-associated > Plants > Peat...
TGTCCTCAGGACGAAATGGCTGGACCAAAGGAACCTCCGGCTCTAATGAAACCGGGCGAACCGGAGGGTCCATTTTAGTCCACTGCTTGTATTCATAGGGATAATAACGTTTTAACTTCTGCTCGGTGATGAACTTGGTCGACCACCCGCCGTGCTCGTGAGCCAGACTCGCTGAACGAGAAAAAGCCATGATTTCGTTCCCCTTCCGCACAAGAATGACGCGAGTTACTTTACCGGCCTGCGGCATGAAGCCCTTGCCGCGCAACCCAAAAATGCGGACGCCCGGACGCTTGGCTGCAAGCAATTTCTTGCACCAGTGTGCCACTTCACTCAGCTTGACAACACGTACTGTCTTAGTTTTAAACGCAGCATTTGTCCAATCGAGACTTTTCTCAAAATCGGAGCGATTTTTGATGTAATTAAGGTAGCGGTCTTCAAGCGGTGTAATCGAATTAGTTTTCATAGACCATAGAACATGTTCGAATTGGACATTTCATCAGTAGTTTTTTTAAAAATATTTTCTTTGTATTGTTAACCGCTGATAGAGAGCGTGTTATGAAGCGGTTGTATTGTTACATTGTATGTAGGGCGACTTTAAATGCTTGTTTCCGCTCGAGAAATTAATTTCCGGCAACGCAACAATAATATAACCGCTAACAAAACCTACCAGAGGATGCGCTCAAAACCAAAAGCCCTACTCTCCAGAAGGCCACTTTACCTAGTAAGAAAATTAGTAAGAATTTCATGGTGTTTATGGTGTTGAGCGCGTTTCACGGTGTTGGAATGGCAAGGTCTTGCAAATGTGTCCCTCGGACGAACCGTGTCGCGAGTTCGAGTCTCGTCACCCGCTCCCTTCTTGTCTGCCAACAACTTAGTGAGTTCTCGGGGCCTTTTTGGCCCAAAGTCATAACAAAAGTCACACAGTTCGCGGCTTTTTCTCCATTTATTTGAAGGCGATTGATACCGTTTGATATTGATCGGGCGATTTTAGAGAGACGTGAATTCGTTAGGGCCGAGAGAGCTTGATGTTAAAATTCATGCCGGAGGGAATCGAACCTTTTCAAATGGCTGTGCCAGATCGCTCCAGAACGCAAGTCGTCGAAAATCAGGAGCCCCAATTTGGCCGGTTTTCCTGTAGGAGTCTGGAATCACGGGAAATTTTTCAGATTTTTGGGCTTCAGAAGTGCAATCCTTTTCCCGTCGGTCGATAAGATTAGCCAATTCAAGGATTAATGACGTGCAAAGTCGCCCAACTTTGGCCTCAGATTGTGTCTATTGGCCCTGACACACCAAGCGCTAGGCGTTTCTGCAATTTACGAAAATCAAGCCCGGTGAATTTTAACTCCACTATCCCTGATGCGCTTAATTTCGGCAACAGGAGGGCTTTTGTCGACGACCCAATCGTCAAATTCTTTCCATTCCGCAAATCGAATGGCGCTGGGGTTGCGCCACTTGGTGAGATCCGAGAGAAGAATCTTGCGCGCAGATCGCGCAAGGAGGGCTCGCTTCATTTCGGTTTCCGAGAGATCGGTGGTTGAGCAGCCCCAGTCAGGCTCAATACCCGATGCACCGATAAAAGCGATATCCGCGTTGATGGAATTAAGCACACCCAAAGCCAGCCCACCGGTCAATGCTCCACTGACTTTTCTCAGTTCGCCGCCGAGACAAATGATGCTGGCTTCGCCGCGAAAAGATGCTTCCAGTAGAGCGGCGGAATGGGTGATGAGCCGGACGTCTTTGCGAACAAGAAGAGCCTTGCCTGCTTCCAGGCAGGTGGATCCGGCATCGACCAACACCGTAGCACCATTAGGCACTAATTGGCTGGCAACGGAAGCAATGGCCGCCTTGGCCGAGCGGTTTCTGACCAACCTTTCGTCGAAGGAAACTTCGGACCGGACGTAAGCGGGATCCAAAATGCCGCCGTGGGTGCGGATGACGTCACCGGATTGCTCCAGTTCCACCAAGTCGCGTCGTAGCGTAGCCGGAGAAACCTTGATCTGTCTTTGCAGTTCGGCAAAAGTCATGCGACGGGCCTTACGAACCAGAAGCCTGATGGCTTTCAATCGTTCCTGAGCGAACATGAGCGATTTCTACCACATTAATCGGGAGAAGCCATTGACAAATATTGATTGCTTTGATACATAATAATCACTTTCGCTCATACACGCCCTACATGAAAACCGCCCGCCTCAATCGTCTGTTCAATCCAAAATCGAGTCGCTGTTTTGACGTCGCCATCGATCATGGCTTCTTCAACGAATACGGATTTCTTTCTGGAATCGAAGACATCGACAAAGCAATCGCCACGCTGGTCGAGGCTGCCCCGGACGCCATTCAGTTGACCGTCGGGCAGGCGCCAATCCTTCAAGCTTTGCCGGGGCGCTATAAGCCTTCGCTCGTGTTGCGCACCGACGTGGCCAATGTCTACGGCAAGGACCTGCCGCGCGCGCTTTTCAGCCGCATGATCAAGGCGCCGGTCGAGCAGGCGCTCCGACTCGATGCGACCTGCGTGGTCGTGAATCTCTTCCGCATTCCCAACCAGCCGGAAGTCACCGACCAGTGCATCCAGAACATCCTGGAGATCAAACCGGAATGTGATCGCTACGGCATGCCTTTGATGATCGAGCCTCTGGTCTTCCAGTCGAACGAGAAAGCGGGCGGTTACATGGTCGATGGGGATGTGCAGAAAATCCTGCCGCTCGTCCGCCAGGCCGTGGAACTCGGAGCCGACATCATCAAGGCCGATCCGACTGATGACGTGAGCGTGTATCACAAGGTGGTGGAGATTTCCGGCCGCATCCCGGTGCTGGTGCGCGGCGGCGGCAAGGCTCCCGACGAGGAAATTCTTCAGCGGACAGAGCAGCTTATCAAGCAAGGCGCCGCCGGCATCGTTTATGGGCGCAACGTCATCCAGCACGTCAATCCCGCCGGCATGACCAAGGCGCTAATGGCGATCGTTCATGACGGGCTCACCGCGACCAAGGCGGCGCAATTTCTCAAATAGAAATCGTTTATGAGCAAAGTAAGAGTTGGCATTATTGGCGGCGGCTTGATGGGTCGCGAAGTGGCCAGCGCCCTCAGCCGCTGGTTCGTTCTCGACAATTATCCGGTGCAGGCGGAACTGGTCGCGGTCTGCGATCTCGTGGAAAAGCAGCGGGATTGGTTCCGGCAGGTCCCGACCGTCAAACTGATCACGGATAATCACAAGGAGCTTTTGGCCTTGTCAGAGCTCGATGTCGTCTATGTCGCCGTGCCGCATAATCTGCACGAATCGCTCTATCTCGACGTCTTGATGGCGGGAAAGGATCTTCTGGCTGAAAAACCTTTTGGGATTGATTTGAAGGCCGCCGTTGCCATTTCTTCGGCGGCAAAGGCAACAGGTCGTTTTGTTCGTTGCAGTTCCGAGTTCCCGTTCCTGCCCGGAGCGCAGCGAGCCTACCAGATCGCGCGCGACGGCAAGCTGGGCAAGCTGCTCGAAATCCACTCCGGCTTCCACCACAGTAGCGATCTTGACCCCACCAAACCGGTCAATTGGAAACGACAGGTTAAGACTTGCGGCGAAATAGGTGTCATGGGCGATCTCGGCATGCACACGATTCATGTCCCCTTTCGCCTCGGTTGGAAGCCGAAGCGGGTCTATGCGCAATTGCAGAAAATCTATCACGAGCGCCCGGATGGCAAAGGCGGCATGGCACCGTGCGATACCTGGGATAATGCGATGCTTCACACCGAAGTCGAAATTGACGGCGCGGAAGTCCCGCTGCGCTTTGAAATGAAACGGCTGGCACCGAGTGAGACCAACACCTGGTTCATCGAAATTCTTGGTACCGATGGTGGCGTGAAATACAGCACGAAAGAACCTAAAACACTCTGGACCTTCCAGCGTGGCAAGGAACAAAGCTGGCAGAGGACCGACTTGGGCTTTCAGGGTCCTTTCCCCACCATCACCGGAGGCATTTTTGAGCCCGGCTTTCCCGATTGCTTCCTTCAGATGTGGGCGGCGTATCTGGCGGAGAGGGCCGGAAAGCTTGATGACCGGTTTGGATGCGTCACTCCCGAGGAAGCGGTTTTCAGTCATAAGCTCTTTGCCGCCGCCTTGGCCTCGCACGCGGAGAAAAAGGCCGTCATGCTTTAGCTGTTTAGCCGATGAAACTCACCCGCGTTCATGGCCAACCTTCCTGGCTCTTCGCCTCGGACAAAGTCGAAGCAGCCATCACGCGGCAAGGCGGGCACCTTGCCCCAGTGAAATTCCATCTCCCTGGTGGCGTCGTCCAACCTTATTCCATCGCGCCATGGGCAGGGGAAAAGTTGGATAAGAAAATCCCGCCGCTGCTGCAATCGCTGCGCGGCGACTTCTTTTGCGCTCCTTTCGGCGGCAATGAAACTCTCTATCGTGGGGAGCGCCACCCACCCCATGGCGAAACGGCGAATTCCTTGTGGAAGCTGGAATCGATCAAGAAAAGCAAGACTGGAACCGAGCTGCACCTTTCGTTGAAAACAAAAGTACGCGCCGGACGCGTCGACAAGCTCATTTCTCTTCGCCGCGGCGAAACGGCTATTTATTGCCGGCACATTCTCTCCGGCATGTCTGGAAAGATGGCTCTCGGTCATCACGCGACGTTGAAATTTTCGGACGCCGAGGGTTCAGGCTTGATTAACACGAGCCCGATTTCCGACGGACAGGTTCTGCCCGTTCCATTTGAAAATCCCGCCCAACGGGGCTACAGCAGACTGAAAGTCGGCGCTCGCTTTTCATGTCTCGATCAAGTTCCCGCCGTGGACGGCACCATGGCCGACTTAAGCCAATACCCCGCCCGTCCCGGTTTTGAAGATCTCGTCATGGTGACGCACCGCGCTTCGGCCGATTTTGCCTGGACGACCGTAACTTTTCCCGCAGAGGGCTACGTCTGGTTCGCGCTCAAGGATCCACGCGTGCTTCGCAGCACAGTGCTATGGATTTCCAACGGTGGTCGCCATTACCCGCCATGGAACGGACGGCATGTCAACGTCATGGGACTGGAGGATGTCACGGCCTATTTTCATCTGGGTCTGGCTGAATCTGCGGAAAAAAATCCGATCAACCAGCGCGGCATTGCAACTACTCTCTCTCTCAAACCTCGCCGGCCGCTGCTTGTCAATTATATCATGGGCGTCGCCGCAATTCCTGCCGATTGGGGACGCGTGAAATTCATCATCCGAAGACCGAAAGGGATCACGCTTAAATCCAGCCGTGGGGACTCTATTCATGTCCCGCTCGACATCACTTTTCTCTCTTCGACACCTTTATGAAACGCAGCGACATTAATCAACTCGTCCGCTCGGCGGAAAAATGTTTTATCACCCATGGTTGGACTTTGCCGCCCAATCCACGATGGGACGTCACCGATTTTGGTTTGGGCGCTTTCCGTCGTTACGGGCTGGTGCTCATCAATCTCGCGGAAGAGCCGGAATATTGCGAAAAATTGATGTACGCCCTCAAGGGTATGACAACTCCGGCTCATACCCATAAAAAGAAAAAAGAAGATATCATCTGCCGCTGGGGCCAGCTCAACGTGCTGGTCTGGAAAGATAAACTTCTCAACGACGATGAGATTCTCTCTCTGAAAATCAATGGCCGGATCAGGGAGGTGCGCACGGGGCACGCGATCCATCTTCACGCTGGCGAGCGTGTCACCCTGGTGCCAGGTGTTTATCATGAATTCCTGCCCGCTACCGAGGAATGCATTATCGGCGAAGTCTCCACCGCCAATGATGACTTGCACGACAACTTTTTTATCAATCCCGACATCGGGCGTTTCCCCGGCATCGAGGAAGACGAACCGCCGCTGCTAAAACTCATCAGCGATCCCGCATGAGCACCGAACGCCGAGGCCTGTTGGCGGCAGGCAACTGGATCGTCGACTACACCAAGATCATCGACGTCTATCCCACGCAAGATGCGCTGAGCAACATCCTGAGCGAAAGCACCGGCAACGGGGGTGCTCCTTACAATCTCCTGATCGATCTTGCGCGTCTTGTAGCGCCCTTCCCGCTTGAGGCGCTAGGCCTTCTCGGCGACGACAAGGACGGACACGCGATCCGCGCCGATTGCGTACGGCACCGTATCGACGTCGGGCAGCTCCACATCAGCAAGGAGGCTCATACCTCTTACACCGACGTGATGTTGGTCAAAGGGACGGGGCGGCGAACATTTTTTCATCAACGAGGCGCCAATGCGTTGCTCGGTCCGGAGCACTTCGACTTCAATGCCAGCCGGGCCAAATTTTTTCATCTCGGTTACCTACTCTTACTCGACCGGCTCGACCAACCCGATACGCAACACGGAACCGTTGCGGCAGGCCTCCTCCAGCAAGCCAAAGCGGCCGGATTCATCACCAGCATTGATGTGGTGAGTGAAGACAGCGACCGCTTCGCCTCAATCGTCCGACCTGCCTTGAAATATACCGACTACGCCATCCTAAATGAATTCGAGGCGGAACGAACGACAGGTCTGAAAATCCGCACAGAACAGGGCATCGATTCCGGCCAGCTCGCCGCAGCCGCGCGCGAGCTTCTGGATGCCGGCGTACGTGAATGGGTGGTCATTCATTTTCCCGAAGGCGCCCTGGCCGCCAGCGGAGACGGACGAATTCTGAGCCAGGGAAGCGTGCGTATTCCACGGGAAAAAATTGTCGGCTCAACCGGCGCGGGCGACGCTTTCGGCGCAGGGTTGCTTTACGGTCTCCATGAAGGAAAACCTATGGAGGAATGTCTCCGCTATGCCGTCTGTGTCGCGGCCGCCAGCCTGACCGAAGCCAATTGCTCCGGCGGCATTCCGCCCTTATCGGTTTGTCTGGAATTCGGCAAGGCGTACGGTTTCGCAAAAGTCGCAGACGAGAATAAATCTCGAAAGGATGGCCGCTCCATCTAGCGATGGGAAACCGCCTTGATCGGAACTCTTAGGTTAGAGAGGGAATGTTTCGAGATATCCTCCATTGGAAGGTGAAAAGTCGTTACTATTACGATAAACGCCGATTCAAGATTAGTCGCCGAACATCACGAACATCAACTGATGATGCCCTCTCTTGTCCCATCTCTTTGGATGCGGCTGCGCGGCCATGCCGTTCGGAGCTTCCTGATTTCTCTCCTGATAGCGATACTATCTGTGGCGAGGGGCGAGCAAATTGCCACCCTTGTGAATCCCGGACCGATCGATTTTATCAAAGGCACAAGTCACATTACGCGTCCTGTGAATCCGGACGAAGTTTTCCGTGTGATTTCCGCCTCTGGAGACAACGTGACGTTGACCGATTTTATGGGCTTTCAAACCACTCTTCGACGCAGCGACCTAAAAATCGCGGACTCAACAGCCCCGGCGGCAGCCCTCTCCCCTGCTAAGGCAACCGAAAGCACCACCACCGTCTCGGTCGCGAAGCCCGATTCGACTCCGCGTTCAACACTAACAATCACCACTCCCCAAGTCCCGGCGGAAACGCCACTAGAGCAAATGAGCGCGGCGGACGCCGACACAATGAAAAAGCTCAACGCAGCGTTCCAGATGCCGCTTTTCGCAGATGCCTCTCTCTGGAATGACGATGTTGCCAAGGTGGCAGCCCGGGTGAACTGGCCCCAAGAGTCGCAGACGGACATGGATTCCAGCTATCGCCGTTACGCCCTTGATTCAGGAACTCCTGTTCTCGGAGCTCAGGCTTATTCGTTGGCGCTCTACGGAATCAAGGGACACCCCAGCTATGTTTCGATCGTCTTCGCGAACAAGGGAGATTTCAAGGGAAGTTCGGATGCCTTGAGCGCTGCCGTGGAAAAGGATGTCAGTTCCATCACGGCAACACTGACAGCCGTTCTCGGACCGCCGGAAACTCACATCTTTGGCGTCACCTCCGATAGCGAGGTCACGGTCCATCGCTGGAACTGGAACGACCAAGCCATTCTTCTTTCTTCACCGCTGGACGAGTATGCTGCCATCAAAGTTATACCAACCGAGGTCGCCGATAATTTTGGCAACGTCGACAATATGGATCGCGATACCCTCCGGGACGAACTGGCAACGCGGGTGCTCAAGCGGGACAACGGCGATGTGGTCATCCAACAGATTCCCATGGTGGACCAGGGCCCCAAGGGCTACTGCGTACCCGCCACTTGGGAGAGATACCTGCGCTATGTGGATGTCCCCGCCGACATGTATGTGCTAGCGATGCTCGGCAACTCGGGCGCCGGCGGAGGCACCAGCATCGAGGCGCTACGCTACGGGGTCAACGACTATGTCGAAGCTTATCACCGCAGAATCGAGGAAACAGACGGGGAGTTGAATGATATTAATGATGTGAGCAAGTTCATCGACAAGGGACTGCCGCTCATGTGGGCCTGCAACGTCGTGAAGCAGGTGGAGGATGTCATGGAGCAGCGCACCATCGCGCGACAGAAGGTGACCGATTGGGCAGCTTACGCGCAGGGACTCGATGCGACCGACAATGCGTTATTTTCGTCCAACCAACAGGTGCTTGGCGGTCACATGCGGATGATCATCGGCTACAATGCCCAAACCAATGAGTTAGCCATTTCCGATTCCTGGGGACCTCATTTCAAGGAACGCTGGATTACCCTGAAGGAGGCGCAGCAAACCAGCCAGAAGAGCCTTGAATACATCCAGTGGTGATTTTAGGTTCCGGACGACGGCAGCCGTAAACTGCAGAAGTTCTGTCGCATCCGGCTGAGATTGGTTTGATTGATTTGAGATGGAGCTAGAAAACCGCGATTTCGGAAAGCCCGATATTTTGGGTTTCTTGGGAAACCTTCGTCACGGTAAACTTGATCCAGCGGACGCTCTTGGTGGGAAAAGCAACCTTGAAGGGTTCGCTCGCATCGTTGGGCAGCGCGTCAACGTTCATCCTGGTCCCGTCATCGAACTCGAGCATTCCCGCCAAAACGTGATCGAATGGATTCGGCCGGTCGTAGAGCCAGATGAAACTTGCTCTGATTGCGTCAGGCCATGTTAGCTTGATCCAGGCTCCTTCTTTTTCGCCTTTTGAAATCCATTCCCAAGATCCGTCGTTCGGGTCGCCACCAACCTTGCCATCGATGGCTCCGGCAGCGTTCCCCGAACTGGCCTCCACCGTTGATGTGAGGGCGAGATCATCGCTAAGATCGTGATAGTCGGGAACCTGAGAGTGGAGGACGAGCCCGCCGGGCGAGATCGCCGGGATGGTGATGGTCACGGGCTTACGATCGGGCAATCCACTGCCCTTCGAGGCCTTCGTCACTGGATCGCCCGTTCGGAGAGAAAGCTGGAGAGCCGGTGCGTCACCGATTGTCACCGAAATTGCTTCGGCAGCGGCCTGATGATTGTGGCAGTAAAGGAAAGCGGTGTCAGATCCCAGAAAGTAGGGATCGAGATTTTGCTCGACCAAGGCAAACCCCTTCGCCGCGCTGAAAGCCGCCTCCATTTCGGGAGGCAGTGGAGTGTTGCCCGCTTTCCAGGTGTCGTAGGGCTGTCCAAGCAAATCTTGCAAGTGCTTCGCCACTGCGCGCTGGACGACGAGGGCGGGGTCAATCTCCGCCGCACGGACAACCAGCGTCCATCCCTTGCTGACGGCTATTTCGGGAAGCTCGATGCGATTCATCGCGGACTCTTCGTCGTAAGAGAGTTTGGCATCGGGGATATTGCACGAGGTCAACTTTGCCGTGCAGGGCAACTCCACCACGCAACGCCGGGTCAAGGGCTGATCACTGAAGCCCCCCTGAGTCGGTGCGATCACGACCGTGATCTCGTCCCCGTGCCGTGTGTAAGTCAAAGCCGTGGTCGCAAACTCCCCATGTTCATAACCGGTGGTGACGCCGTCATCCTCGTAGACGCTCGATGTGCCCGTCTTCCCGTCGTCTCCGGGATAGCAACGCAAGACCAAATCCGTCAGCGGGGCCGTGCCGGGACGGGGCGTGTAGGCCTGCATAGGCAGGGGTACCCCGCCGCGAACGTAAAGTGGATACGTGTCGATGGAATCGGCGGCGATGCCCTCCGTCGGACCGGTAAAACGCTCGCCCGTAAAGAAGTCGTACCAATCGCCTTCGGGAAACCAGACGCCTTGGGTGGCGACCCGGTTCGGTCCGACGCCTGGCTCTGCAATGGGCGCAACCAGCAGATTGTCCCCGAAAAGATATTCCTGGCCATTGTGATAAGCCTCTTCATCGTCAGGATTATCGATGTAGAGCGGGCGTATGAATGGAATGGAATTCTTCGTCCCCTGCCAGATGCTGGTATAGAGATACGGCATCATTTCCGAGCGAAGACGAAAGGAACGGCGCATCGAAGCCTCCGCCCAGTCGGGGTAAGTCCAGGGACGACGGTCCATGCTGGCATCGCGCGTCGAATGGGAGCGGAGCGCAGCGGTGAAGGCACCGAACTGGCACCAGCGGGTATACGATTCCTCGTTCCTTCCGCCCGTGTGGCCGCCGATGTCGTGCGACCAGAAAAAGGCCCCCATGTTTCCTGCCGTGCTGGTGAAGGGAACCTCGAAGCCGAGCATTTTCCAGCCCGTGTCCGCGTCCCCTGAAAACTCAATGGGATAGCGGTGATCGCCCCACCCCGCCCAGCGGCTGAATGATTGGCCGCGAAGACCGTTCGCCTGAGTGCGAGTATAGTTATAGAAATTGAGCAATTGCAGGTTACTGACATCCGGGAGACTGAGGGTATTGGGATACTGCTGCCAGTCGAGCCACCAGAAATCGACGCCCTCCTTTTCGCGCGGCGCATGGGAGTACTGGAAAAAGGAATCGAGATACTTCTTGTTGCCTGCATCAAATGGGATCGTTTGCCCTGAGGCGGGATCCTGGCACATGGCACGCATATAATCGGAGTACATCTCCTCGTGAGGTTGAATCCCATCGGCCGGATGGTCGTTAAGGGTGACGTGCAGTCCCTGGTCGTGAAGCCATCGCAGCAGCGCCTGCGGATCGGGAATCAATGTTTTATTCCAGGTATATCCGGTCCAGACCTGATTCAGGTAGGCCCGCTTCACTCCGGGAACCTGGGTGTCGATCAGGTGCCAATCCATATCCATCACAATCATGTCGAGAGGAAAGCCGTGCTGCTGATATTCCCCAACGATTTTTTTGAAGTCGTCCTCCGTGTACGGCCAATAACGCGAATACCAAACACCCAGGGTATATTTGCGCGGTAGCGGAACCGGGCCAGCCACGGCGGTGAAGCTATGGAATGCCGCCTTATAATCGAGACCGTAGCCAAACAAGTACCAGTCGAGACCGCCGTTCTTGGGACGTTGCACGATCCAATTCCCGGCAAAAAGCGGGGACTGGGAATCATCAAGCAGGTACCAGCCGTCTCGCGAAAGAATGCCGTCTCCCAAGGGGACTGGCCCTTTCACTCCATCGAGGGTGCGAAGGGTTCCGCCCAGGTTTCCCATAGACGGCATGCCGGGTTGCCAATGAACCTCATCATGACTTTTCTTAATTTGGGCTTGGAGATTATCAGAGGAAAACGGGTTCCCGTTGTCTTGGTAGGTAAGATGAATCGCTCCAGTATCTATCTCAACTTTTCCATCGTGATTAATGATATGAGCGTCGGCGTCACGGGTATCTCGATTGACGGCGAACCAAGAGGGGAGATCGACAAACTTTTGATCCGGGTCGTATTCCAGCCGAATCAAATTCGGTGTGATGACCGTGAACCGGGCGTTGCCTGCCACGGCCTCGCCGGGCAAATCGGCGTGAAGTAAGGTTAGACCCACAGGGAGAAGACTGACTAAAAGGAGCAAAGGGAGGATGCGCATAGAAGGTATTCAAGTCTTGGTGACATTTATTTGGTCACGGTCTCGGCCAAATCGCTCAACAGTTTGATCGTGATGTCGGACTGCTTGGCCCAGCTTCCCGCGCAAAGGGACTGTCGACGCCGATGCCATAGACCGCCGCATTTAGGTTTTCGTAGGCCGAAATACCGCCGGAAACGTCTCACGTTTCCTGTGTGCAAACTCCCGTAAAGGCGAGCGGGAAGAAAAGCGGCACCGTGGCGCGGTTGCCGAAGGTATCGCTGAACTTGAACTCGTCCAGGCCTGGGCGGTTTTGCTTTTCAGGCTGAAGTCCGGCGCGCTGGTTCCAATTTTGAGAGGCATGGTGGTTCCGAAAGAAGGTTGAAAGTGCATTTTTTTCTTGCTGAAGTTTCGTATGTCCATGTCGGGCGCGGGGACGTCTTTAACTTGAAAAATCGGTTAGTCTCCCTTGGTGCCCGGTGAAGGGGGAGGGTGATTAAAGCCCCAAGCCGTCGGCCTCGCCGCGAGATC
>Ga0209611_10012011_pt1 | contig 12287 bp, 12 predicted proteins | sample S1TSphgellanicum_3_FD_187693 | JGI IMG/M metagenome (GOLD analysis project Ga0209611, IMG submission 187693) | Host-associated microbial communities from peat moss isolated from Minnesota, USA - S1T2_Fc - Sphagnum magellanicum MG (SPAdes) (version 2) | ecosystem: Host-associated > Plants > Peat...
ATCACTAAATATTAGTCATTTGGAAAAAATACCATGTTTATAATATGGCTCATTCCATTCCAGTATATATTTCAATTCGCATAAATAATGCATAACATATAATATTGATGTTCACATGTGAGAATTTTTTTATTAAAAAAATTAAGTTATGGGTTGCAATTTTTTAAAATATATATTTTGAAGAATGAGGTTCAAAATTTTTGTTGAACATAATGTATCGCATAATGAGGCCCACTATAGATGAAGGTACATGGTCCAAATTTGCATGAACCAATATGGACCCTTCTGAAGCAAATTGAATCATGGATTTGGACTCTGGATTGGACATTTGTTTGCATTTTGATTATTCAAATTGTGAGTTCCTCGTTGATCTGTGTTTTTTGTAGTCAGAATTAGTTTGCAAATTTTTCAATCTTGGACCCTTATCTAGAGCCTTCAGGTCCAAATTATGGTTCTTAACCAATAATATTATTCTATCTCATTAGACCATTAAATTTGCATCCTCATTTGAATAATAAATTTTAATTAAAGTAAGATCAGCTGTAAAGTCTAATTGATTCCATAATGAATGAATGAATTAATTAATTAATATGGTAATTTGATTTTCATAAATGTTCAAATTTTCAAAAAATTAGGGGATGACTTGCTTCCCATGGCCTCCTCTAATTTGATGGATTGTAATCCTAAGGGCAGACATTAGCCCAAAGTCGTAGGCCCCAAAATTAAGGGAGGCCCATTGGAGCAAGCTTTCAACAATGTAAAATTATTTTTATTATTTTGAGGGAACATATTGGCAGACCCACCCATGGCACCCGAAGTCGAGCACAAAGGTTTGAAATAATCAGTGTAAGGGTTCTTAAATTGAAATTGTCCATTTCAGGACATGTTTTATGAAGCTAGAAAAATCAAAATGGGTAGATTTTCCAAAACATTCAAACTAAAAAATTCAAAACTCTACCTATTGAAAAAAAAACAATATGAAGCCACAAACAAAGCAGAGCTAAATGTTATCTTCTTTTCTTATTCATTTTTTAAGTAGATGCATAATGATTAACTTTATATGATCAGATTACATATGGTGTTGTTGAGTATTTTTGTTACATATCTTAAAATAAAATAAAATGTTGAATAAGGTTAGAGGTTGAATTTTGTTTGGCTTGTATGTAGCAAGTATATAATTGATTTTATTTTGGGATTTTTAATGGAAGCTATTTTATGAGAATATATTACAATATTCAAATTGTTGTAAAACATAATATTTTATTTTTTTACAGACCTAAAATACGAAAGCAATTGATGGAAGCCTTGTCCCATACCCATGCATGAACCATCAAATTGAACAAATTTAAGGCTCCGTACTCTAAAAGAACGTGAGAAAGTTGTTGCTATTCACCTCAATTTTTTGTAATTTAGTAACCATGGATTAAAGGGGCCTCATTGTAAGAGTTTGTGATACCCTCAAAATGTTGATTCTATGAACACACCCCCAATTTAACCGCTTCCTTTATTGTGCCTTCCAACATGAATGTTGGACATGTAATGATGGCATTTTAATTTTACAATATCATGTAATTATGGTTATGATTGTTTAATGTTGGTACAAAAAATACATGATGTAATACATTTTTTTTAAAGCTCATATCCAAATCAAAATTGAACCCCATAGCAAAGTAAGATCGTCCAATATTTTATGTTTATGGATGGGCATGGAGAGATACTTTCACAAAGAATACCTATTGAATTTGGTAATTGTTGATAGAAATTTATGTATAGGAATATGTGTATGTGGAAAGGTTTTTAATCTGAATTTTATCTTTTTAAAAGGGTATTTGTTAGATTTTTAATGAAGTATTAAAATTTGTTGAATTGTTGAAGTTGACTTCAAGCTAATTTTTAAAATAAATATAAATATATATATTGTGTTACAAGATCTGATTAGATATTTCAAATAATTTATTGAATTTTTTTGATAATTAAATAATTTTTTGAATGTTCTCAAAGATTGTCCTTTGGGTCATAAAAATGCAAATGGAATATATATATATATGGTGTATGTGTGTGTGTGTGTGTGCACACCAATGGGGGGTGTTGAGGCAATTAATTGATGTCATGCCCTCACGTCAGCCCAAGTTGAAGAGTTGCAGTAGAATCTTCAGGGTCCCTGACATGGTTGCAATGTGTGCAGCAAAGACAGTCCAAAATTAGGTTGTCTCTAACAAGGTTGTAGCTGTGCAAATTATGGTGACACTGTTTGACATTTGAGCATATATGAGGGATGTTGGCAATGAGCTTGGATCTTTTATGTTGCATGGCATTAGAAGTAGCTTATTCCAAATCCATGTTTCCATCAAACAAATATTGATGTGTAGAGGGAAATCAACAGGTACATTAGTGAGCCCATGGGCAATGTCCTAAAGTCTCACAACAGAACTGTCAGTGGGAACAGAATCCCTACACCAAGGAAGACAACACCAGTAGCAGCAAAGTCATCTTTGGGCAGTAGTACAGGATTGGGTGTTCCATCATCACGACCTTCAACTTCAAGAACAAATGTGGCTGAGTTGTTTTATGATCTGAGATTGGACAGCCCATAGTACTTCCACTAGCAATTATTTCTTATCAAACTTTGGTATAGTATGGCAACTATACTGACAATTGCACTAATTTTATGTGCAATATTACCATGGTATTACACAAGCCTAGCTTACGAAGCTGGAGAGAAAAGAAGAGCAATGTGGCTTGTCATGATGAAATCAAGCAAAACTTACTTTGAAACAACTATACTCACTAGATTTTTTTTGAGCGCCTCTTGAGCATCAAAAGGTATAAAAGGAGGAGACCTAAATTTTCTTGTACAGATTTAAGGAAGAAACCTGGAAAGGAAGTTCAGAGGGACTGCAATTCTACAAGTGACAAGCATATCTAAGATATCTATTGTTCTGAAATATAGCAACTCAAATAACATGTGAATTTTCTCTAGTTTTGGCCCATAAGGGTTTAAGAAATAGGTTCATCTTCCATCTCCACCCAGATCTTAATCTACATGTTCACAGCACAAATTGTCTCTGAGCTGTGTCAACACTCCTCACTTCTATTGAGATAGAAATCATTTTCTTTACAGTTTATAGGCCTGCAACACACAACCATCATTGTATCATGACCAGACATCTGATCATGACTCGTAACTCATGACCAATTGCAGAAGAGGATTTCTAGGATATAACCATCATCACAACACATTCCTGATTTCCTGACCATACCTGAAGCTTGATGAAGTTGCAGAGAAATCTCCACAACAACGATTATAGGTAGACACAACAATGAGTGCAGTCATAACCTCATGAGAGTCGCTCACAAAGTGACAGACCATCACCTTCACAACCAGCAGTGACAAGCTGCCATGACTACCCACTGCATTCATCAGCTCCCAACAGTGGGTGTAGATATGCATATAACAATCTTCCCAAAAACTTGGGCAAACCATTATACACAATCTGTGTCCTGAGTTTCTGTTGCCTTTCCGGAAGCCATGGGAAGACTCAAGCGTGGTGTTTGGATAGCACTCAAGAGACATCACTAATAAAAAATCTAGCTAAAATATTTCTTCAAAAATCTACAGCACCTGCTCATGTAACTTATTTCTTTTGGGTGCTTTTCTTAGGGGCTCATTGACACAAGGGTTGGAGTATCACATTTCTCTGAACATATTTGCTATTTGCTGTGGAGAGAACATATTTCTTATAGGACTGATTGACATAAAGAGGAAAAGCAAAGCGAAAAATGAACCATCAAGAAGCAGCTACAGACCATGCATACAAATGAAAATCAACACCACAACAAAAAGTTCAAGACTCAAAAGACCCTCCCATTTGACTACTATTTCATTCTTTGAGCTCCAAGCATATTACAATCCCTGTGCAATACCAGTTGCACAATATCGACAGATACTATGAATCTGCAGAGATGGTGCTTTATGCCTTAGAAGGCCACTGCAAACCTACCAAATTGTCTTCCCCCAGTAGCCTACAAGCAAAATAAATCTACCCAATACACATACACATACTTTCAAATAGTCTATGAAAAGATAATCAACTCATCTACTTCTGCCATCCAACCACCCATCTGTCCATATCTAAGTCCAGGATGTAACACATCAACTATTTACTGGCACCAAAGCTCACCGCATTCTTCCTCCGAGTTATGTACCTAAACAAAACACTGCCAAACAACCTGGCACACAATGTTCACTGCTGCTTAGTCACCGTCACTGGACCAGATTTGCAAATTTACTTCTTGACTGTTCACATCACCAGACAAACATATATCTATGAAATTGCTGAGAAATCTCCACAACAAATACTTGAAGATAACATGAACACAAGTGCAGTCATAACCTTAATGAGAGCTGCTCACAAAGTGTCAGACCATCACCTTCATCATGAATAGTAGCGATGAGCTGCCATGACTACCCCCTGACTTCATCAACTCTCAACAGTGGGCGTTGATATATATGTAATAATCAGCCCAAAAAAATTGGCAAACCATGATACAAAAACATTTCATAATGCCTGACAAACATATCTACAAAATTGCTAAGAGATCTCCACAAAAACAATTTGAAGGCAACACAAAAAGGAGTGCAGTCATATCCTTATGAGAGCCACTCACAAAGTGTCAGACAATCACCAGCCATGAATAGCAGTGAAAAGCTGCCATCACTACCCACTGACTTCATCAGCTCCTGACAGAGGGTGTAGATAAGTATATAAATAATTAGCCCCCAAAATTGGGGAAACCATGATACAAAAAATCTGTGTCCTGAGTTTCTGTTGCATTTCCAGAAGCAGCAGGGAGCCTGAGTGATGATGATGGCTAGCACTCAAAAGAGAAGTGTCCAACTAACATACACACCCTCTGAAGGACAAAATAGCATAGTGCTTGCCTTGCAACATCCTGTTATGTAACTGACACACCTCCCAAAGGTTGCCGAGGTGGGATTCCCTGAACACCTGCACCAAGAACACCTGCATTGGTAGTAAGAAGTCCCTCCCTACTGTTCCCCTCTCTGTGTTACTGATGAGAGATGCCCTATACCCAGCCCTCCCCAAGCACAACTGTGTTTACCATGCTAACAGAGCATCAAGAAACTGCAACCCTCAAGCCACCCACAATCCTATTTGGTCCACCGCTCTGTTCAAACTGAGGAAAAGGTCTGTGCACAAATAAAGCCTTTACTGCACCTCACAAACCATATAGGATTGAGACTTGAATTTATGTCAAAATTACAGAAGTAGAACCTATAAACCTACAAGAAAAATTCATTATGTGAGAAGTGGTGAGAGATACCGGGTACATTTGCAGTCAGAGCAGAAGAGCCCTGGGCAGGTCGACCTTTCACAGCACCTAACTGCCCATTGTCACAGGGAATCCCAGCACTGCCAGACATACTGTCTAAATGCTGGAGGCCAGGGCCCACTTGACCATGCTCCATGTAATGAGGGAGACCTGGCTCCATCTTCACTTGTGAGATCTGTGTCACCTGCGATAGTTTCTTCTCCCTTTGCTTTCCATACTGTAGAGCAAGACCACAACATGACTCAAGAAGGGACTGCAGTGCACATGTCACTTCATGTACTGTGAGCTCCTCTGACCAGAGCACATTGACTTCTACTTGTTTCAACATGGTCTAAAATTGTTGTCTATCATCCTCTGTACCATCTCCAAACACATTTGCGCTTCCCAATAACAAATCTTCTTTGCTACACAATTTCCTGGAGAGACACAAGTCAGAGATAGAGGTATGATATGAAAAATCCCAGAGAACAAACCTTTTCCTGAGTGAAACCTGAGGATTGCCTCTTGTTTAGCTGGTCAGACGATTGGTCGGACGATAGAGTTAGGAGAGGGGGCATTTGTCCAGGTTCTCCTGATGGTCTATCAGGGCTTGTGCTCCCACTTGGGACAGCTCTAAGGCTTGCATCCCTAAACAGTGAACCAAGGACAGCCCGCATTCGTTGATGATGCCTTAAATAATACACCTTTGTGGCCATGGGTAATGGGTCAACCCCAACTGCACAAGAGAAATATTCAGATGATGTATACTGCAAATCAACTACATTTCTAAAGACAATCCACAGACACTTGCTTGGAGGGGCTTAACTAGGTATAGAACTTTTCAATCCTCCTCTCAGCCTTTGCCTTTATTTCACTTCTGACATTGACAAACAAGCCATACATCACAGCAAAGAATTTAGTTTCCCTGAGTTGATCCAAGTCCTCTGATGAACATGCCCAATGCCAAGAGTGTTTCAGAAGTGGGGGGTTACTCACCAAAAGGCTACCTACCCGTATCATGTGGCTTTCCACCAAGCTGTGAATGATTATTGGTTGCTTTTAACTCCTGCAGTAGCACATCAAATGGTCGCCGCCTGCCTGCCACTGCCCGCTTGCTTTCTTCTGTATGCAATTTGCCTGCAGAAGGGAAGTAGCATTATAGATGGAAACAGAAAGGACTTTGGTTCATTGGCCAAAAGCACATACAAATATAATGAACAATGCAAATCTTTCAAATCCAGAGATTTTTGCAGCTCACACAAGAGCTCTGAGGAAGAGTTCCTCAATAGCATCTCATAATTTCCTACGCGCTTTCTCCACCCAGCACCCAGCATGCTAAATGAATCAAGAGGTGAACCCAACTGGCCCTCAGGAAAGGAGGACTTACAGGTCAAAACCCGACGACAACAAGTCCCAGACTGCGTAATCACAACCCCACACATCATATCCAGCTCCTCAGGTGTCAATCTACAATCAATAAAATATTCCCAATTTCATTAGTGAAACCTCTACCAATATTACGCACTCTACACCATTTACCAAAGTTCCGTCTCAGACCCCTTTCCCCAAGAGCTTTCAATGGCCTTCGAAAAGTAGGGAGTCCCACAAATGCAAAGTAAAAGCATGTAAAACCCAATGCCATGTTCAACTTTTTACCACAAACACTCCTTATGTCTTTACTGAATAAGGACTATGCTATCCAGACAATCATAAGTTTAGCAATAAAATCATGGAAAGCTGAAGTTCAGTACAATTTTGGTCGTTTGTGTTGTGCTGAGACACCATCAGTGTAGACCCCACTAACTGGCCCTGCTCCTCCTGCTCCTGATCCATCTTCTGGTACACCACCAACAGTGATAATGGGTAGGACATCTTTTTCCCTTGAGTTGAGCACAACACAAAGCAAAAATTGAAATTCCATCTATACTTTTGACAGGCATGTGCATTGGAAGCTATCAAAGAGAATTCTGACTGGATGCAAAGTGTGCTTACCTCCAGGAGCAGGTAATGGTGTCTTCCGTGGCCTTCCTACTTTAAGAGCTGTCACAACTGTTCCTTCAGATATATTCATCACTTCTGTCCAACATAGGAAGAGAGACAGATAATGAAAAACATTAGTAGCCCATGACATTGAGTGGGCAGAAAAGACTTCAAACAAAAGGACAACTTCCTCCACCAACACACAAAAGAATTACATTCACATAATAAAGAAGGATCAGCTAAGGCTAAGAAAACACCTATATTAGACATAAAGGGACTGGGAAAGGCATGACAAGTACTTTTAGTTCCGCGTGGGTTGCCATATGTAGGGGACTGATCCTCATAACCAGCCCCAGATGTACATGCAGACTCAGGGAGGCAGAGATCATCGTCTTCTAAAGATCGTAGTCTGTCTGTCTCTCCTGTTGCAATGTGGTCTACATGCAGTTCAGGATCTCCTCATATTCAAGATGGAGGTTTGTGGGATTCGATACAATACTGCACAGTCCTATTTTGGTGGACATCACTTTCTCATACAAGACTTAGTTTCAATAGTGTTAATATGGTTCTAAAAGTAGCTCAACAAAATGAATCAATCATGTCGACAGTACATATGAGAAGACCGTTTGAAATGTAGCAAACTGCATGGGGGTCAATAAACCACACACCAAACTGCCAAGAGTCATTTGAAATGAGATGGGAGGATACTGTCTTGAACTTGTAGCAACTTCTTTCTTGCCTTGCGCAGTGGCTTTTTATGACCAGCTCCATCATCCAACTCTGCTGCTAAATCATCTGATGCTGTTAGTGACCTGCAACGCTCTGCCACATCAAGTACAAACAGTTCATGAATTTCAGTTCATTCCACAAAGAATATGTCATGGCTCTTGTAACCCTGACATCTTTCTTTCTTCCCCAGAGAAATTGAAATTGTCACAGGTGCTAATGAAACACCTTGATCACCAATAATGTATTACAACCCAAACTTCTACCTCCATGCCATCTTTTTTCATTCCTAACAGGAATCACACACACATTTTTCCAAGACTGTTTACACATAAATCAAAGATGAATCCCTAGGAATCAGTCCTCTTCCTACACATTGATTGTGTGGCAGGACACATAATAAGACAATTTCCGGTGCAGAACTGAACAACAGCAACTGTAAAGAGTGTATAATTCCTCTACCCATGACCAGAAAATTCAGGAGATTTGCCTCCACTAACCAGCATGTGCAGCATACTGGCTTGATTTTATTGGCTTCTTGCACATGTTGCATGAAACCTGCCAAAATCAACATTTCCAGGTGAGCATCCTTCTTTCCCCATCTCAAACACTGCACTGTGAGAGTAAGGCTTACAATTTGGGGATTACATAGGCAAGTGATGCATACCAGGCCTAAGCGGTCTGTAAGTGGCTCCCGATCAAACACATGCATATCTGCCAAACAGCATTTCAACAGACAGCTGTTAATGTAGGGCTAAACTGCAAAATGGGAGAACTGTTGGCAATAGGGAGAATACAATAGACATGCCTTCCAACATGATCATGTGTGGTGAAGGGTAGAAAGTAGAAACCAAATGAAAAACAAAGAATGATCTAAGGAACAAGCAACAAACACTCTTTTCAAGGAAGTGGGAAAATCAGAATCAACAAGAGAATCATTAACCAGCTGCAAAGCATACAACATTAAGCTGCTCAGACACACATACTACACAGGCTGCAGGCCCGGTATGTCTATAGCAATCCATTACTTTGCCCATGGAGATCCGTATGTAAATTGGTTGTGCACTGGGAATTGACCAGAGCACTAATATGCAGGAGCCATCTGGCAACAACAAATTGAATATAGCAAGCCATCAAGAACTTTATCCTTGCTGTGTGAGAAATTGGGCGCTGTTGTTGCTGAAGGAAACTTGTATGCAGACCAATATGCAAACAAATCCCTTAGCACTCCAGGAGAAAAGACTCCAGCACTCTTCTATTACACAGAGGTGGGGTATTTACTACTTCTTCTCTACTTCCCCAACTCAGAAGAATTATGCAAGTCTTTCCCCTTTTCCAACCTCATTTAAAGAAGCATTTAAAGAAGTAATGCATACTACGTTACCTTCTTCCTCAAGAAGATTAGCTTCATCTGCCTCATCCATTTCTCTTTGTACTGTCTTCACTGCTGCTTTTTCCTGAGCTGCTTCTTCTGAATAGGATAGATCCCCACCACCAATCCAAAGTCATAACACTCACATTGAAAAATCACCATACAGAGTGAAGGTCTGCTGCAACTGCAGCTCAAGTCAGAAGAACCTGTACAGCTACTGAAACTCAGTAGTATCATTTGAAAAGCAATCCAGTGAGAGATACTAACTACCTGCAGTGATCTCTACTGGAAAACCAGAAGCAAGGAGCTTCTCCATGGATGCCATGTGCCCTTTCCCACCTTCATGTAGGGTTTTGGGCAACCTACAAAAATTCAACCACCCATTACATCTCAGCTTTTGCACTGCTTCTAACAAGCCAGCACCTATGACTCTAAATCTCCTCTGACTATTGTCTACTCCATCTATCTATTTGGACTCATGTTGCTCACATTCGTCTCAAACATAAGGCTCTGTGTCAGAAGGGAATCACCCATGGAGAAGGCCACAGGCAAGTAAAGACTGAGCTAATCGAGGAGCTATGGGATTTACATCACAAAGGATCTTACATAAATCCAAGGAGCTATGGGCTTTACAGACAGCCATCCAGCAGTTTGCATAAACCTTCTCAACTGCCAAGATGATAAATCCTCACTTTTGCTACAGAAATGGGACTTGCTACACAGATTGCAGTTTGTTTCTTTTCTTTTCCGCCAGTGTCTGATTTTTCAGCAAGTTCCATAACCTTCCAAACCTTTTTCTCACCTATGCTCAGCAGCAGCAAGGAAGAAGGGAAGGAAGGAAGGAAGGAAGGTTTTTTATGTGCAAAAGGGGGAAACAAGGCTTACATGGAGAAGAGGTGGATTGGAACATGAGCTCTACTCCCAAATCTCAATCATCTCCTTCACCTCCAATAGCAAGCAATCGATAGCCTCCCTCCAGCACAGAAGAAACCCTGGCACTACAAAACCCAGAAAAGCAGTAAGGTACACACATCCCCACTAATTCACAAGGGAAAAAAAAAACAAAAAAAAAATCATACCACAAAGAGAAATCCTTGAAAAAAGCACCATCAGCCACAAAACCTTGCAAAAAACCCTCTGTAATACCTCAATGGGCCATGACTCCCGGACAGATGCGAAACAGAACTTGCAGAAAGAACAAAAACACCCCACAAACCTTGCAAAAGGTTTACATCCCCAGGTGGTCCTCAGAACAAAGAAAGGCAGAAAAACCAGGGTTCAAATCAACAAAGATTCGGGATCTTTGGGGACTTACAGATAATGCGCACACAAGGGAGTTGAGTTGTCCGTCTCCTTTTGTGCCCCGACTTATGCTTTCATGAAACACATCACCACATCATCCATCGAACATGCCACTACTGTTCCTCTTCCTGCCTGCACGGAAGGGGAAGATGACGGGGCTGCGAAAACTGCTGGAAGAAGAATCTTACCGGCTGCTTACTACTTTCAAGAGAAAATTTGTGCAATGGAATCTATGGGCGATGGGCATCATTTTCCGAGTGCTACCGGATCTACAAGATGGCAAACGGTGATGGCAGACGACGACGAAGAAGAAGAAGAAGAAGAGTCGGAGAGGAGAAGCGGCCGATCTGTCGGGTCGGACGGAGAGAGAGGAGAGGAAAAATGGAAAGCCTCGGGGAGAGGGAGGCAGAGTGGTAAGTAAGTAACACCCATGCCGCTTTGCCTCCCACCTTTTTGAGGTGGTAGGGTTGTAGGCTGCGGGGGCTACAAGGCCGCAAATTAAATCGGTGGCTTTTTATTATAATAGGAATTTTTGTTTGTCGACGAGATGGCGATCATCCATAGGAAGATGTAGAAAAAAGTGGCAATCGTCCTCAGGAAAGTTTAGCCAAAATATGGCTATAAACCAGATATGCAATACAAATCTTTAATCATCCTTCTATATTTTGGGCTATGAACTTCAAAACCAAATATAGAAACTTGGCGATTATTATTATTACTAAATTTTCCTCTCTCTTCTGGCGATTGAAAAAACCTCCAAAATACCCTATATTTTCGAATTTTCAATTTTTAATTTCGTTTACTTGGCGAAAATTTTCCCATTTAAAAAAAAAAAAGAAAAAAAAGGCTGATAGGAAGCTGTCGAAAAAAATGGTGATCATCCCTTAAAAAGATTTAACCAAATCTGGCTATAAAACCAGAAATAAAATTTTACAAATCTTAAATCATCCTTCACTATATTTATGGCTAAACAATATGAAATACGAATCTAGCAATTTTTACTCTTTTTTTTTTTCCCTCACTTCTGGCGACTGAAAACCTCCAAAAATCCTTTTTGTTCAAAAATTTAAATTCTTAATCTCGCCAGTTAAAATAAATTATTAAAAAATAATAATCATAGAAATTATTTTTTTTAAATTAAAAAAAAAACAACACTGGTGGGGCCCACAATTAATTCATAGCCTGTGTAGCCTAGCTGCTTAATGCAGAGTGGGTAGTGTCAGTGCCTGCATCCCACATAAAAAATTATAATTAAAGAATTAAAAAAAAGAAACACATTATTATTATTATTATTATTATATAATAAAATGTGTTTTTTAAATTAAAAAAATGTGCAAAAAGAGGCCCACTTCGCAACTGCTTTGATTTTGCAGATATTTTTGATTGCCCACTGAGTGACTCTTCACCCTATTATTATGTACACTATGAACTGGGCCCGGATGTACTATGATCCGGGCCCCGGAAAATGTAGTGTTTCCATGTTTTCCCTTTTACGACTACTACGACTACTACTCGTCATGGTTTCATAAGGTGGTAATTTGTGTTCGGTAAGGCCCATGGATTTTTTGGGAGG
>Ga0209611_10012013_pt1 | contig 12286 bp, 3 predicted proteins | sample S1TSphgellanicum_3_FD_187693 | JGI IMG/M metagenome (GOLD analysis project Ga0209611, IMG submission 187693) | Host-associated microbial communities from peat moss isolated from Minnesota, USA - S1T2_Fc - Sphagnum magellanicum MG (SPAdes) (version 2) | ecosystem: Host-associated > Plants > Peat...
AATTTTGCTCACTCAAATTTTTTCCATGTAATTGTTATTTTTAAAAGTAGCTCTAAAAAATGTTGAAGTTTTATTCCTTTTTTTGGAACTCAAATTGTGAGTGAACCCTTCATAAGAAAATATCTTCTAAATATCCATTATCATGCATCAAACGTGGACAAGTCTTGAAAATTGTTAGATTGTGATAATATTTTGTCTACATTGTATACGTTGCTTGCATTCGCCATGTCCAATTATTTGAGCTTGTAATAACTACCTACATCTATTCACCAATTGAATGCCCTCCAAGAGCTTCATTTGTGGGGGTGTTTGAGCTTGCAAGAATAGATGTATGTCTATTGACCATTTGAGTGCACTTTGAAAATTCATAATTTAATATGGGGGTGTTTGAACTTGCAAGATTTAGTCCTACATCTATTGATTACTTGAATGCAACCCAAAAGTTTCATTTGTTAGTACATGCATTCAAAATGGACCAAAAATAACACATTAAAATTTCCAAAATCCAATACGTAAAGGCCTATTGTGGATGTCATGTAAGAAAATATTAATCACGTGATCCAAATAATGCAATTTACATATGGCCATTTAGTAACAATTAATTCTACAAAAAAATTATATTATAACAGTTTTACAACAAAATCTATATATCTCAAAACGTGCATTTTAAATTTTATAAAAAAAAACATATTGCAACTAATATAATTCATTATTGCAACAATGATTTTGTACATCCTACACATAGTTTTTTCATGATTGATAAAACAACCATTGTTGTTGTAGATGAATAGCATGGTAGGTGGTAACCTACATGAAGTAATGAAAGTAATATCTATTGCAATGCCCCTTTTCATGATTTTAAATCATTTTTACTACCTTTGTTGGCTTGCAACAAGGTAGGTGGTAAGCGATAGGCAACATGTAGGGCTACAACAACAATTACAAGCCTCATAACACCTTTCCTTCTGTTTTTATTTTCATTCTTGAGGTCTATTACAAATGATGTAGTTTATTCCTTTTCATATTATGTTTTCTAAACAATTGATTTCCAAACCCATTCAATATAGCCTTCTAAGACCCAACAAATATTGACAACCCAAGGAAGAACATCCTTGGATTCTTGCACACGTGCACAAGTGTGGGATGGAAATGAGTCCCAAGCATTTTGAAGTGAAAATCATTTTGAAAGTTGGAGTTTTGAAATGTTTTGAATCTTTGCGACAAAAATGTAAATAATAAATTAATTCCCCAATATATTATTGTAAAGGTCTTGAAGTGTAAATATCAAAAGTGGATTCGCACTTTGCAATATTTGGAGTTTTGAATTGAAAGTTATGGCCAAAAGAAAGGTCATGAATCAAATTCACAATTTGATTTTTGACAATTAAAACTTAAGAACATGGATCAAATGACCTTTGATTGAGGTGTGCAACATGGCATTGGAAAGATCTTGTCAAAAATTACAACTTTATAATATGAAATTTTTGGATCAAAATTCATATGGAAATTCTAGGACCCCATAAAATCACAAGATTCATAACTTGGGAATTCAGGAATTGCACTTGGGAGTTGCAAGGATTTAAACCATTTTGATGCAACCTAAACCACCAATCAAAAAAATTATTTATAAGGAGGAAGGGTGGTGGTTTCTTTCCAAATATGAATCATGTGAGTGTAATGAGTCCAAAACAAGTTTGTGACTAAAAATCAATTCCATTTACATTAACCACTTACATTGTTTGGCTTATGGGGGTGACTTGTCCATGAGATTCTTATGATTATCACATTTTCCAAGTCCCATTTTAGATCTTTTCTAAGTGCAAGGAGCTAGGAAAAATGCCCCCAAGTTTTCCTTCTTTTTCCCCTTTTTGGAGCATTATCATCAACTTAAATGTTTATACCCAATACCTTAAGACCAACTTAAGGGCATGACAAGTTCCAATGTTGGCAAATGATTTTATTTTTTTTCATAACATAAAGGGGGGAAAGTTGGGAGAAGGGGGGAGTTTTCATAGGCATGAACTTTTTTTGGTTTGACATAGGGGATCAAATAACTAGATTTTGATTTTTTTTTGAAACCCAATTATATTATCACATTATTGTTTAAATGATAATTTTGGTTATCAATTTCCCTAGTTATTTTGTTATATTACATATATGTTATGTGTAAGGGTTGGTTTTGAAATGCCCGACTTAATAACCTTTTGGTATATTATCAAGGTAGATTTTTGTATGCAAAACTTAACCCCCAAAATAAAAATCTTCATTCTTTGTGTAGTTCTCATAATTGCCAATAACATTGATCAAAATTTAAAAGTTGAAAGAACAACCAAAAGTTAAATTAAGATTGGAAAAATGTAACCAAACAAAAAGTGACAATTCAAAAAACTTGTTGGGACAAAACATGGAAGGGTACAAATCAATTTTTGGTTTTAATTTGAGTAATGAGTGGGTTAGACATAACAACATAAGGTGTAGGAATTATATGACTCATGGAATTGGCATTTGATGACACATCTTTGATCATCTTGGAATTTCATTAAGAGTGAGATCATCATTTCACATAAAGGTTTTGGAATGCACCTTGTATTATATGCTTGTAATATTTGATTCATTTAAAGTTTCAATTTGATCATATTGGTATATCTAAACGACCTCATATTGATTCCAATTTATGTTACATCTAATGGTACATTTGTTGATTGGGTTGAAGGAATTCAATCAATTATTTCATAAGGACATGGTTGACATTTTTACCATTGGCTCCTCTTTGGAGGTAATAATTTTTGTGTTGAGGAATAATATTTGAAATCCCAATAACTTTGCACATGACTCCAAGGACCTTGACCTTTTCACAACTATTTTTTTGCTAATGGTTTTTTAAATGGCAAAAAATATATTATAATATGATGCATTACATGCACCACACGTACATATCTAACTTGTTTGACTCATTGGAGAAGATGAAGGCAAAGATTGGGTATATGTGAAGTTAGTTGTAAATAATTTTAACAAATGATTTCTTGACTTGCCAATTTTCAATGCTTCAAAGTTGTTCAATCCTAAACATGATCTTGATAATGCGCCTCAATTTCTCTACATTTTTTTTGTTTTGATTTATTCAAATTTCAGTTCCAAGATTATCATTATTCAATAACTCATGCACTATATGTTTAAACCTTAAAAATGATGAAACTATTTATCATGGATTGGAAGATCCTAAGGTGACAAACAAACTACCTTCTTGGATAGATTGGTGTGTATGCTTGCAAAAATGTATATCCAAATTCAAGGATGCACTCTTCAAAGCTAAATTACTCTAATGGTGAGCAAAGGGGTGTAATATGTGCAAGGTGGACTAGGACCACAACATCATCGCACAACAACCATCCAATAATGAAATGTGGGTCGTTAGAAGATCAAACATTGGCCCCCTAGGTAAACCCACAATGGTATTTAAACCTTTTTGAATGAGGCTTCTCTCATTGTTATATTTAACTCAAAAATGTCAAATTTAGACCTAGAGACCCCAATTCAGTCTTGGGAAGAGGTCTATATCAGTGTTTAGTAGTTTAAAAAAGGAGGGATAAATACCTGATGATTATCAATTGGGTATATACCCACTTATTCCTTGGTTTTCAATATTTTTCAAATAACCAATTTTGATATAATAACCATGGGTTTTGAAATTTTAAAAAATCAAAAAACTTTCCAAAGTTTTGTCAAATTTTTTTGGTCAATTCGTTCATGACAATTGTTTGTTCTTTGAAGCTTTTGAAATAGTAACTACAACCAACATTTTTTTGATTTTGATTTTTTTTCAAAGAATTGAAACTAACGATTTTTGGATTTTAAAATATTTAAAGAATTGGAACTGACCTTTCTTTAAAAATTCAAAGAATTAACCAATACTAATCCATATAATGTTTATAAGCAACTATTTAAGAAATGGGCTTGGGGTTTTACCATGGTACAACCTTGGGTTTACCCAATTCCTTAGACATGGTCATAATAAGTTGATGCACAATGTTCACAAGGATATAAGAAGTTGGTAGAGAAATTTTGATTAAGAAAAAATTGTAGTAAAAGTTGCCAAGTATGGACTATGGTTAGCTATAGACTTGAACTTCAAACTTTGGGTAGGAATTGTGTGCTTAGACAATCTTTCTTATTTGCACTTTCCTTTTCATGAGTGTTTGTTGTTCCCTCACCCTAAAAGGGAAAAAAATACACACACTAGAACCCTATGGCCTGGGAAAAGGTCTAGATTAATCTAAAGTTATATAGTGTTAATTCAAGGATTTTATAATTAAATATAATTATACCTTATGATTTACACATTGCAAAGAAACAAATAAACAATTTTTTTTTAAAAAAAAAATCTTAAACATCTACAATGGTGGAGAATATATTCCTATCTTTGCTACCAACCCCCAAGGTAAGGTGTGAAAAAGTTTCCAAAAAAGTTATGAACTAAATCTCATTGGTTTTGCCTCACAACAAGGGGTTTCCAAATTCTCCCTCCAAACTCCCTTGTTATAAAAATAGCTTCTATATCTCTCTAGTCCACCTCCTCCCACTTTCCTCTTTCCTTCTCATTTCTCATCATTTGTGTATATATCACAAAAACCAAGTTCCTTTGGATCACAATTAGTTGGACTAGATTACTTGATGATGGGATGGTGGACCCAAAACCAACTAGCAAGAACAAAAGAGTGAACAAGTGGGGTTGGACTAGTGGGAAACCCTCACAAAAGACTATGGCAGGGTTGGCCAAGCCATCATCATTATTTGATGAAAATCTTCAAATGGTTTATTTAGTTCACCAACTTTCTCTAGGTGAAAACATGGGAAAGTATACGCAAAAAGTAATGAACTAGTGCAAACAACATTCCTCTCAAGGATCCCCCCCTTTGTATACCAAATTCGGAAATGATTATGAGATCCCCATGTCTAGAAGCCTTCAAGACATATAATGGAAATGGGCATGTGTAAAACTAATGAACAAATAAGAAAAGTTAATCCAAGGTACTATTACAAAATTTCAATTCTTGAAAAATGGTTATTCGAAATACTAAATTAAATGCATTCCAAACATCCATTTGTAATACCACCCACTCCGAATGTAAATTTAGCACAACTTTAACCCCATGAACCATTGTCTTGCACTTGCTTAACGTTGCCACCTCAAATTAGTGTGGACTAAAACGCTTTGCAAATGTATCCTTGAATGGATAACCAATGTGCGAACAATTAAACAATAAATCGCTTTTCCAATCATGATGGATCAAATGCCTCTAACTTGTTTTCTTAAAACCAATAGTCATGTTGCAACAAATAGGCATGATATTAATGGAGGAACATGACCATGAACGATGTCCCCACATATCTATAAAAAAATTCAAAGCCACTAGCAAAGTCATCAGGGACAAAACAATATTGCAAAAGTTCACACATCATATTTGAAGGACTATTAGATGAAAGACGTGGTGAATACATCACAACATAAATAAATGCCTCTCTATCCAAAACAAGATCCGTCTTTGGATTAAAATCATCAACAAAAGGGGGGAGGTCAACTTTAACCAATGGATGAAAATGGTGAAGGGTTGCAATAGTTTTAGCTAATGGGGTCGCATGAGTGTAGGGAGCCAATGCACGTATTGCTCAATCATATTCCCCTACATGAGCAAGTGCTTTTGTGTGATGAAATTGTGCTTATGGAGGTGAAGTAAGATCTTGTGACGATCTCCTAAGTCCCTTGTTGAACCCACTTGAGGGTCCAACTATGTAGAGTTGCGAAAAGTTGGGACTTGGGGGTCGCTCCCGACTTCTAGCACTAAAAGGGGGTAGAGGGGCGTGCTAGAAGTCCCGGGATTAGACTAGGAAAAGGGACTAGATTATCAAGCTTGAATATGCATCCAAAAATCAACCACAAAAGGTTAGTTAACATTCGGAAACACCCTTGGGTGTTGGGTCAAGCCACGGGCACTTTGACACACAAGATTCACCACGGCCTGGACTTGGGGGAAGCCACCACCTTCCCCCATATAATATACTCTGCAGCTTTCCACGGAGGCTACATCCAAATGGCTCTTTTTCCCGGGACTCCCAAGTTGGAGTCCCGAAACTGTCCCGTGTTGAAGTCCTGGGACTTTGGGAACTCATAACTCCCGGATGCAGAGTCTGATCAAGACAAGGTCGAAACCAAAGTATTACCTCTCCTCAAGAGCTTTCCAAGGCCATGTTTCACTTTAGAATCGGACATCGAGAAGAGGTCGATTCCCAACTTTTAGTGGTCGGGAGTCAAACTGCCAGTTTGACTTTCGGCCCTTCTTTTGCTCATAACTTGGGTTGCAGATGTCCAAATGACTCATGCGAGGCCATTTTGGACATCTGCACTTTAAGACCTTTTCAATGAAACTAAGAACACTCAAATGCGAGGAGATTTGACCCCTCAAATTGAATTCTAAGTTTTCGAGAGTCCCGGAGGACTCCATTTTCCCACTTTCGGGAGTGTGAATTGCATTCTCACACTTAGCCCCAAAGTGGGGTTGCGACATCTAGTGTCATCTTAAAGATTTATAGGAAGCCAATGCCTATGCTCTAATTGTATGTTCCTCTTGTATTGTTTCCCAATTCCTTGCCATGTATCGGTGCAAATGGGTGCGAGCATCTTGGTGGCCTTTTTCACCACCCTATGGCAAAAACGACAAACACCAAGAATGGAAAAACAAATTACATGCCAAGTTGTTGTGTTAGATGGATCAATGGCCAGCTAAATTAAAAGGATCCACAAAACATGTTAAACCTTAACACAAAGAACATATGGAATATAATGGTATGAGTTGGGGCGTGGTAAATCAAGATGGAAAGCATCGCTCATATTTAATGATGTAATCCATGTCCAAGTTAAAGGAGGAAGAGAAGATAGTAATGCCAAAGGCATCGGCACCTCAAAAATTAATGACTACTTATATGCGGTGCATGATGTTTGGTGATGTGCTAAACTTGTTCTTGCTACGTATATAATCACAATAAGGACAAGGAACACGCAGACACTATTGATGGGATGGGTAGGCCCCTAGTGTAGGTATATATGATTAAAAAATAGCCCATGGCTAATGATATAGACAAGGTGTGAAATGCAAGGACAAATTAAATGCAACTAAAGAAATTGGATGAAGCAAAATAGATGCAATGGGAATCATTAGGTGAAAGGGTGGAAATGTTTTATGATAATCCATGCAAGTTGTCACAATATTAAAATTTTATTGTGATATTCATCAACACTTTGATGACAATCAAACTATAGGGCTTGCCATGACCATACACACTAACTAATGAAGCCCTAAACCCCAAACCATCACAAAAAACAACCCCTTCTAATTATACATCTATTAAAGTTTCCTATAGAACCTTTGCAATGGACTAGTTACCCTCACAAAGAGGTTTTTTACTGAAAATACAATCCACGTAGGTGGCTCATTATACAAAAGTACATGCCATTCCTATTTAGGGTTTTTTTGTCCCTCCCACCCATGATCATAAAAGTTAAAGGGGCTATGGCTATCCTAAAGCATGGTTGGTGATCATGCAAACAATAAAACGAAAAAGAATGAAGTCAAAAGGAAAAAAAACTCATAAACTGACAAAAGATCCTTAAAAACATTGGTGATAAAGACATTGTCATTTGTGCAACATAACAACAATTTGAGCTCCTCCCCTTAGTTTCTTTGCAACCCAAACTTGAAAGGCTTGTAGAGTTTGTAAAGGTTTTGTGCCAACAAGTACAATCTAGTGTTATCTTTTGTCAGAACTCGAAAGTGTTTCTTGTTGGCAAATTGTGCTAAAGGATTACTAAGGTCAAGTTAGGGTTTTGTACAAAACTTCAATAGAACTCAAGGTGTGGTATGTGTAGGAAATGACGACCTTGTTGTTTCCTTCTTCCTTTTCCTTACATTTTGCGGTTAGAACTTCCTCTGCTTTTGTCACACGTGCATTATTGTTTCATGGTGTAGTAGTGGGGCTTTGGTCATGTGTAGGGATTTGTGCATTAGCCACTTGTGGTATTTGTCTTGAAAGCCTTGATTTATTTTTTCTCTTTGTTGCAAATCTATAATTGATCATAAACTCATCTACTAACATCATATTTGATTTGGTTCATTTTAATTATTTTCTTATTCCACAATAGATCCCAATTGTTTTTGTTATTTTCTTATTATTGCAATAGACCCACCCAATTTCTTCTCTTATTTTCTTACTCCGAAGAAATAGATAGATCACGATGAAAACCTACCAACCATAATTAACCAAAACACCCAAACAAAGGGGAAACAAGGAACAAAATGGAAGGACCCAAGTCTAAGAAGACAAATGAACCACCTAAAAGGGCGAACCAATTGATCCAATTATTTACTTGCTCACCCTTTTGTTTATTTACTCATTATCAGTTTTGATTACTTTTCTTGGTTTCTTACTCGTAATAGATCCAATCACTTGCTTGTTTGTTTAACTTATTCATAATGGATCTAATTACTTCATACATACTAGATGACTAGTGGGGTCCAGACTCTGGACATCTGTACTCTCTTCCCTCTAGCAACTTAGTTTGTTTATTATAACAAAACAATTTGTTTCTAGAAAGTTTTTCTTACGAAGTTTTATTTTTTCAATTTTTTCTTTTACAAGGGGACTTTTTAATTTTTATAAAAAAAATCTAATTCACTAATGTTAGTACCATACCAACAACCATAGTCTAGCATATTAATCATTCTTCAAATGGTGTGCAAGAAAAAAAGGAAAAATAATGGAAAGGAGAAAACAAGGGGAAAACATCTCCAACTTCCCTTTCCTTCTACAATGAGGAAATTTTCATAATGATTTCTTAAATTTTTTTTAAAATAATGACCCTCCAAGGCTTTTAAGGTTTTGGTTTATAAATTAACATGTTTTCACTTTTTAAAGTAGTTTTTAAAATTTTATGTTATAATGCAATATCATGATCTCTTAAATCACCATCCAAGAAAACGGTTTTTTCCTTTGGATTATAGTATATCACAAGGAATTATTATGATAACTAGAACCCCATGATTGGGGAAATTTTTCTAAATTGATCCAAGGTTATGTGGTTTAGTTGCACTTGGCTTTTGTGTTCCTTTGCACAACCAATGACAATTAATTAACATAACGTCATAATATTAATATGTTTAAATTAGAATATTTTGTAATTAATAATATTTCCATTTCCATTAATTTCAATAATTTAATTTAAATTTGTATTGTAATGAAATATCATTTCAATTTACATACTAAAATGTTAAAGATGCCAAAATGAAACAATAGTTCAAATAAAATAAATATAAAAATGACATCCATGTACAATAAAATATGGAAGAAACAAGATGAATTGTTTTTATCATTCTAGTAGTTGGTAGGTCATATTTGTATGAAAGATGAAGATTATCAAATTTAGAAGATATACAAACCATTTGATTTCATGAATTAATTGTGTTGGTTCTATGACAACATCTTCATTTTCAATCCTTTTTTACAATGTAAATTATAATTTAAAAAAAATTCATAAGTTACAAATATATTTAAATTCATACATACACCTTGCAAAACAAAGGGTCATATGTTGAGTTCATTTAGTTTTGTAATGAGTTCACATTCAAAACAACATATGATCTAAGATATATTGAATTTAAGTAATTTTTGTCACTAAAATTCAACAAAAATCCAAAATATGAAAAAAAAAAACTTTTCAAAGTTTGTCACATTAAGATTTCCATATGGTTTCTAATTACACTTTTGGTATTCTTAAAATGGAAGCTTCGAAATTCATTATTTTTTTAACAAACATGTGTTGAAATTACTTTTGTTTTATAATAGTCAAATCACTATAAGAAAATTATGTATGTTGCAACTAGGCTATCTAGTTGTAATTTAATTATATTTGACACTTTTTAATTGTAATTTAGTTCTATTGGACATTTTTTAGTCGCAATGAACAAGTTGCAACAAACATAATTTTTCTCATAGTGAATGTATAAGTAATTTTGGAAATATTATGAAAATATTAAATCATGCGTGCTTTCTATGTCCCATGAATTTGTTGTAAGGGTTGCAAATTTATCTCAATGCATGATTCAATCAAAATTCATTTTTAATGTATTTGAACCATATTCAATACCCGAGGGGGACATTTAATGTTATTTTTGTGATCCAAGTGCATCAAACAACTATTTGTTAAGGGGTATTAGGTTTTGGACTTATATTTTTGTGCACATTATTATTATCTAATTTTCTAATATGCACATATTTTAGTCACCTTATATTTGTTTATAATTTTTTTGGCATCCATTTCAACACCTTATATTAATTTAACTTTTTAGTTTCAAACAATTTGGAGATAGAAAAGTTTAGAACTGAAAGCAAAAATGAAACTATGGAAGTGCAAGCAAGATATTTTGACTAGGTACTTGTTACATTTTTTTTTACTTGTAAAACTAAAAAATATAGTTTTCAAAACTTTTAACCTTCCTTCAACATCTGAAATCAAATGGAACTTCTAGATTTCCTCATCAACATCTTTAGCCTCCCTCTAATTAGCTTTTCAAAAACAATTGTACAAAAAATTGTCATTTGGACTTGGAAAAGTACCCCAAAAGTATCCCCAAAAATTGTGTTAATTTTTGAAGGTTATGAATGAATTTCAATATGAAAAAAAATTCCATTGACAAATTATATATAAGTGTTCACCACATCAATATTGAAGGCTAGAAAAAAAAGAATATTTACAAACAATATTCATGTATTTTCACGGACTTAGAATTTATTTTTCAAATTGTTAAAAAATCAAAGGTCCAATTCAAGTACTTGCAAGTGCATTGGAAAAACATAATTATATAAATTTAACTTTTAAAAATAATGCCAACAATAGTTTAAAAAGAATGTACCCAAAAAATTGATATTATTTCATAAATTCATTTATTCGTTATACCTTTTATTTGTAGACCCCCAATCTTTACATAACAAAGTTACTTTTTGGACTACTTTATCATGCTTTCACACATGGAATGTAATTGAAATGAAAAAATCTGCAATTTACAAAGTTTTATTAATCATAAATTAATCAAAACATTATTTCACAATAATTGAATCTACCAACAACTAATATTTTAAATCTTTAATGTACATGCTATTTTTTTGTAAAACATTTTTAATATTAGAGATTTACACATACACTATATTTATCATAAATTTATTTTCAAAATATACATAACTCTATTTTTGAATTAGTTAACTTATAATTTATATTCGACAACCAATATATTGCATCCTATATTTCTATTGATGTATTTTTTACTTTTTTCAAATAGTGTCCCCTCGTGGTTCAAAATATAGATCTTGATTTCAAACTACACATTCCTAACATATTTAATAATTGATGACATCAATTGCATGTAATTCTTACATCACATGTTTCTCAATCAACAATTATTATGTATCACATTAAAGTTTTCAAAACATTGAAAAATCCTTTATGCATGTTAGTTTTTTAAAATGTGTGATTCACATTCAGATGCAAATTTGTAAATTTCATTTTTTCATTCAACATATACCATCTTAAACTTAATGACTCATTAAATGATATATTGTTTATGTTTTGAAACATGAATTTACAATCATAGTGGTAATTATTGACTTAAACATCATGATCATTGATTGTAAAAGTCCTAAATTGAACCTAAATTTCAACATTTAAAAATGTCTTAGTGTATGTTAAAATTTTAAATGACATTCCATATCCATACATTTTAAAGAATTTCAACTTTTGTTTAGTTCATGGTTTGACCATAAGTTCGAATTTTTGGCTATAATTTTCAAAACAAGATAAAATCGTAGTACAAAAGTTGAAAGACAAAGAAAAGCTAACTCAAGAAGAACTTTTCGAAAAATCAAAAAAGAAAAAAGAAAAGACAAAGACACGTAGAGAACAATGTGTCTTTTCATAGTTAATTTAGCCAAACAAAAATGTGTGTCCAAAGCCATAGACTTTGGATAAATCCAGAGAACAAGAAAATAACATAAATCATAATTATATGTAACAAGTAGACATTTCAATTGATCAATGAGTAGTTAAACAATGCTCAAATGTTTCAAACCTTGACATTGTTCTTATTATTATCTTAAGTAATGGGGGCATTCCCACAAGGGACTAATCCATAATTTGTATAAGAGTCACATTTTTTTGGGTGATTAGTTTAATTGATTGCTTATT
>Ga0209611_10012014_pt1 | contig 12286 bp, 10 predicted proteins | sample S1TSphgellanicum_3_FD_187693 | JGI IMG/M metagenome (GOLD analysis project Ga0209611, IMG submission 187693) | Host-associated microbial communities from peat moss isolated from Minnesota, USA - S1T2_Fc - Sphagnum magellanicum MG (SPAdes) (version 2) | ecosystem: Host-associated > Plants > Peat...
CGGCAACAGCGCAACCCGCCACAACAACGCAACCCGCGGCAACAGCGCAACCCGCCACAACAACGCAACCCGCGGCAACAGCGCAACCCGCCACAACAACGCAACCCGCGGCAACAGAACAACCGGCGCCGGCGCCGGCGCAACCCCCGGCAGCACCACCACCGGCGGCGGCGCAACCCGCAGCGCCGGCGGATCCGTCCGCCGCCGCGAAGCCCGCGGCGCCCCCGAAGTGAGCGGCGCCTCCGAAGCTTTGGGGCGGCGGATCGCCGGCGCCAAGGATCTTTCTTCCGTGGTCCGCTCCATGAAGGCGCTGGCTGCCTCGAGCATCACCCAGTACGAACGCGCGGTCGAATCGCTGCGCGACTACACACGCACCCTGGAATTGGCTCTCTCCGTGTGTCTGCGAGAGTCGGGAGCCGTTGCCGATCCCTTCATCCGGGGCGCGGGCCGCATCGGGGCCATCCTGCTCGGATCGGATCAGGGCCTGGTGGGACGCTTCAACGAGTCGCTGATGGATTTCGCGCTGCGCGCATTGCACGCCTTGCCGGGCAAGACGACCCGCCTGTGGACCGTCGGCGAGCGGATGCGGGCGCTGGCCGCGGACTCGGGTCTGCCGTCGCCGGCGTCGTTGTCCATTCCGAGCTCGGTGGACGCCATCTCCCCGTGGGCGAGCCAGATGCTCATCGACATCGCAACCGCCCGCGTGCATGGCGATGTGGAAGAGGTGCATGTATTCCACAACCGGCCGAGCGGCGAGGCGGGCTATGCACCGGTCGGCACGCGCCTGTTGCCGCTCGATGGGCTGTGGCGAAAAAATCTGGCAGCCCTTCCCTGGCCCACCCACGCACTGCCTCAGGTCCTGGGGCCGATCCCTCCCACCCTCGAGGCGCTGATAAGGGGACATCTCTTCGTACTGCTGTTTCAAGCCTGCGCGCAATCCCTGGCCGCCGAAAACGCCAGCCGCCTGGCGGCCATGCAGCGGGCCGAGGACAACATCGCGAAGATCCTGGACCGGTTGGGCCGGAGCTTTCATCGCATGCGGCAGGAATCCATCGACGAGGAACTCTTCGACGTGGTCGCAGGCTACGAATCCTTGACGCGGAGCGCTCGGTAGCCACCCCGGAAGGCTGAGCGACGGCGGCCGCGCGGTTCTCTGACATAGGCCGGACCTTCGGACATCGGTTCTTGACGGCAGCCATTCGCAATCAGGTGAGGGAGATCGTGAGGCGGTCCATCGGATGGACAAGGCCGACGGGCGGCTACGACTTTGCGAGCACGATGATCTCCCGACTGCTCGAACGGAGCACGGACCGATCCCAATCACCGAACCAGCTGACGTCGCAAAAGCCCGCGGCCTTCAGAAATCCGTCGAGTTCGCCGTGCTCCAGGAATCGAATGGAATCCGCGGTCACCAGCGTGCCGTCGACGCCGAACCGAAAATGAGTTTCATAGGTGACCACGCTGCCGATGACGGCGCGTATGTCGTTGTGCACCTCGACGTCGCCCACACCGGGTACCGACAGCGTCTGTCGGGTGGCGGAGGGCGACCATTCTTCCCACTCGCGCATGGCTCGATTGCGCGTCTCGAAGGCGAGCGTGCCGGCGGGCGCCATGTGACTGCGAAGTGTCCGGAGTGCCGCGCGGATGGCACGATCCGACAACAGCACCTGGAATGCGTGGCCCGTCATGATGATCAGGTCGAATCGGCGCTCGAGCGAGATTTCGGTCGCCGTCCCCTTGATCCACACGGCACGCTCGCCGCCGGGACGACGGCGCGCAACGTCCAGCATGGCCTCCGACGGATCGACTCCGGTCACCGAGTGCCCGCGCACCGCCAGGTCGCAGGCCAGCCGCCCGGTGCCGCAGCCCACATCGAGAATGTTCAGCGCCCGGTCGCCCGCGAGCTCGGTATAAAACGCGTCGTCCGGACCCGGCGGATTCAGCGCGTCGTAGATCGCGGCGAGGCGAGGATCGCTATAAGAAGAAGCAATCATGCAGACGGATATATTATGGTAGCCAGGCATTGCGGTCAGCATGCACCAGTGGGTCGGCCGCCGGCCGATGAGGAACCGGAATGAAGATTGCAGTTCTATTCGGCGGCGCGAGCGAGGAACGCGACGTCTCGATCGCGAGTGCGGCGCAGATCATCCCCGCGCTGCGGGCTCTCGGTCATGAGGTCTTCGCGGTCGATACCGTTGCCGGGCGCCTGGCGCCGGTCGAAGAGCGGCAGTTGTTGACCAGCGGCGTGGCACCGGAGCCCCCATCGAGCGCCGCCATCCAGAGCATGCGAGGGAACGCCATGGCATTCGCGCCGGGCGCGGTCGATATTCGATCCGCGGATGTGGTTTTCCTGGCGCTGCATGGCGGCGCGGGCGAGGACGGACGTCTGCAGGCCATGCTCGATTTGGCGGGCCTTGCCTACACCGGCAGCAATCACATCGCGAGTGCCGCCGCGATGGACAAGGATTTGTCGAAGCGGCTGTTTCGCTCCGTCAATGTGCCGACGGCGGATTGGGTCATGACCCCGGTGACGGTATTCGATGTCGAGAACGCCTTGGGCTGGCCGGTGATCGTGAAGCCGAGCAAACAAGGGTCCACCGTCGGGCTGAGCCTGGTTCGCGAGGCCGGCGGCCTGGCTGCCGCCATCGCCGTCGCTCAAGGCTTCGACGATGAAGTGATGGTGGAGAAATTCATCGCGGGGCGGGAATTCACGGTGGGCATCCTCGAGGGGCGTGCGTTGCCGGTGGGCGAAATCATCGCCCCCCGCGAGGTATTCGATTACCGGTCCAAGTATCAGGTGGGCGGCGCTCGCGAGGTTTTTCCGGCCGACCTGCCTTTGCCCGAGTCCGAGCTGCTGCAGGAATATGCGCTACGGGCGCACAAGGTCCTGAAGCTCGGAGCGTACAGCCGGGTCGACTTTCGCCGCGACGCCGACGGCGGCTTCTGGTGCCTCGAGGCGAATTCATTGCCTGGAATGACCGCTACCAGTTTGCTGCCGCAGGCGGCCAAGGTCGCCGGGATCGGCTTCCCGGAGTTATTGGAGCGCATTGCCCGCGGAGCCGTGCGTCGCCGCTAGGACTGCGGGCTTGGTCAGGGTCGGCAGACGTGCCGAAGTTCAACAGCAACGGCCCAACGGCAACGACGCTTCTGGACCATCGCCCGAGATTCAGTAGCGCTTGAGCGTCCGCCCGCTCTGGTCGAGCGACTCGAGCGACACGTCAAATCCCCAGAGCGTGCGCAGATGCTTCAGGGTGAGCGCGGTATCTTCCTCGAGCAGCGTCCTGCCGTTGTAGCTTTGGTGCTGCAACACGAGCTTTCGATCGGAATCCCGGCCATAGCGCACCACCGAGATGTCGGCCATGTACGACTCGAGGCGGTACGACGCCGCCAACTGGCTGCGAATCGACTTGAAACCCTCTTCGCCGGCCGTGTCGGTCACGCTCCAATGGTCCTGCCCTTCGCTGGTTTGAATGTTCATCAGGCGAAAATCGCGCACCAGTTTCGGCGTCAGGAACTGCAGCAGGAAGCTCTCGTCGCGATAGTTGTGCATCACGTCGTGGAACGTCTCGAGCCAATCCTTGCCGGCAATGTCCGGCAGGTATTCCCGGTCTTCGGCGGTGGGTTGCTCGCACACCCGCTTGATCTCGTTCCAGGCCGCGAAACCGAGCGCGTAAGGGTTCAATCGGGCGTAGTCCGGCTGGCGGATCACGTTGGTATGGGAGTGCAGGCACTCGAGCAGGATGCCTTGGTCGATCTGCCCCGCGTCATACATGTCGTTGATGAGACGATGATGCCAGAACGTCGCCCAGCCCTCGTTCATGACCTGGGTCTGGCGCTGCGGATAGAAGTACTGCGCGATCTTGCGCACGATGCGCGCGAGTTCCCGCTGCCACGGCTCGAGCTTGGGCGCGTTCTTTTCGATGAAGTACAGCAGGTTTTCCTCCGGGCTCGCCGGAAACACGGTTTCGGCCGCGGCCGATTTAGCCGCATGCGGGACCAAGCTGTAGTATTCCGCCTGACGCATCGTCTCCTGGGCCAGCGACAATCGCCTCGCCTGTTCGGCGCGCTCCTTGCGTGTGTCGAGCTTGCGCGGCCGCTTGTACTTGTCGAGGCCTTGATCGCGCAGCGCATGCAGCGCATCGAGCGTCTGTTCGACGCGCTCGGCGCCATGGCGCTCCTCGCAATCGGCGATGTAATTGCGGGCAAACAGCATGTAGTCGAGGACGGCATCGGGCTGCGTCCACTGTTGAAACAGATAATTGCCCTTGGAGAAGCTGTTGTGGCCGAAGCAGGCATGCGGGATGACCAGCGATTGCATCGCCAGCGAATTGCCTTCCATCAGGAATGCGATGCAGGGATTGGTGTTGAGGACGATCTCATACGCGAGCGCGTTCGCTCCGGACTGGTACTTGCCGCTCTCGATCAGAAAATGCTTGCCGAAGCTCCAATGCGCATAGTTGACCGGCAGCCCGCTCGAGACGTAGCTGTCGAGCATCTGCTCGCTGGTGATGATTTCCATCTGGTTGGGAAAAGTATCGAGCCCGTAGCGCTCGGCGTGGCGCGCGCACAGCTGTTCGATGACGAGCAGGTCGTCCAGTGTCCATTCGCTGCCGCTGAGTCTGGTCGAATCTCGCATAGCGTGGGTTCGCCCCCTGTGGCGAATCAAGTCACCAGCTGTTCTTTCTGAAACAGCTTGGCGAGCGCCGGGTAGACCTCGTCTCGGCCCCTGACCGTCGCCATGTTGAAGTGATCGGAGACAATCGCGCGGTACGCCGCCCACAGGCTGGTCGAACCCTGCGAGGAGGCGTCGCCCACCTCGGCGTAGACGAAGTAGCGCGCACTCGGCAGCAGCTGCGACAGCAGATAGGCCGACGACTCCGTCGAGTCCGCCCCGAAGGAATCGCCGTCGCTCGCCTGCGCTCCGAAGATATTGTAGTGCGAAGGCGGATACCGCAAACCGATGATCTCATACATTTTGGCGAGCGCGGTCAGCACCTTGGTGCTGCCGGCCTGCGTACCGTTGAAGAACGTGTCTTCGTCGACTTCCTGGGCCTGATCGGTATGTCGAATGAATACCAGTTCGACTTTCGCGTACTTGCGGCTCAGGAACAGATACAGAAGCGTGAAAAAGCGCTTCGCCAGGTCCTTGCGCGTCTCGTCCATGGACGAGGATACGTCCATCAGGCAGAACATCACCGCGGCGGTGCGCGGGGACTGCACTTCGACGAGACTGCGGTGGCGCAGATCGACCGGATCCAGGAACGGGATGTCCTGGCCCCGCTGACGCACTTCCTGCAATTCGAGCTGCGCGGCCTGCACCCGGTCCGGCACCGCGCTGAGGCGGGCGGCTTCGAGCGCGGTCTCGGCGGCCTGCAAGGCCTCTTCGAACTGCGCCTCGGCGGCCACGCGACGGCCGATGGAGGCCTTGAACGTGCGGGCGACGCACACGGTTCCCGGATTGCCGTAGCGCACGACACCGCCGCGGCGAAATCGGTTCTCGTCGATTTCCAGCAGGTCTTTCTTCACCAGCGGCGGCAATTCGAGCTCATCGAAGAGAAGCGAGAGGTATTCCTCGCGCGATAAAGCGAAACGAAAAACGTCTTCCTCATCGGCCTCGCCTTCCCCGGCGCCCGATCCGCGGCCCTGCCCCCCGCCTTGATCGCGGGGAATCTTGTCGCCCACGCGATAGTGTTGATTTCCGGGAACCACGCGGCCGGCCGATCCGGAGGCCGGGTCGAGGTTAAAGCTCGGTTCGCGCACGTCCTTGCGCTCGATGGTGACTTCCGCCGCCTTGTCGTGGTCGTTGATCTTGCGGCGCGCAATCAACTGGTCGACCTGCGCCTTCAGGGCGCCGGCCAGACGCTTCAAAACCCGCTGCCTGTTCGCGGTGCTCTTGCCCTTGTCCGGCCGCCGATCGACGATGACGCTGGTCACGCTACCATTCCTGGTGTTCCCGACTCACTGGCGCCGGGCCATCGTCCACCATTCTACTTGACGGCGCACCTGCGTCGGCGTGTGGCCACGAGCCTGCATACGGGCAACGAAGGCCGCGTGCTTCTTCTCATCCTCGGCGTTGCCCTTGGCGAAGTAGGACACGACCGGCAACAAGTCGTCGGTGGCGGCGAACATGCGCTTTTCGATGACTTCCCTGAGTTTTTGGTAGCTGGTCCAGATCAGCTTCTGACCCGCGCTCTTGTTCTGCGCGCGCAGCACGTGATTGACGATCTCATGACGGAAATCCTTCGGATTGCCGATGCCGGCGGGCTTTTCCATCTTCTCCAGTTCGGAGTTGAGCGCCGACTTGTCGAAGGCCACGCCGGTTGCCGGGTCCACGTAGACCTCTTCCTGGATCCAAAAGTCTGCAAACGCCACGTAGCGGTCAAACAGTTCCTGGCCATAGTCCGCATAGGACTCCAAGTAGGCGGCCTGGATCTCCTTGGTGAGTTCTTCCAGATAGCGCGGGATCAGGAATTCCTTCAGGTGCACCATGCAGGTCTTCTGCACGTCGGGACTGAAATCCGACGTGCCGATGCTCTCCTCGATGACCTTCAAGAGGGTCACCGGGTCTGCCGACTCCTCGGAGGCGTCTCGATTGAAGGCCTTGGAGATGAGCTTGAACGCGTAGCGGGTCGAAAAGCCGGTCATGCCTTCGTCGGCGCCGGCGGCCTCGCGGTATTCGGCCACGCTCTTGGCCTGCGGATCCGATTCGCGCAGGTTCTCGCCGTCATAGACCCGCAGTTTCGAATAGATACTCGAGTTGGTGGGAGGCTTGAGGCGCGACAGTACCATGTAGCGGGCCAGCATCGGCAGCGTGCCGGGTGCGCAAGGCGCTTTCGCCAAGGTCGATTCCCGCAACAGTTTCTGATAGATGGCCACTTCCTCGGTCACGCGCAGGCAATAGGGTACTTTAACGATGAAGATGCGGTCCAGAAACGCTTCGTTGTCGCGGTTGCTGCTGAATTTCTTCCACTCGCTTTCATTCGAATGCGCGAGCACCGTGCCCTGATAGGGCATGGCACCGAACCCCTCAGTCCCCTTGAAATTGCCTTCCTGGGTCGCCGTGAGCAGCGGGTGCAGCACCTTGATGGGCGCCTTGAACATCTCGACGAACTCGAGCAAGCCCTGGGTGGTGAGGCACAGACCGCCCGAATAGCTGTAGGCATCCGGGTCGTCCTGACTCAGCTTGCTGAGCTTGCGCATGTCGACCTTGCCGACCAGCGAGCTGATGTCCTGGGTGTTCTCGTCGCCGGGTTCCGTCTTGGCCACCGCCAGTTGATTGAGCACCGAGGGGAACAGGCGTTGCACGCGAAACCGCGTCAGGTCGCCCTGGTAGCTGTTCAGGCGCTTCTGCGCCCACGGACTCGCGAGACCGGTCAGATAGCGCGGCGGGATGCCATATTCGCCTTCCAGCCGGGCACCGAACTTCTCCGGGTTGAACAACCCCAGCGGCGACTCGAGCAGCGGGCTGCGTTCGCCGGTATCGCCGTCGACCAGCGTATAGATGGGATAGCGTTCCATCAGACTCTTGAGCTTGATGGCCAAGGTGCTCTTGGCACTGCCGACCGGACCCAGCAGGTACAGCACCTGCTTGCGCTCTTCGAGACCCTGGGCTGCATGCCGGTAGAAGGCGACGATCTCCTCGATGATGCCGCCTTCCATGCCGTAGAAATCGGCAAAGGCATCGTAGTACTTGAGGGTTCGATTGCCGAACAGGCGCAGCAGGCGCGGGTCCGATTTGGTGGCCACCAGCCGCGGCTCACCGATGGCCTTCACCATTCGCTCCGCCGCGAGACCATAGGTCATCGGCTCTTTGCGGCACAGATCGAAGTATTCAGCGAGGGTCAGATTCGCCGCTACGCTCTTGTCGTAGGATGATTTGAAATCGTTGAAAAGCAGTGCGCTCGTTGTCACGGTTCAACCTCGCAATATTCGCCAACTCCGAAATTATCGCCTCCGTCATTTTTCTTATTGTTATGTGTAACGCATTACTCACCTCAGCGCAAACATCATTCATTGATGCAAGTCTAGGAATTGTAAAATGCGACTTGTGTCGCACTCAACCTCATTCTCTTGCGACGCGCGGCATCCCGGTCGCAGGGTTGCATTGGCGCGACGGGCGCAACGGTCCTTGCGCCCCGCATCCACCCGGCATCCAATCGTGCGAACAATCGAAGCCGCCGATCGCCCGGCCCGAAGCGCTCGAGATCGATGTTCTGCTCTGCTCTGCTGAATCCGCTGCGCCGCTTGCTGCGAAGTATCACGGCTTGTGTCGGATTTGTCATGGTCGAACCCCCCACTCAAGCTTAATGTAGCGCATTCGGGAACGATGCTATCGTTGGCGGGCGGTATCCGAGGCTATGACGGCGGGAGCGGACACCTGTGTCAACCTCGGAGGAAGTGAAATGGCAAACGCGTTGCAACCGTCGGCGCTCGATCAGCTGTTTGGGGCGGCTCGAACCTACAACGAGTGGAGCGACTCGCCGGTCGATGATAGTGTGATTCGTGAGCTGTACGACCTGCTGAAATGGGGTCCGACTTCGGCGAACAGTTCCCCGGCCCGCTTTGTCTGGGTTCGAACCCCGGAACGCAAGGCGGCATTGGCGGCACTCGCGGCGGAGGCGAATCGTCCGAAGATTTTGGCCGCGCCCGTCACCGTCATCGTCGGCAACGACTTGAACTTTCCGGAACTGATGCCGAAGCTGTTCCCGGCGCGCGGCGAAATGATGAAGCAGATCTTCCTCGCGCCGGGTGTCACCGAGGTCACGGCCATGCGCAATGGGAGCATGCAAGGCGGCTATATGATCCTCGCGGCGCGCGCTCTCGGTCTGGATTGCGGACCCATGTCCGGCTTCGATAACGCCGGTGTGGACAAGGCGTTCTTTGCAGGCACCCGCATCCAGTCGAACTTCATCTGCAACTTGGGCTATGGAAAGCCGAATACACTGTTCCCCAGAAATCCGCGCTTGACGTTCGACGAGGCGTGTCGATTCGAGTAAGCACCCGCTCCTCATGCGCCCAGTATGGACCGATCGACGCGATCGCTCCGTGCGCTGCACCTCTCAGGAGCGAATCTAATTCCGTCAGCTGCGCGTATTGCAGGGTGGAGTAGACCCGTCGCGGCACAATACCGGCCCGCCGTCCTGCTTGTCGGGTGACTGGCTTTCCTCATGCGAGATGTTACCGCCGGTTACGCAGCCCGCGAGCAGGCAGGCGGTCAACAGAAGGCTGGCGATGGTTTTCATGAGGAATCCTTTCAAGGCGCGGAGTTAGCTTGCCATCTTCAAGAGAAGTACGGGGGTCCTCACCGCCTGCGAGCGAAGCCAACGGGGAGCCGGGTATTGATGATGGCGCGTGATGCCGGGACCGGGAAGCCCTCGGGTCCGGCAAACCTCGTCAGCAGGTGCCTACACTCGCGTCGCCAAACCTCGTCAGCAGTGCCTGCACTCGCGTCGCCTAAACCTCGGCAGCAGGTGCCTAAACCCGCTGCTTCGCTGGGATAGTCTAAGACTAGTCCAAGAGAGTCTAAGCGACCGGGTGCCGCGATGCGCCTGCGCGGCATTGCGCGCGCAGTCCTTTGCTTCGCCCGAGCCCGGGGTGGCCGTACCCTGCCACCCTTGCGACGTATGTGTTGCACACGATCGCGACTTATGCGTCGCACACGCATTTCGGCGTCCGACGAGCGTCGGCACTCGTGTGGCGCCCATTAACAAGCTCCTGTAGCGCCCATTATCAAACAGGGTTCTTGGGGAGTATCCGCCGGGCAACGAAGACCCCGACGATCGGCACCGGGGCGGGCAGCCGCTCCCGCAGCCGGCGCTCACAACACTTGAAGTGCTTGCCCGTCGTCAGCAGGTCGTCGAACAGCACGATGGATTGCCGCGGTGCGCACGCATCGAGCATGGCGCAGTCCAACTCAAGCAAGGCGCACAAGGCTTCGGGCGTCATCCGGCTGGCGCTTTGGTGGTCGGCCTCGGTGCTGGAAATTTGCCGCAGCAGACAACGCACATCGGTGTCGTAGCCGTTGAACGCCTTGGCGAGGGTGCGCGGTAGCCGGTCGTCGTAATCGGCATGGCCCACGACCTTGGACGGCGGCACGGGCACCCAGGTCAGGCGCTCGGCATTGGCCTGCGAAATCGCTCTGCGCAATCCCGCCGCGACGGTCTCGATGGCCTGTTCCTTGTACTTGCGTCGCGCGGGATTGGCCGCGGCGGCCGACGGTTCGCACTTGTAGTTGAAGATCAGCTGATTGGTGCCGCCGCCCTGATACCCGCGGGTTGCGAAGTATTCGCCGAAGTACAGGCACCGATCGCCCGGCTCGAGGTAGGCATGCTGCTCTCGATTCGTCTCGTCGATCGATGTGAGGCGCTCAGGGAGCAAGTTCCGCCCTGATCTCCTCGAATTCCGCGACCCGGATGGCGCCGCGCTCGACGAACTTGGCGGGCCACACCAGGTCCGGATTGCGGAAGCAGCTGTCGAGGATGAAAAGCTTGCGCTTCTGCAACAGGGCGCTGCGCCCTTGAATGAGCGTCCCCGACGTGTTGCCGGCCTCCACGATGATGCTGGCTTCGGTCATCGCCGACATCGTGACGTTGCGTTCCGGAAAGAACAATCGGTTGCCGCGCGGGGTTTGCCGCGAATGACGCACGATGGGCACCTGGCTGATGACCAGAAACTCGCCGGCGATGCGCCGCTGCAGGGCCTCATTCTCCGGCGGGTAGCAGGACGTGATCGGCGTGCCCAGCACCGCGATGGTGTTGCCGCCTGCCGCAATGGCCGTCTGGTGGGCGACGGTATCGATCCCCTGCGCCAGTCCCGAGACGACGGTGAACCCCTCCTTGACGAACCGCTGCGCCAGCTTGGCGGCGCGCCGCAGGCCGTCGTCCGACGGTTGGCGTGTGCCGACGATCGCCACGCAGCGCGAGCTCGTGATGTCCCAGTTGCCCTGGAAGTAGAGCAGCTCGACCGGGTGTTCGGCGTCGCGCAGCCTGGCCGGATACTCGCCGGCGCCGTGCACGCGAATCCCGAAGTGCCGGATGCCCGCGGCATGGATCGCGTCCTGCGCCAGGCGCGAATACTGCCGGGCCTCCGACTCGGGGACGAAATCAGACGGGAGCGATCCCACATGCGTGCGGAAGATGTCGGCGAGCGACTTGAAAGTGGTGCCTTCCCGCGCCCATAGCGCCTCGTACGCTCCCAGTTCGCGTGCCGGCACGATGGCGCGCGTCTCAAAATCGAGGCCGGCGGAATCTTCGAACAGATCGTTCACGGAGGCGCCGGCCCCCGGCGCGCATGCGCGGCCCACCCGGCCGGCATCGACGATCCAAGATCGGCGGGCCTCACGGCGTCTCCGTGTAGCCGGTGACCCCCCAGCCGTAGCCGAGGATGCGCCAGCCGGCGGCTTCGCGCACGACTACGAAGGCCCAGGCGCCGTGCTCTTCGAAGTGCTTGCCGTTGGTGACACCGGTCCAGGTGGTCGGCAGAGAAAAGTATGCCCGGTTGTCGGTCTCTCCAAAGTCGTACGCCGCGTCGAACCGCAGCGCGAGTTCACTCAACGCTTCCTCCCGTGAGTGCGCACGGAAGCCCGCCTCCCAGAGTGACGCCGCGTGCGGACCACAGAATACGAAAGGCGCGAAATTCTCGATGATGCACAGGCCGCGCCGCGCGAACACGCGGGGAGGCCGACCGGCCGGCAGCGTGCTCATGAACTGAACCAGGTTGTGCACCGGCTCGAGCATCGCGGCGCTCGGCGCCTCGGCGCCCCGGGCCGGAGCGCTCGCAATCAGCAGCACCGCAGCCCAGCGGACGGTCCCGGCATGTCGACCGAACGCTGGACGCACGGCCGTGGAATCATTTTGGTGCAAACCACCCTCCCGTCGGCGTGTCGATGCTCCATCCTCGATCAGCGCACTGTAAGACACGCCGCTGCGCTTGCAAAGCGATGACCATGCAGCTAGCGTCGATGCGTGAGTGGATCCATGGAACAGCTGGTGGCGCACGCGGTCGTGCGCGGCACCGCGGCGCCGTCATGAGCGGCCTGCGGGAGTGCAGTGCCGAGCATTGGTATGCGAGCGCGGAATGCGGCAATGGTGTCACCCATATCTTCGAGCCGCACATCGATGTGTTCTACCGCTGCAATATCTGGCACGTCCGCGGCCGCGAGCGCAGCCTGTTGTTCGACTCGGGGCTCGGCGTCGTCAGTCTCACGGCCCAAGTCCCCTGGCTCGCCGCATCGCCGCTGCTCGCGGTTGCGAGCCACACGCATTTCGATCACATCGGCAGCCACCAC
>Ga0209611_10012015_pt1 | contig 12285 bp, 9 predicted proteins | sample S1TSphgellanicum_3_FD_187693 | JGI IMG/M metagenome (GOLD analysis project Ga0209611, IMG submission 187693) | Host-associated microbial communities from peat moss isolated from Minnesota, USA - S1T2_Fc - Sphagnum magellanicum MG (SPAdes) (version 2) | ecosystem: Host-associated > Plants > Peat...
CGTTTTGCGGGCCGGGTATAGCGCAAGCCTCAGCCTTGGCAAACGGAGAAGACGCCAGCGCAAGCGGCCGGTCGTCTAAAGGTCAGTCGCGGGATTTTGCGTCGGTCCGCGAGGCGGGCGTCGTCAAGCCGGGAGGGCTGACGAACCGGGTGTCGCCGTCGAACATCCAAGCGATCAGCTTAGAGGCCTGGATAAACGCCTTGCCATGGGCGCTGATGCGATAGCCGTCGCCGACCCGCTCGACATTGCCGGACAGCAGCTGCTCGCGCAGACGCCGGTCGATCTGCTGATCATCGCCGACGTAGACGTCGGAGAACACCTTGGCCATTTGGTTGGCCGAGTAGGCGCGGTCGGCGTGAGCCGCCATCTGCCCCAGCACGAAGATGCTGACCGATCTGTCGATGGTCACCGGAAATATCACCAGAAAACAGAGGTTGAAAGCGAGCGATAGCACAGCTGCAGAGAAGGCGTCGCGCCCCCTTACCCCGGCGATGGGACCGCGGCGCGCCAGGGCGAAAAGGACGCCGAAGGTCGCCAGGAAAGCCAGGGCGATCAAAACCAGGCCGCGATAAAAAAGGATATTCACCTGGGCCAGGACGCCCGCCCGAAACAAGGCCGCCAGGAGCGCGAAGCCGATCACAGGCGCCGTCGCGTACAGGACGCCAAATCCCGCCACGCCACGCCAGCCCAAGGCCGGCGTCGGCGCCGCGGCGCGCCATGGCGCGGTGCGGGCGATCGGACGTGGATAGACGGCCAGGCTCAAAGACGATCTCTCAAGACGCGGGCGCCGACACGGGCGGCCCTTTGTAAGGCTTGCGCCAAAAAGGCGAACACTTCGTTGCGCCCCATGGTGAGCGGAAGGTTTTTTACGCTTGGCGAGGTTTTACGCCGGGCGAAGCCGGTCACGCGTTAAGCCTAATCAAACCTTTGCGGCGGCGTATGATGGGCGGACCCAATCACGCGCCGACGATGAACGATACCTTGATCGATATGGCGCAGAGCCTCGCCGCGGTGGCGCTGTGCGGGCCGGTCGTGGTGCTGCCGGGGTTCGCCCTGGCGGGCGGCGCGGGCGTTCTCGGATTTTGGAGGCGCCCGGCGAGTTCGCAGGTTCAGCTCGCCCTGATCGCCGCCTTCGCCCTTTTGCCGGGACTGGATAGCCTCATCGTCCGGCTGGCGGGCCTGACGCCCGCCCTGGCGCTCAATCTCGCCCTCGCCGTCGGCGGCGGCGTCGTGCTGATCAAGATGGGGGCCAGCTCCGCAGGGGCCCCGCGTCGTGGCTGGATGCCGCGCGCCTGGCCGATTGGGATCGGCTTTGCGCTTTGGGTGCTGATCGTCGGCTATGCCGACTGGGATTTCGACTTGGGCGGCCGGCTCTACTCCAGCATCATCGCGACGGACATGGTCAAACATGCCGCGACCATCCAGGCGATCGTCGATACCGGCGCGCCGCCGATCGACCCGTTTTTCGCTCGCGCGACGCCTTCGGGCTACTACTATTTCTTTTACACCCTGGGCGCCCTGGTCGAGCGCCTGGGCCTGGGCCTGATCGACGCCCGGGCCGCCTTTTTCGGCGCCGCCGTGTGGACGGGACCAGCGGTATTCGCCCTGGCGGCCGAGCTCCTGACCCGGAGCCGCTATCGAAGCGGCGATCAGGTCCGGCGACTGCGTCCAATCCTGATCGCGCTGCTTCTCGTTTCCGGCCTGGACATCCTGCCCATCTGCCTGATGGGCGCGTCCGGACAATGGGCGCCGACCCTGGGCGTGTGGAATGAGGAAGTGACGCCCTGGCTGCAGTCCATGCTGTGGGTGCCCCATCATGTCACGAGCCTGATCGCCATCTGGGCGGGGCTTCTGGCCCTGGACGCGGCCATCGCGCTGGACGGGAACGAGGCCGCCCCGCGACGGCTTCTCATCTGCGTGATCTACGCCGCCCTTGCGTTTGTCTCGGCGCTGGGCGCCTCGATTTGGGTGACGCTGGCCGGGGTCTTCACCATCGCGCTGTGGTTGGCGACCCTCGCCTGGGAGCGCCGGTGGCGGGGCGTCGGGATCATCTTGGCCGCAGGCCTTTTCGCCGTCCTCCTCGCCGCGCCACACCTGCATGACCTGATCGCCGATCGCCAGGATCGGCGCTTTCCCATCGCCGTTACGATCCGCGCCTTCAAGATGTTCGACCTGCTGGTCAGAGCGCGTTGGCAGAAGGCGGTCGGCCGGGCTGTTCTCTTGCCTTTGAACTATGGGCTCGAGTTCGGCGTGATGGCGCTGGGGGCGATCCTGTTCCTGGTCCGCGCCAAGGCCGGCGAGCTGTGGCGGGAGGCGACCGGCGTCGCCAGGCTGCTGATCTTGTCGGCTGCGGCGGGCCTGATCATGGGCACGTTCCTGAAGTCGACGATCATCTACAACGATCTGGGCTGGCGCGTGATGCTGTTCCCCCAGACAACCTTTCTGGTCTGGACCTGCCTGGCGCTAAGCCGCCGGATCGACCGCCCGCTCACACGCCCCGGCGACAGGGCGAGCGCCATGGCCTGGTCCTCGCTCTTTCTGGTCGGCTATCTGACCACGCTCTACAGCCTGTTCGGCCTCCGCTTCTATAGGGTGCTCCCAACACCCAGGCCGCCCCCCTCCGCCGCCGATCCGGCCATCCATCGCCAGCTCCGCGAGGCCTACATCTGGCTGGGACAGCACACGCCGCCGTCCGACGTGGTGCAACAGCGGCCAGGCCCCCACCGGGTGTTTGAGTTCGGCCTCTATGGCCGCAACCGCGTGGGCGTCGCCGACAACGAGGCCATGCTGTTCGGCGCGTCTCAGCCGGCGGTGAAGGCGCGGCTGGCGCAGCTGGAGCCGATCTTCACCTCCCAGATGCCGGCCCGTCAGGCAGCTAACCGTGCGCGGTCGCAAGGCGTGGACATCTTGATCGCCAAGTCGACCGATCCCGCCTGGGCGGCGCGGGGGAGTTGGGTCTGGGCGACCCCGCCCCTCTATTCCAGCCCGATGGTCCGCGTCGTGACCGTGCAAAGTTTGGCGGCGACGGCGGCCAGATAACCTTGGCGCGCTTTCACTTTTTCGGGTGCCCCGTCTTGTGAACGGACCGGTGCGGGCGTTAGCGAAGGCGGCGCAGAAGGGGGAGACGACTTGACCGAGGCGGGGGAAGCGGAGCTTCACGTCGATCTGGACGCCCTGGCCGCCAACTATCGCCTCATCGCTGGTCTGGCGGGGGCGGCGCAGACTGCGCCCGTGGTGAAGGCGGACGCCTATGGTCTGGGTTTGGGCCCGGTCGCGCGGCGGCTGTGGGCTGAGGGCGCACGGGGCTTTTTTGTGTCCCGGGTGAGCGAAGGCGTGGCCTTGCGGGCGGCGCTGGGCCTTCATCGTCCCGCGACGATCTGGGTGTTCGATGGCTGCCCTCCGGGCGCCGCGGCCACTCTGGCTCAGGCCGAGCTGACGCCTGTTTTGAATAGTTTCACCCAGATCGACGATTGGGGGCTCCATAGCCTAAGCCTCGGCCGCCGCCTGCCGGCCGCTCTCCATATCGACACCGGCATGAACCGGCTCGGGTTGCGGCCGCAGGAGGCTCGCGCCCTGGCGGTTGCGCCGGACCGGCTGCGCCCCCTGGAGCTGGAGTTGATGGTCAGCCACCTCGCTTGCGGCAGCCAGGATGGTCATCCCATGAACGCGCGGCAGCGCGATAGCTTTGCTGAGCTCTGTGCGCTCTATCCGGGCGTTCCGCGCAGCCTGGCGGCGTCGGGCGGCGTCTTTCTGGGGGCGGACTACCATCTCGACCAGGTGCGGCCGGGCGTCAGCCTCTACGGCGGCGGTCCATTCGGATCGCCGGACCCCAGGCTGAAGGACGTGGCGACGCTGATCGCCCCCATTCTCCAGATCCGCCAGGTCTTCCCCGGCGAGACGATCGGCTACGGCGCTGACTTTACGGCCACACAGGCGATGCGGATCGCCATTGTCGCGGCCGGCTATGCCGATGGCGTCTTGCGATCTTCGAGTCCCGGCGCATATGGGAAGCTGGATGGCCAAGCTTGCCCGCTGGTCGGCCGCATCTCGATGGATCTGATCGCCCTGGACGTCACCGACCGCCAAAACGCCCAACCGGGCGCCTTAATCGAATTGATCGGCCCTCACGTTTCGCTCGACGAGGTCGCGCGCCGCGCAGGAACGATTTCCTATGAAGTTCTGACCCGCATCGCCGCCCGCGTGGCGCGGCGATACAGCGGAGACGTCGCGTGAACGCAGTCCGGGCCATCGGCCGCTCAACGCTGGATTTGGTACGCTCCGCCGGCGCGGTGACGATCTTCGCCGGCCGGGGGGTCGCCGCCGCCTTCAGCCCGCCCTTCTTCCTGCGCCAGCTGCGCCGCCAGGCCTGGATGATCGGCTACACCTCGCTGCCGGCGGTGGGGCTGACAGCGGTGTTCACGGGCGCGGCGCTGGCGCTCAACATCTACACCGGCGGCGGGCGGTTCAACGCCGAGCAGATCATGCCCCAGATCGTGGCGCTGGGGATCACACGCGAGCTGGGGCCTGTGCTGGCGGCCCTGATGCTGGCCGGCCGGGTCTCGGCCGCGATCGCCGCCGAGATCGGCGCCATGCGTGCGACCGAACAGATCGACGCGCTGCAGACCCTGTCGGTCGACCCCTATCGCTACACCATAGCGCCTCGGCTGACAGCGGCGGTCCTCACCCTGCCGCTGTTGACCGTGGTGGCCGACATTATCGGCATCGCCGGCGGCTGGCTGGTGTCGACCGCGACCCTCAACTTCAACGGCCAGGTCTATGTTCGCAACACCTGGTCTTTCCTGACCAGCGGAGACGTGACCTCTGGCCTGATCAAGGCGGCGGTGTTCGGCTTCATCGTGGCGCTGATGGGCTGCTACCACGGCTTTTTCGCCAGCGGGGGGGCGCGAGGCGTGGGGCGGGCGACCACCAATGCGGTGGTTTCGGCCTATATCCTGGTGTTCGCCTCAGACTATGTCATGACGAGTTTGCTGCGTTGAGTGTCGAGCCTTTGACGTCACCGTCCACAACCACCGGCCCCCTGCCCGTCCTGCTGCCGTCCGAGGCGACGACGGCCAATAGCCTGACGCCCAAGCTGCATCTGCAAGGTGTGACCAAGACCTTCGGCGCCCGCCAAGTGCTCGATGGCGTCGATATCGCCGTCGCGCCGGGCCGGTCGCTGGTGATCATCGGCGCCTCGGGCCAGGGCAAGTCCGTGACCCTGAAGATCGCGGTGGGCCTGATGCGCCCGGACCAGGGCCGGGTCCTGGTGGACGGCGAGGACGTGACGGGCATGGAAGCGTCGGATCGCGCCAGGAACGTGCCGCGCTTTGGCATGTTGTTTCAGGGCGCAGCCCTGTTCGACAGCATGAAGGTCTGGGAGAACGTGGCCTTCCGCCTGGTCATCGCCGACAAGGTTCCGCGGCGCGAGGCCAAGGACCGCGCGATCGAAGCCTTGGGGCGGGTTGGTCTGTCGCCGGAATTTGCAGGCCTCTATCCGGGTGAACTCTCGGGCGGGATGCAGAAGCGGGTGGGCCTGGCCCGCGCCGTGGTCGCTCACCCCGATATCCTGTTCTTCGACGAGCCGACCACGGGCCTCGATCCCATCACCTCGGACGTGATCAACAATCTGATCCTGGAGGAGGTGAAGCGGCTCGGCTGCACCGCCATCTCGATCACCCACGACATGGCCTCGGCCCGCAAGATCGGCGACGAGATCGCCATGCTCCATGGCGGCCACATCGTCTGGCGCGGCGACGCCAAGACCATCGACCAGGCCGATAACGCCTATGTCCGCCAGTTCATAAACGGCGTGGCGCAAGGCCCGATCACGGGCGACGCCGGCCCGGTGCGAGGAAGCGTTGGGCGCCCGCGCGCCCGCGCCCGCTGATGGCCCGCGACGGCGCGGTCTACACCTGTCAGGCCTGCGGCGGCGTCTCCCACAAATGGGCGGGGCAATGCCCGGCGTGCGGAGCCTGGAATACGCTCGTGGAGGAGGTCACGGGCAGCCGCCCGCCCGGCGCCCTGGCGCCCGCGCGACCTGGCAAGGTGCGGGGCGGCCTGGCGTTCGAGACCCTGGACCTTGAGACTGTCGCGCCGCCCCGCCTGGTCACCGGCATCGCGGAGTTCGACCGGGTCTGCGGCGGCGGCGTCGTGCCGGGGTCGGCCATCCTGGTCGGCGGCGATCCGGGCGTCGGCAAGTCGACGCTTCTGCTCCAGGTCTGCGCCGCCGCCGCGCTGAACGGCGCGCGCGTCGCCTATGTTTCCGGCGAAGAGGCGGTCGAGCAGGTGCGCGCGCGGGCCCAGCGCATGGGCTTGGGCCATGCGCCGGTGAAGCTGGCGGCGGAAACGGCGCTGCGCGAGATCGTCGACGCCCTCAAACGCGAGCCCTTCGACCTGGTGGTGATCGACTCGATCCAGACGCTCTGGAGCGACCAGCTGGAGGCCGGCCCGGGCTCCGTCACCCAGGTGCGGGCGGCGGCGGGGGAACTGGTGCGCCTGGCCAAGAAGCGCGGCACGGCCGTCGTTCTGGTCGGCCACGTGACCAAGGATGGCCAGATCGCCGGCCCGCGGGTGGTCGAGCACATGGTCGATGCGGTGCTGTCGTTCGAGGGGGAGCGCGGCTATCCGTTCCGCATCCTGCGGGGCGCCAAGAACCGCTTCGGCGCCACCGACGAGATCGGCGTGTTCGAAATGGGCGATTCAGGCCTTCGCGAGGTCAAGAACCCCTCGGCCCTGTTCCTGAACGAGGGCGGCCAGCGCTCCGCCGGCGCGGCGGTGTTCGCCGGGATCGAGGGCTCCCGCCCGGTGCTGGTGGAGTTCCAGGCGCTCGTGGCGCCGTCAGCCTATGGCACGCCGCGCCGCGCCGTGGTGGGGTGGGATTCGGGGCGCCTGGCCATGGTCTTGGCGGTGCTGGAGTCGCGCTGCGGTCTGTCGCTGGGCGCCCGCGACGTCTATTTGAACGTGGCTGGCGGCTTGCGGATCACCGAGCCGGCCGCGGACCTGGCGGCGGCGGCGGCGCTGGCCTCCTCCGCCCTGGACCAGCCCCTGCCCCAGGACTGCGTGGTGTTTGGCGAGATAAGCCTCTCCGGCGACGTTCGCGCCGTCGGCCGCACTGACGCCCGCCTGAAGGAGGCCGCCAAGCTCGGCTTTGGCCGCGCGCTCGCCCCCAATGCGGCCAAGGACGCCTCCCTGGCCGAGCAGGGCTTCAGCGTGGCCGCAGCGACACGGCTGGCCGACGCCGTGCGACGAATTGGCGACAACGACTGGCGATGATTGGCGCTGGCTCCGGTTTGGCGGTAGATAAAGTCCAGTTGAGTCTCTGGTCTTTGAGTCCCTGCGCCGGTCGTCCGGAGCGCCCCTAAAATTTCGGAGCGCCTTTGACCCTCTTCGACATCGTCGCCGGGCTGCTCCTGCTCGCCTCGGCCATGATCGGGTTCTCCCGCGGCGGCGTGCGGGAGGTGGTGACCCTGGTCTCCTTCACCCTCGCGGCCATGGCGGCGGTCTTTCTTCTGCCCATCAGCCATCCCATTGCGCACGCCCTGGTCAAGCCGGCCTGGGCCTCTAAGATCGCAGCGGTCGTGGTGGTGTTCGTCGTCGCCTATATCGCGCTGCGCATCGCCGGCGCCTCGATCTCGGCGGCCCTGCATCGCCAGGCGACCTTGGGGGCGCTGGATCGCACGGTCGGCTTCGTGCTCGGCGCGGGCCGCGGGCTGGTGGCGCTGGGCCTGTTCTGCCTGGTCTTGGGGGCCATGCCCCACTTTCTGCAACCGTCCTGGATCGTCGGCGGCCCGGTTTACGGCGTCGGACGGGCGTCGGGCGCCCTCATCGCCAGCCTGGCGCCCAGCGGGCTGAAGGCTGTGGGCGGCTTTGGCCGCATCATGAAGGACCGGGTCAGCGCAGATACAGACCCATCCTCCGAATCCGAATCAGACGCCTCGACAAGCTCTGGCGCGGGACGTGACGATCCTGCCGTCGTGGCGACTCCCAATTCGTCCGACTCCCCCCCATATACCGCCCGCCATCATCGGCGCGGCAGCCCAGCGACGCTTAGCGTCGTCAACCGCCCGGCGGAGTGAAGACATGATCTCTTCTGGACCTGACTTGACGCCCGCCCCGTCGGCGGACGCGTTTTGCTGGCGCGATCCTGATGATGACCGACCCCGCCTGGAATGCGGGGTCTTCGCGGTTTGGAACGTGGAAGACGCCAGCGCCGTCACCGCGCTCGGCCTTCACGCCCTGCAGCACCGAGGCCAGGAGGCGTGCGGCATCGCTTCTTTCGACGGCATGCTGTTTCACACCGAACGGCACATGGGCCTGGTGGGCGATGCGTTTTCGGGCTCGAATCTGGTCCATCGCCTGCCCGGCCGCTACGCCATGGGCCACACCCGCTACGCCACCGCCGGCGCCAGCGTGCTGCGCAACGTCCAGCCCATGTTCGCCGACCTCGACATCGGCGGCATCGCCATCGCCCATAACGGCAACCTGACCAATTTCCGCACCCTGCATCGCCAGCTCGTGGCCGAAGGCTCGATCTTCCAGTCGACGTCGGACTCCGAAGTGATCCTTCACCTGATCGCCCGATCGCGCAAAGGCGTGATGGTGGATCGGTTCATCGACGCCCTGTCGCGGATCGAGGGCGGCTACGCCCTGATCGCGCTCACCAACGGCTGCCTGATCGGCGCGCGCGATCCTTTAGGGATCCGCCCCCTGGTGCTGGGCGACCTGAACGGCCAGCCGGTGCTGGCGTCGGAGACCTGCGCGCTCGACACCATCGGCGCCCGCTTCGTGCGCGACGTGGAGCACGGCGAGGTGGTGGTGATTTCGGACAAGCATACGGTCCAATCCCTGCGCCCCTTCCCCGCCGGCCGCGCGCGGCCCTGCCTGTTCGAATACGTCTACTTCTCCCGACCCGATTCGGTGGTGAACGGCCGCAGCGTCTATGACGTGCGCAAGCGCATGGGCGCAAATCTGGCGCGCGAGACCGGCGTGGTGGCCGATGTGGTGGTGCCGGTGCCGGACTCCGGCGTACCGGCGGCGCTCGGCTACGCCCAGGAAAGCGGCCTGCCTTACGAGCTCGGCATCATCCGCAGCCACTATATGGGCCGCACCTTCATCCAGCCGACCCAGAGCGTGCGGGAACTCGGGGTGCGGATGAAACACAGCCCCAACCGCGCCGTTCTGGAAGGCAAGCGGGTGGTGCTGATCGACGACTCCATCGTGCGCGGCACCACCAGCCTGAAGATCGTGCGCATGGTGCGCGAGGCCGGCGCGCGGGAGGTGCATCTGCGCTCCGCCTCGCCGCCGATCATGTGGCCGGACTTCTATGGCATCGACATGCCCGACCGCGATCACCTGCTCGCCGCCTGTCACACCATGGCCGAGATGCGCGCCCGGCTGGAGGTGGATAGCCTCGGTTTCCTCTCCGTCGGCGGTCTGTACGACGCCATGGGCGCCGGGCGCCGCGATCCTATCAATCCCCAGTACACCGACCACTATTTCACCGGCGACTACCCCACCCGCCTGCTGGACCGCGAAATCGCCGAGGGCCGCAACGAGCCGGTCGAGCAACGCGAACTGTCCCTGCTGGTCAGCGCCTAGGGCTTGATGTTATTCGGCTCTATCTGACCACATAACTTCCGCTCACCCCACCTTCCCGCCTTCCCCGGACTTGTTTCCATGGGCGCTAAAATAGGACCAAGCTCCCACCCCTACCGCTTCCCCCGGACTTGTTCCGGGGGCCCATGGCGCGACGTTTCAGCCGCTAAATGGGCGTCGAACCTTCCGCCATGTCTTCGCCTAGCAAGGCGACAGGCGTCGCGAGCGTGCGGTCGCGCAAGGTTTGACAGCCATTCGGCGCTTGAAACGTCGCGCCATGGATGCCCGGAACAAGTCCGGGCAAGACGCAAGACAGGGCGTCCCGCCGCGCGGCATTGACCGAGTCTCACTTCATCCCCGCCCACCCCTCCAAACGCTAAGAAAACCGCCCTTGCCAAACACAAAGCCCCTCGCCGGCCGCCTCGCGCTTGTCACCGGCGCCTCTCGCGGCATCGGCTACGCCACCGCCCTCGCCCTGGCTGAGGCCGGCGCCCATGTGATCGCGCTAGGCCGCACCCAAGGCGGTCTGGAAGAGCTGGACGACGCCATCCTGAATCTGACAGGCGAGCGCGCCACCCTGGTCCCCGCCGACATCACCGACGGCGACGGCCTGGACCGTCTGGGCGGCGCCCTGTTCGAGCGCTGGCGCAAGCTCGACATCCTGGTCTCCAACGCCGGAGAGCTTGGCGTGCTGACCCCCGTCGGCCATCTGGACCCAGACATTTGGGACCGCGCCGTGGCGGTGAACATGACGGCGACCTATCGCCTGATCCGCTCCATGGACCCCCTGCTGCGCCTCGCAGACGCCGGCCGCGCCATCTTCGTCACCTCCACCGCAGCCGTCGAGCCCCACGCCTTCTGGGGCCCCTACGCCGCCACTAAGGCCGGCATGGAGATGCTGGTGAAGGTCTACGCCGACGAGGTGGAGCACACCAACGTCCGCTGCACGCTCCTGAACCCCGGCCCCATGCGCACCCGCATGCGCCGCGCCGCCTTCCCCGGCGAGGACCCCACCGACGTCACCCCGCCCGAGGCGATCGGCCCCCTGATGGTGGAGCTGGCCCGCGCCGACCTGACGCCGCCGGATCGGGTGGACTATCGGGAGTGGGCGAAAGCGTAGAGCGCACCCTCGCAACGACCTGCGGGCTTCGCGACAGACGCCCAGCGAGCGCCTGTCTCGGCATGACGACCTTCAATGTCGTCCGTACGCAATCCGCCCCATTCGTCATCCTGAGGAGCGCCGAAGGGGCGTCTCAAAGGACGCTGGGCGGTTTATACGCGGCCGCCTTCAGCGTTCACGCCCGCAATTTAGGGTATCGAGCGGCCTCTTCATATATTAAACGACGATGTTGATATGTCGATGCAGCCGCCCGACTCAGGCGCGCGACAGCAAACCGCTTAACGGACCCCTTCAAGAGCTCCGGCGGCGGTTACGGAGGAGGACGTAACGTCATGTCGGTTCGTGCGAAGTCGTTGGGCGCCATCGGGCTGTCGGCCCTGAGTTTCCTGTCGGGACCCGCAGAGGCTCAATGGGCGCGCAAGCCTGGTATGCCGGTCGCCTCTTCGACGTCGTATCTGGTCGAGACTTTCTCCGAGAAAGACTGGGACGCCAGCACCTTCGCGCCGCCCAAAGACGTGGCGCGGTTTCAGGACATGCGCTTTGGCCTGCTGGTGTCCTTCGGCATTACGACCCGCAACAAGGCCGATCTGTCGTGGGGAACGATCGACAAGGCCCATCGCCGGGTGCCGGACGGCGACGCCTTATCCGACGGCGTACACACGCCGACAGACCCCTGGGTAAGTTGGAGCAAAGACCTCAAGCTTCAGAACTTCAATGCTGATCAGTGGGTGAAACAGGCCCAGGACGCCGGCTTCAAGTACATCATCTTTACGGCGAAGCATCACGAAGGCTTCCACTTCTGGGATACGCAGCTCAGCGATTTCAAGGTGACGAACACACCGTTTGGGCGCGATATGCTGGGGGAATTGATCGCGGCCTGCCATCGCGCCGGGATGCCGGTCGGCATCTATTACTCCCAGCGCGACTGGTATCGCCCCAGCTATCAACCCACCGGCTTCGGTAAGGATGGCGAACAACCGGGGCCGCTGGAGCAGAAATACATCGATTATCAGGTCAAAGCCGTCCACGAACTCCTCACCAAATATGGCAAGATCGATATCTTCTGGTTCGACGCCCTGTGGTGGGGCGGCATGTTCGATAAGGAGATGTGGGATTCCGAGCGCCTGACGCGGGAAATTCGCAAACTTCAGCCCGATATCGTCATCAATAATCGCGCCTCGGTTCCGGGCGACTTCGACACCCCCGAACAGCGCCTGGGCGGCTTTCAGACGTGGCGCCCGTTCGAGGCGGCGGTATCCTTGGAGGATAGCTGGTCTTACACGGGCGGGAAGCCGAAATCCGCCAGCGAGGTGATTTCGCTGCTGGTCAAGTCGGCCGAAAACAACGGCAATCTGCTGCTGTCGATCGGCCCGCACTGGTCGGGCGAATTCGATGCCGGCGAAGTCGCGATCCTGCAAGATGTGGGGCGCTGGCTGACCCGCAACGGCGCCGCGATCTACGCGACCCGCGGCGGCCCCTGGAAAGCGCACCCTTGGGGCGGCTCGACCTATCGCGGCGCGACCGCCTTCGTTCACGCGACAGCCATCACGGGGGAAAAGATTGAGATGCAG
>Ga0209611_10012017_pt1 | contig 12284 bp, 8 predicted proteins | sample S1TSphgellanicum_3_FD_187693 | JGI IMG/M metagenome (GOLD analysis project Ga0209611, IMG submission 187693) | Host-associated microbial communities from peat moss isolated from Minnesota, USA - S1T2_Fc - Sphagnum magellanicum MG (SPAdes) (version 2) | ecosystem: Host-associated > Plants > Peat...
GCACAAGCTTGGCAATAACATATTGTCTCAAATCCAAGGTGATCTTGAAGAGTTGGACCAAGGTAAGGGTATGTTTACTCTCCAATAGTTGTTGAGTAAAATCTTCCAAAATTGAATAGCTTCCGATAATTCCGATAGCATTGTTATTTTTGATAATTCGGTAGAACCAATAAAATTTGCAGGTTCGATACATTTGATAGAACTGATAAAACCGAAAGGTTTGATAGATCTGATAGGTTTGGTAAATTGATTTTTGCTATTTGAACCAAAATTCCTTGTGAGGTTGGCTTTAGTTGGAGTTTGTTTATTAGTTCTAGGTAGAGATCCCTTGGTGGCTCCTTCTATTATACGTCCCTAATAGCTTCTTTAAACAAACGTGGAAGCTTTTCCTCTTCTTGCCAATCGACTAAACTCTTGTTCTTGAGAGGAAGTCTTTTTTCCTTGAATACCACATGTTTGGGTTTGATTGTGGGTTTAATTGCTAAAACCATGTTAATAGCAATGTCTTTCTTTTTGGGTGGAGTCACCATTGCCTTTTCTTTGAACATCACTTGAGTTGCGTCATTATGAAGACAATCATAGATTTTATGTTCAACAGAATTGCAAATGAAGCAACAATAAATGATGGAATTGGATTTGTTCGCTTCTCCGCGACCTCCTTTGTTACCAAATTTATTTCTTGTACCACCACTAGTTTGGGCTTAAACTCCATTTATTGCTACCTCCTTTTTGTCTTTAAATTTGTTGTTCAAGTTATCCTGATTCTAGTGGCAATGCTCCTTGGAATGTCTTGGTTTATTGCATTAATTGTAGATCACATATGTTTGCCTTCCTTCGTTAGCCTTCTCCTGCTTAGTTGGTGGTTCCAACAATTTTTGATATTCATTGGTGTTTCCAATACTTTCTTCACAAGTGATTGCATCTTCTTTATGTTCAAACAAGGTGTCCCTCTTCATCCTTGCTGTGGCTATCCAGAGATATGGCTATAATCCTACTTGAAAGAAAGTGGTCAGCAAACTATCATTTGTTTGATGATGAAAACAATTTTCTAGTTATAGTATATGTTCATAGTACACTTCCACCTTATCATTTTTGCCTTGTTTTATCATTTATAATGCCATGTACACTTGTTCATTTGTCTATGCTTGTTGGTAGCATTTGCAAAATGTGGCTTCTGGCTCTTCAAATTTGTGAATTAGATGGGCTTTCATAAAAATTCTCTCCCCATTCAGACATGGCATCGTGAAGAGTAAAACAAAAAATATTGATGATATTGGCATCATTTTTTTCTCCATTGGCTTGAATGGCTTTACGAAAAACTTGTACATGAGCATCAAGATCCATTCTCACAGTGTAAATACAGTAGGGTAAGGATTTCTTACTTGTGGAGGATTTGGTACTATAAGGGGTTGGACAAGATACCACAAAGGGTACCATGGATTCTAGGTAGGCCCTTTCCACGGCCTTATTAATACTATAACATATGGTCTTGGATTTTGGTTTCCTTTGGGTTTGCTACCACCACCTCTTGGAGGGCCACTATTGCCACCTCTTGGAAGACTGCTATTACCACCTCTTGGAGGACCATTATCACCACTGCCAAAATGTTTGCCACCACCTTTGTTGATAGGTATAGCCCGTCCACTAGTAGGCGGCCAACCAACATCTCCAATCGAAGATGGTTTGCCCCTTCATTCATGGTACGATTTTTCAATACCAAAAAAAATTATTTTTGGTAAGGTCCCAAATTGATTCCCATGGAGTTTCTGATTCGATCTTAATGCGTTACAATTCTAGTGGATGAATTCCAGTAGGTTATATAGTTTCTAGTTTGATATTTTTGGTAACATCTTTTAATTCATTTTGCTCCCCACTATGAAAGTTTGTAGCCTCCTCTAGGTTAATCTTTGGCTACTCCAGTCGTTTCGAGCTACCTATGTGGCCTACTTCAACATTTTCTTGCAAAACTTGTTCCATTCTTTTCTTCATACCCTTGTCAACACTATTGGCATATTGTAAATGACTACAAAAAATTGTGATCTACAAGTTATTTTGGTTTTTTTTAAAAAATAAAATAGTTTATTAAACAATAATAATAATTTGTTAAACAACAATAATAATTTCATGGTTTATTTTGGTAGAGTCAAATAAATCTAACGAATATTTGTCCAAATAGGAATGACAATGAATTAAAAATTATGGATTCATTATCTGGTGTATGGTTGCGAAATGTTAAAACCACCTGGTAAACTACCGAGTTTTGAAAGGAATAAACTAAAGGAGCAGAAGATAAAATCTTCTTGCTATCCTTAGGCAAGCAAAAAAGTTCAACACAAAGGGGATTATTGAATTTTAGTAGGATAACCTCATAAACTTTATGCATAAATAAACATGAGACAAATAGAAGGAAGAAGACTTTGCCACAACAAGATAGAGTACTCATGACATATAAAAAGAAAATAACACATATAATTTTACGTACAAAAGTATTGTAGGAAAAAAATAATTTTATTTAAAAAAATAAACTAGTAGAAATATTGTCATTTGCAACCATTCCATGTGCAACTATATGTGACTAAATGTCGCATACAACTATGAATGGTTGCCTATGCGACTATTTATCAAATTTGGATGGATTTTGGTCTTCCTTTAAACTAGTTGCAACTATGACCTATTTCATCATTCCAATAGGTTGATTTTTCATGATGTTTTTGTATTTTTTACAACATCGTATATACATTTAATTGCACATGCAACCAAGTAGTCACATTATAGTTGCATAAAATACATATGCTACCTAGTAGTTACACGTATATATGTCAGTTAGTTTGGTGGAATAACCACATTCAATTTTTTCAATTGCCATATGGGAGGAGTTAATCACATAAGTTCCACCCAAAAGGCTAAACTTAAAAATAAATAGGATTTTGTTGTAAAAGTTTTAGACCTAAACCTACCTACCTACCTACCTACCTAGGCTAGACCTATGGTTAGGTGGCCGAGGTTTAACCTAGGTGCCACATGGCCTATTGTAAATGGCTTAGCTTGAAACTAGGTTAGAGGTGGCAACTAGGTAAATGGCCTATCCTAGGTGTCACCTGGCCTATCATAAGTGGTCTAACCTTAAATTAACCCTAAATGATTATAGGGCAATCTTAAGTTACCACATGGCATAATCTTAGGCCACCACGTGGCACAATTTAGTTGCTTGAATCAAATAGTTGAAAAAAAATTGATTTAGCAAAATATTTCGAAAAATCCAAATGATGCCACATGTCACATTTTTAGGCTACCACGTGTGAACATACATTGGTGTGCATTATAGTCACAAATGTAGTTGCAAGTGTAGTTGCAAGAACTCATCCTTGGATATGTATAAAATCTCCACACTTGTATTCTATGAAAAAATATTTCATCCATTGTCTACAACTAATGGTCATCTGCAACTTGTTTTTGCTACTATGCTGATTTTTAGTTGTTGTGTTGTTTGCAATTAAAATTTAGTTGCAAACGACAATCACAAATGATGGCTTTTTTATTAATGATATTGCCCTATATAGTCCTCAAAGGTACAAAGCCTTAAGTACTTCTAGACAAGAAAGAAAGTCATAAACAATGGAATAAGCAATTAGTCCAATCCCAAAAAATTCAATTAAAAATATAACTTAGTCTAAACTAGTAGTAAAAATTGGTTTCAGAAACAATGTTTTTGGTAGAAAAAATTTAGTAAATGAGATTTGATAGGGAAATTTGGTTTTGGTAAAACTTTGATGAAAATCCGATAAAATCTACCTTCAACATGGATGTGAATCGAGTAATTTTGAGCAATACCCCTTTGATAGCCCGAACCAAAATAATTGAGCCCATGGTGTTTGTAAACTACCCAATAAGGGTATTGTTTTGCTTATAGGTTTTGGTATGGCTATGCACTACTCCTCCATGTTTTAATAATTATGTGGTGGAGCCCAAAAAAGAAATATTAAACATGCATTGAGTAATTCTAGGCACGAGCAATACCCCTCCAATGGCTTCGACCAAAATAATTCAGGTTATGGTGTTTACAAAATACCCTCATGAGGGTATTGCTTTCCTTTTAAATTTTAATATGGTTATGTAATACCTTTCTAGGATTCAATAGATATGTTATGAAGCCCAAAGGATTTTTAATATACCCTAATAGGGGTATTACACAAGCATTAAGTAATAATTTTGGGCACGAGTAATACCCTTTCAATAGCTTGTACCAAAAAAATTCTACCCATGATGTTTATAGAATACCATCATAAGGGTATTGTTTTCCTTTTAAGTTTGAACTTTTAATTTTTGGGGGTGAAAAAAGTTTTTTTTGTTTGAGAGTAAGATTAAAATCATTTTTTTGATAATTTCATTAAGCATACATTACATATAGTAAAGGACGTTGTGAAGCATCATTTCATCCATTTGTCCGGTCATCCATCCATCCGGTCATCCATCCGTCTCGTCATGGTCTGTTTACTCCGACAGGGCAGAAAAAGAGTGGAATACAGATGCGACGCGATGGAGAATAATATATATTAATGTTGTAAATTTTAATTTTAATTTTTAATTTTGGGGTTTTGGGACTTAGGTACATTCATCTTGTCTCTTTCTCAACAACTGAAAGAGTTGGGTTGGGTTGGTTTTTTTTTTTTGAAATTTTATTTAGAATATTGGAAATTTTCCAATGCTTTTTACATTGCCATAATTTTTTATTATAGTTCAATGGATGCCGAAGTGAGCAGCCATTAAACACATTTTTATTAGATGTTGGCAATTTCAAGGCTTGCATTTACCATAATAATAATGGCAATGGGTGTCAGTTGCGATTTTAGCACACAAATTTAATAGATATATTGGTAATTACAATGATCAGATTGCCCAGAAAAATAATTTTGCCAATAAATAATAATATGCTGGATGCCAAAGGTATTATTATGATGCATGTGAAAATTGGTTGCACCAGAAACCCTAACCATTATGAATAGAGAGGGGGTTTGGATATTGGAACTTATCAACATACAAAAACAAAGAAATAACTTTTAATAGATTGATTTGCTGTCTTCGGTCTATTCCCATGGTCAGTTGTATGTTGCTATCTCACGGGTCACAAGCAGTGTAAACATCAAGATTTTCAGCAGCCAGGGTCCCAATGGATACATGCAAAATGTCGTATATAAAGAGGTTTTGGAAATGTAGTTTGTAATTGTAATTTTGTAATATGTACCGTCAAATACACACACACCTGTGCATTAGGCATGGGGTTCAAACTAGTATAATAATATGTGAGAATGTATTTTTAAGCATTAACACAAGATGGTGTAAAATGAAAGTAAAATCCTTTAAATAAAAATAAAATGGGTGACATGTGTTACAAAAATGCGCCAAAAATGCCCAAGTTCAAAACAACCCCACCTTAAAATGGGGAACATGTCATAATGGTAAATATGTGGTTGTTTCAAAGATAATAGGCTACCTTAACATCTTGAAATCCAAAACAACACCCTAATCAAAATGATGATAAACTATGGGCTATTTATGTCATTATTAGAGGGGGATGGGATCCCATTGGCCCTTTTGTATCACATTGATGCAACCTTTGCATCTTGGGCGTGTCGACGCGTAAATACCTTGCAATTGGCCAACGCCTCCTCCACAACATCAACCATGAACACCTTTTTAATGGTGCCTTGAACCCTAAAACAAATAACACAATATAATAAGTATTGCATATGAAATTTAAAACCTAAAATTCAAATAAAACTGAGTATGGCATTGTTAGAACTTACTGACCATGAATCATTTTTGATTCGTGGTATTACATAAAAGGGCCAATCTCCTTATGTCACATTGTCTTATTAGATGCAGATTTTTAATCTTGTTTCATCCAAACGCCTTTGAGTGCCTTTGCATATTTGGTTCAAATCATTCAAATCATAACTACAAGGTCCTCATTGTGTTCCACCTTGGTTTGCACATTGAGAGGGATGGACCCCACACTATGTGTAGTCATGCCAGGAAATTGAAAAATGTGGCTAGAGTTTAATTTAACAAGTGCAGGCTTACCAACTTTAGGTGTGTCCCTCCAAACAAGCTAAACCCCATCCCATTCTAGGTTTGCATGCCTTTTAGCCTTAAAATTACCTTTTGCTCATTACAATGAAACTAGGCTAAAAGGTTCCTCAAGACTCATGCATTCATGGTCGTGTGATCTTCCTACCTCGGGCCTTTTACATGATTAAATAGGCATTTGGGCTTGTTTGGCTCCATAACCACATTGTGGTGTGCTAAAAAATGTTGTACCAAGTTGTACTTGGCCATATAGAATGCATCGCACCTATCAACCCTGTAATCAAATTTGGGCCGATCCCTTGCCCAATGGACACCTTCTAAGGCAATTGGGGGAGGGACAACCACATTTGAAACCAAAATAACAAAAATGAAAAATCTAATGTGAGAATTAACATTCTAGATGAAGCTTATCCCTTACATGATGAGGGTATTATATAGATAGATAAAAGATTAAAACACACAATGAGGGTATTGCACAAAGGGATAAACAAAAAGAAAAACATGAAGGTATTGCTAAAACCCAATGTTCAAATTTGTAAAAAATGAAAATAAATATAAAAAAAACAATATCACTTACAAAGCTTTGAGCTATTGCTTAAACGTTTTGTGGATGAGAATTGGACCAAAAACGTGCATTTTTTGGGGTCTAATTTTTGGTCTAATTAATGGTCTAACTTTTGTAGCAAAAAAAGAGAATTTTTTATTCTACATGCAATACCTATAAAGCTTGTGGTATTGCCTAGACATTCGCATTGTCGTTTTCTTCACGAAACTATGCTACAACAAAACAAAAAACAATGATGATGCACTTTAGCATGTCATTGTCATTGTCTTCCTATTCACACAAAGAGTTGTGCTGCAACAAAAGAAAACAATGACATGTAATTGTTGTCCTTCTCCTCTTCACACTGTGAGTTGCGTTGTATAAAAGAAAACGCCCATGTCATCATCCTTTTCATAGAGCTGCATTATAGTAAAACAAAAAACAACGTCAATGTGCTTCAACTTGTTGTTGTCATTGTCTTTTTTTTCCCATTGTGAGTTGCATTGCATTAAAAAATAAATGCTCATGTTGTTGCCCTTTTCGCGGAATTGAACTAGAGCAAAACAAAAAACATAGGCGACATGCTTTAGTGTGTTGATGTTGTCATCATCATCCTCCTTTTCGCTTTGTGAGTTGTGCTGCAGCAAAAAAAAGAAACGTCCATGTTGTTGTCCTTTTCGCAAAGTTGTGTTGTAGCAAAACAAAAAACAATGACGATGCGCTTTAGCATATCATTGTTGTCATCCTCCTCTTCACACTATGAGTTGTGTTGCAAAGAAAAAAATCAAAATGATGACATGGGAACGTTGTCATCTTTTTGGTAGAGTTGTGGTGTAGCAAAAAAAACAATGACAACACGCTTCAATGTGTCATTGTTGTTGTCATCCTCTTTGTGTTATGAGTTGCCTGTAATAAGAAAAATGACCTTGCGAGAACATTGTCATCCTCTTTGCAAAGTTGCATTATAGCAAAATGAAAAACAATGATGATGCGCTTTAGCTTGTTGTTGTCCTCTTCACGCTGTGAATTGTATTGCAACAAAAAAAAAAATGACATGGGAGCACTGTCGTCTTCTTTATGGAGTTGAGTTGTAGCAAAAAGAAAAACACCAATGACTCACTTTAGCACATTTTGTTATCCTCTTCAAAGTGTGAGTTGAAGAGCAACAAAAAAATTAAATTAGGATGTGAAAGCGTCAATGTCCTCTTCGTGAAGCTGTTGGCCTTTGAAAGCGCACAAAAAAGAAAAACCAAAACATAGAAGGGATGGGAGCTTACTTTGTAACTTTGCTTTTCTTCATGCTCTACAAAGCTCTATGCAGATGAATCTCCTCCCACCTGGGCACTCCAAGCTCCTCCAATCCTTTCTCCTCACTCCTCTCAAGCTCTGGGGACTCAAAGCCCTGCAACTCTAAACCTTGGTCCCACTGAATCTCAAGTGTTAATGATGCAGTTAGTGATCCAGGTGAGTGCAAGCACAAAAGAGGGGCGACGAGAATGAGGGAGGTAAATGGGCTGGTAAGAGGAAGGGCCATAGGTAGCTTGGAGGGGTAGGTAGGAGTTCCCAAAGAAACAAATGGTGTCAAGGGTGGTGGGGAAAAAAAATTAAACCAAAGGGAGCCTGGGAGAAAAAACAATGAACTCCAAAAAAAACAAAAGTCTGAGCGAAAAAAGAAGGCCCAGAAGGAAAAAAAAAACTATTGACCAAAAAAACTGACCCCTGGGTGACAGTTTTATCCCATCCATGAAATCCCAGAAGGGGATTTTTTGGATGGTGCACTGGTGGGTGCTGGGTCACTCAAGCCCTCCAGTATGGGGAGGGGGTATTTGTTGAGATATGGGTTACTAGGTGTACCTAGTTTTGAAGCTCCTACAACCCAAACCCAAAACAGACCTCCAGGTTGTGGTCTTCCCCTCATACATAAAGAGACCTAAAGCATTGGCCTAAAATTTTAGTGTCTTTGCAAGTCACCTTATTCATTGGAATCTTTCCTCCACAAAAGGCAGGGCATCTTAAAAAATGATAACTATGGCCTCTCCAGGGGGCAAAATGCTTGACCCCTTTTTTTTATTTTTTTGTGATACCTACTCACTATCACAGGAAAAAAAATGAGAAAAAATTGTGCCAAAGTTGTGCTGGGTTACGCCCTTGAAGCTTGGTGTTCCTGAAATAAGGGTCCGCCGACTCCACCTCGGGTGGGGTGGGCACTTATTTGGGGAATGGCCTGTCCCAATGGTGTTACCCAACATGAAAAGCTCCCTCTCATGACGAGTACATAGACTTCTCTTAGGTCAGTCTTGCAAACAGTTTTTGTAACTACTGATTGCCCATGGGGAAACATCACACCACGGTAGAACATAGAAAGGTATTTAAAAAGAAGGGGGGGATGTCTAATGAAAGTGACCTAACAGACATTTCAGTGGTGAATCAAGTATAGGGTATTACTATTTGTACATAGTCACAGTCTTCAGTGAGTTCCAGTTATTGTGTACAGTAGGTCCATTAAGTTGCTCTATTTTGATCTGGGTTATGTATTGAATCGCACTAATCATTCAGTTGAAGACGATTCTGACGAAGCACATTCTCCATGCTCCAAGATACATATCCATCACCTAGTACCATGGCTTCAACACATGTTTGCTGAATAAATAATTAATTTTGAGGATTCCATTTTGACAAATGATATATTCTCTCAAATGTTTCATCAGATTTTTAATTTTTTTCAGATTTTTTCTTCTTTTTTTGGAAAATTAGAACATTCGTGAGAATAACATAATTAGAGTTGAAGTGGCCCACGTACTACTGTACTATGAAGAAAATTATTACCTATCTGTTTCCAAAACAATTAAATTGCACAACATTTACCTCTTAAGACTCATGAATTCTCAGCCTACTCATGTATTTGTATGCATTGGACTAGTTTATATTCTTTCTCTTCCAAATCAACATCAGAAACAACTTGATTTCTGTGTGAAACCAAAAGCTGTGTCAGATTGGTTGTTGGTGAAAGTAGAAATGTTAAGAAGCCAACAACCAATCTCCTATGATTCTCATGTGAAATGGCCACCGTGAACCAGCACCCAACACGGAACCATGTACTGGATGCCTGTTATGACTCAGTTGTGGATGAACCTCAACTGATTTAATATTTGATTTCACCTTGGTATAACCAATGCTGTAAGAAAATAGGTCTCATATATAGGTAGGTAGGTAGAAAAAATAAGTAACTATTAGGTAAGTAGATGGTTTATACATAAGTAAGTAAGGGCTGTTTTTACTACCTACTAACAACCTGCTTGTGAGTTGTTACTAGGTAGGTAGTAAAAAAAGCAACGGAGCTAACCACCATGGTTAACTTGGGAGCTTGAACCTAACAGAAAGCTGTTTCCTGATCACTTACCATCTATCCTTCATGGTGTGTTTGATGGGTGCTGGTTCACTGTGGCCATGTGAAACTACAAACATTAGCCCTATTGATCATCCAGAACCCAAAGATCAACTTTTCTGAATGACTTCATTAGGTTGGTAAGCCTTGAGTGTTATTAGCTACCTGTAATTTAGTGCCATTAACCCCATAAGATTGAGAAGTCAAAAATGATTTTTGAGGTTACTCTAATACCTGTGAATGATGGAGATTTGAATACTGTAGTACCGTGGCAGTTTCGACATTAATTATGTCATTTGTAGAATGTTGAAATTTTCAAATAACATTTTTTCCAAAGAACACAAATTTGTCAAGCAACTTAATTTATTATTTGATAGAGTGTTGAAGCTGCCCCTGTATTATGATATTTACTTAACTTTTTTTTGTTGATTAGATGGTGTACCTGTTTTTTTGAGTGTTTTCAGATGGCTTGTTGATGTGGGCATTATCATGTGATAAATTGGCGTTGTCACATGGATTTAGGTCAGGTTTTGATCTAATGATTGCCTGCAACAACAAGCCTCTCATTGGTGGATTCAATTGCTGGCACCCATGATAGTGGTAGGGATCATAGGTGGTTATTGGTGAGCCAACTGTAGAAACTCATTTATGAGCTGACCTAAGAGTTTCAAAACTAAAATCATCACAACTTCCTTTTGAAGTTGATGCTCATTTTCAAAGTTCCTCACATTCACATTTCAAAAAATTACAAAGGTTCAATATTATTACATCTTATCTCAGGTTGAAAATCTATCCATTATCGAAGATAGTTTGTTTGTTTTGTTTGTCATGTTGAGGTCTCCCAGACCATGGGCACCCTGTTGTGCTCTTGGTACTATTGGAAAGCCCTTGATGGGTAGGGTGCCCCTAGGTGGTTTGGTAGTGTTTAGACCTATCGTGCAAGGGTAGTTAAATATTGAACAATTTTGTCAAAGAAAATTCAACAAAATCAAAATTAAATATTAAATTTTTTTTGGGGCATCTTCATAGAATAGTCAAAGAGCCCTTGAGAAATCAGATTTCTTGAAGCTGATTTTGTAATTTTAAGACCTATGGTAGGGGAGATATTGAATTTTGAATCATTTTTGTCATTGAAAATCAATTTAGAACTTAAAATAGTTTCTTCACATTGAGCACTATCAATAGGGTAAAGTTCAAACTTGAATCTGCAGTCCTATTCACACTTGAGCCAGTGGCACATGTCATGCTCGTTATAATGAGTACATAACTTGGTCATTGTGAGTGTCACATGAAGATGCATGTGTGAATTGTCATGTCAGTATTCCTTTTTGGGTGAGTGAAATTTCAATTCTAACTTTAATAGCACCTACTTGGACCCACAAAAGCTTAATTTAGCTTTGTTATCTCATCCTCCTTTACCTGATTTTGGTAGAAACTTTTACCAAAGATTTGAGGATGTGTTAACTGTAAACCATGAATCCAACGGATGATTTTGTAATCCTAATTGTGGACGAATAATTTGGACCAGATTGTAACTGAAGGCTTTGATCAAAAGTAAAACCATCTGTAGAAAGGGCTTAGTCTAGTAGTCTTGGGTGAACCAGCACCTACAATGGGACCATGTTAAACACTAAAATCCCCAGAATCCATTTGAACTGCTTCTAAGTTTATAATTATCCCATGATTAGACTAAAAGGGGGTCTCTGAGTCCAAATCTAAAATTTCTTGCTTTAATGTGGACACTAAGAGGCCTCACTCAAGAAGGTGAAGGTACCTGCATAGGTGCTGGTTCACCCCAGCAGAGTCTCTTATGGGTTAAGATGAGGTTGTGGGTATGACCAAGCTGCAGCCAAGAACATATATAACTGTCAACAATACCTAGTAATTTCATTTTTGCCTCAGGTTAAGTCACTTGGCTGGCTCCTAGGTTGGCCAAATGATGAAATGGTCACCTTCTTGGGTGCGAGACATTCATTACAAAAAAAAAACATTTGATATAAAGTTGTTGCGTATAGACTATAGACTTAGTACCTTTTTAGAGTTACATGAGTAGGTTTATAGTTTGTGCAAATCAGTGTTTTTTGGGTCAATTTTGTAGCCAAAGTGGCAATGATCCACAGGAAGATTTAGCCAGACTTAGCTACAAGACTAATAGGAAAGCATTTTTAGATAATATCGTTTTATATTTTTGGCTACATACTTGAATCATGTGAAGAAATCTGATGATTTTTCTTTTTTTTTTTCCCCCCAAATTCTGGCCAACAAAAA
>Ga0209611_10012022_pt1 | contig 12279 bp, 10 predicted proteins | sample S1TSphgellanicum_3_FD_187693 | JGI IMG/M metagenome (GOLD analysis project Ga0209611, IMG submission 187693) | Host-associated microbial communities from peat moss isolated from Minnesota, USA - S1T2_Fc - Sphagnum magellanicum MG (SPAdes) (version 2) | ecosystem: Host-associated > Plants > Peat...
GCAGCCAACCAAGTGACGGTGTAAAAATCAGGATAAGAATCAGCATAGCTCCATTGTTCGGTCACCCCATGTCCGGTTACAGTGGAATCTATTGATTATTGAACCATTTTTCATTGAATTTTTGAAAAAACCAAGATTGAAAACTATGTTGGAACTTGGGGGCGTTCTTGGTATTATTGGAAAACCCTCACCAAGTTCAATTTAATAAAGTTGATTTCATAATTTTGAGAACTAAAATGTGAACAATATTATTGAATTTTTGGTGGGTACATATTGTTGTTGGAAATTCAAACAAATCACAAAAAGGGGTTTGGAAGGAAAATTCAATTGAATGCATTCAAACTTGGGCTAATGACATAGGGTACATTAATGTTTAATGAGTTTTTATCATAATTTTAAACAAATATTAAGATATCATGTGTATAAAAATGAATAAACATTATAGTTGCACAATATTATTAATTATGTATCATTACTTGATATCTTGTAATGATTTACTTAGAAATAATAAATTACATGTGTATTGAACATAAACATTAGTACTAAAATATTTTTAAAAAATTCTTAAACTTTATTTTGAAATTAAATTTTAATATTTATATGCACAAAAAAATCATTTATACAAATAAAATTTACATGTAATTTAATGTTATCACAATGTTAAATAAATATTAAAATATTATATGTATAAAATTAAAGTTGCCTATTAGTTGTTCAACCTAGTTGATAGAGATAGTTGCAAATAAGACTATATTTCATCCATCCTTGAATACATTTTATCATCCAAAATAGTTGCAATCTAGTTAATGTCTTCACTGTGTGCCAACTAAAGAACCTTAGATGCTAAGAATATTTCAAAAATGACCCCTTAGTTGAAACATGCTTCACATTGTTTATCAACATAGTTGGAAGTTAAACTTGGAGACATTGTTGATGCCAGGAATATTCGGCAAATGATCACAGTTGAAAAATGCTTTCAACTATATACCAATATAGTAAATGAATCAACTTAATTGGTAATTGCCAAAATTCTATTTAAAATTTTAAGAAATCCAGCTGAAACACAGTTGTAAATGTCATGTAGTTGAAAACTTTTGGTTAAAAAAGGGGGTTTTCTACTAGTGAATGTTCACAACAATTAAGTTTAAGCAATTAGGTGGTTGCCACAAACCTTTGTTAATTTTAGTTAAAGCTTTGTGTATGGCCTACCAACAAGAACCAATAGGAGGGTGGGCATAAAACAATGTTTGACATTTTTCACAGAACCTTCAGGAAGGTTAAAAGCACATGTTATGGTTGATGTGCCTACATACACAACTTGATCCACAAATTGAATTTCACTGAATGGACATAGCTAAGGCCTTTGGGCATATTCATGAACTATGACATATATGTGAAGACCAAACATTTGATGGCCAACCATCATAGTCCAATGTACCTCATATGGATGCCCCACACAATGGGGATACTTTTTAGGTGCTAATGGAAAAGCTTTTAACAAATGCGACAACCCCACTTTACAAGGGGTGTTCTATAAGTATGTTGTCAGCAATGTTGTTATAGCTAAATTTGAGCATGGTGCATGGTGTTTCCAATATTTGCATGGATGAATTATTTTCATTATTTTGAAAAGTGTTGTTGTTGAAGAATAACAAGATGTTGGCAACATCCAATGAACCTCACAAACTAATTAAGTCTTTAAGCAAAAACAATATTGTATGGATCCAAATAATTATGCTCAAAGACTTTGAGAAGATTTGGATAGACTTTAGCATGTTAAATTTATTTATCCCATTGAAACTACAAAGTGGCTATCTCCTTTAGTCATTATACCAAAGAAAAATGGAAATTTGCGTATTTGTGTTTATTACCACAAACTTAACACATAGACCTAAAAAGACCCATTTCAATTACCTTTTTGGAATCAATTCTTGATATTGTTGCAAGTCCTAAGATGTACTCATATATGGATGGATATAATGGATATATTCGAATCAAAGTGGCTAAAGAAAATAAAGAGAATAGTACATTTATTTCGGAATGGGGAGCTTATGCTTATAATGTAATGCCTTTCAATTCATGTAATGCCCCAACTACATTCCAAAAAATGGTAATTCAACCTTTAAACAAGTCTTGAATCAATTCATGCAAGTATTTTTAGATGATTTCAATGTGTATGATAATTAAAAACATACAAATCAATTTTTAAATGGATGGAAAAATGTCAAATAAATGGCATTAGTCTCAATCTTGATAAATGTGCATTTTGCATGAATTATGGAATCTTGTTAATGCACATAGTGTGCCAAGAAGGGCTACTTGTTGATCCAAGAAAAATAATCACAATTGTGGGTATGTTTATACCTACTAGCCTTATTGAAATCAAGAGATTTTTTGAGGCAACCAATTTTCACCAAAGATATTTCAAGAAAATTGCTAGCAAGGTAGCATCAATTTGCAAGTTATTGAAAAAGGATGAACTATTTGTATGGGATGAAACTTGTAATGAATCATTTGAATGGATGAGGACTTCAATGACAACCCTACTAGTCTTAAAATCACATTAGATTAAACTAAAGAGTTATATGTACATATAAATGTCTTATTATGCAATAGGAATTATGTTAGCACAAAATTTGGATAATATTATTGACCGTCCAATTTATTATCCCAATTAGTTGATGACAAGTGCAAAGAATAACTATTCAACTACTAAGAAAGGAAGCACTTGCCATGATGTATGTTATCAGAAAAAATCAACATTACTTTATTAGTAATGTTTTTACACTTATTGTCGACCATCAAACTCTATTGTACTTGGTAAACAAACTAGAAGTTACTGGAAGAAACCTTAACCATGTGGTTATTATTTTTACAATAATTTGATTTCAAGGTATTGTATAACCATGGATGAATATATTTTGTATTTGACCAATTATCTAAAATAGAACATGGTGAACCAATTGTTGGTATGGAAGATGAATTGCTTGGTGTCAATATTTTTAGTATTAGTGGAATAAACTTTCCTATTAGGAAATATTTATGAAAAGGTTATTTTGAAAATGAAATTCCAAAAGAAAAAAAAATGATAGTTAAATATAAACCTTATACTTTATAGGACGAATAATTGTACAAGTTGGGCCTAGATGTTATTCTAAGGCAATGTTTAAACCCTATCAAAGTTAAAACAATGTTAATTGAATTACATGAAAATCCAACTAGTGAACATTTTGGTGGGAACAAAATTGTTTAAAAGGTTTTGACAATTGGTTATTGGTGACCTACATTATAGAGTTACATTACTAAAATGTGTCAGACTTATGAAACTTGTCAACAATTAAAGCCCATGGTGAGAAGTAGAAAGGGGCCTCTTCAAGGTGGGTGCAAGATAAGGCGGATTGCTTTTTGCATCACATTGTAAGTTTTTGTAGAATGCCATGCATTAACATGCCATAAAATCATCATTATACCACTTTTTCATTGAATTAAGATTCTCAACTTGAATAAATTGACATCTACATGAAAATTATAACATATATATTCCAAATGTAGAATATTAAACTTTTGAAGTTGAAAAATATGGATTGATCTTTTGTTTGTGGTTTTACACAAATACATTTTTGTTTATGAATTTTTTTTAGGTTATTTTTTAGGTACTCAATACATGATGTATTAAAGCAAAAGTAATATATGTAAATGAAAACAATTTGTTAGAAAGACCCAAAAAAGATATGGACTTTTAAATGTCTAAAAATGGTTTTTAGGTGAGAATTCTAACCTAAGTAGATCAAACATGAAATTTCTATGTATATTTGTGATTATTGTGTTGGGTGCAAGGAGGTATAAGAGACATTTAGTTTACATAGTTTAGTAGGGAAATAACAAAAAATAAAAAAAGTTACAAAACACAATGATGTTTACAGGCTTGCAAGGTCTAGGGTTTAGGGTTTAATAGGCTTCCTTGTCTTCAACTTTCTATTCTATGTATTATTTTCCTTCAACTTTGTTAGTTTTGATTAAATTGATAAAAAATTTCTAACCTTGTGTTTTTCTTTTATGATTGCAACAAAATTGTTGATGGGAAGTTCTCAAAAACAATGTTCAAGTAGTTTCACAAATCTGCTTGTTTCCAAATACTCTCATTGGTTTTTGGTCCCTTTTATTAGTTGAAAGGAGGTATCATACCTACAATTGATATTTGTGTTCTTGCATTAATGGCTAAGGGAGAAGGAATAGTTCAAAATAACTTGTATTTCCTATCTACCATGAACGTGTGTGTGTCACAAAGATTGATTTGTTGTTGACATAATTGTTCCATTATGTAGCTGAGGTTCTTGGTGTTGAATTTCATCAAAATAAGTTTGTTTTCGACTCAAAATTGGATCAATAAAGACTATCATAGATTACATTGTTTTGACCATTTGAGTGATTTGTTTAAATTGTTCCAAATGTGCCATAATTTTTACTATATTATTAATATCATAGCTAAACTTTGTTTTCTCTGCAGTAGTAGTTGGCGAATCCACACTTCATTTGCGACACTATTGTTGGAAGACCACTTGCCCTTTACAAGTTTTTGATTTCCAATTTTAGTTTTATTAATCATGTAATAATTTTCTTACTATTGCCTATTGATTGGAAACTTATTATGTTGCAAATAAATAATGTGATATAATTTGTAAGTAGGTTGCAACCTCTTATTAATATATTCATTTCTCTCATTAACAAATATAATATTATTATTTTTTGCAATTTTAAATATGGTCCAAGATTTTACTATTTTCATGGTGATGATCCCATTTCTTTGTCATTGTATATGGACAATTGACCATTTTGTCTAAGTATTCACCACATGTACACTTTTACAGTATTTCATGATGATCATACTACCATTGTAAATGAATATAGTGGATGATCAACATTTATTTTGATGTGACATTAATGCAATCTAAGGATTGAGTTTTTATAACTTATGTAATTAACAAACCTGAGTTAAAACTTCATAGAATTCATGATTTCTACATTGAAACCTTTTCATTATCTAATTATGGTTTTGCAGCATGTCTAGTTTTGTTTGGGAAGGTTTTTATCTATGAATATTTTTCATCATCATATGCCATTTAACATATTCCATGTTTTTTCTTGATATTTATAGTTTTAAAACAACATGTGTTATTGATCACAAAACTAAAATGGTAAATAAATGCACAAGTGGACATTTAGAGGAAAGGATAGTAATGTTGACAAATCTACAACAAGAGCTTGAAGAAATTTGTGTGAGATGAATTGATGTTTTTGTTGTTGTTTCTAAGTTGATTTTAGATTTCAATGACATTGGTATGTGGTGGGAGAGTACGTAGCAGTTGGATGATGTCATTTGATTCAATACATGAGGATAAAAGAACGCCAACACAAATTATGTCCAATGTTTAGCACTGATGATCATGTATGACTATTTATAATTGGAAACCCTTCACAATCTTTGTCCTATTTTGCTTTGACATTTTTCTTGACTTCTTATAGTTTGTTATATTAAATGTTTGTCATGATTTTAATGAGGATTTTAGTTTCTTTAATATAGTTCTTTCATTTCATCTCTTTGAATTAGCCTTAACCAACATAAGCAATTAGTTGATAATTATGAAACCATCTTTTTGATCCTAATCAAATGTGTTCCACTAGGTTGATTTGAAGTTATTATTCAGCATTGGACTTTGCACTCACAAACATGGGTAACAAGAGGCTAGCAATTGCAAAGGAAGGGAAAAATGAGGTAGCTCAAGCAAGGCTACATGCAAGGATCCAAGAAAGGTTAAATCAATAGTGGTTGATGAAAACAACACAAACTACTCAAACACACAAGTCACATGCTACAAAAAAAATTTTGCTTTATGTCAAGAAGAAATTGTTTTTGCACTTGTAGTGGCAAAGGAGATCTTAAGAGAGCAAGATCAAAGAAGGATTGCTTCTAAAATAGTGGACATCGTCAACAAGGAGTTGCAAACTTGCGCTTGACTAGAAAGCAAAAAGTTAATCTTGGAAAGAGCTTTGTCAAGCACCACATTGGTTGCTAGTATGCCAAATTCCTTTTTGCCTCCAAAAGTTGTTATAACAACATAAGAATTAATAGTTGGGATGCACATTTCATTGGTGGAAATAAAACAAGCAAATTCTAATGCAAAATTGGTTGCCAAACATTGTAACCTTACAACAACAATAAATGTAGGGGCATCACCTGCAAGGGGCATTGTGCAAATGCTTGGTGTGCACCATTGGAATGTATGTGCAGCCATAGTCTAGTGAACTTTGATGTGTAATAGTGGGGTGCCTTTGTGGACACTCACATTGAGAAAGAGGAAAAGTGATGACATTCTACCATCTACTAGAAATGCTATTGTGAATTGGTGGGTAGTAGAAATTCGAGTAAGTCCAAACAACAATGATGTCATTCACAAGAGATTGGAGGTTTCAATATTTGATGAAAAGTCTATTCACTTTTTAATGGAGACCCATGTATGGAGCTTTATTACATATTTTACACATATTTTGAAGCATATTTTGTGACTTACAAGCTATGATGGAAAATCTAATACAAATGGAAATTGTTGGTACTTGAACATTCTAGAATCTCTTTTGCTATTGTTAGTGCATCATTATAAAATACTATAGAGTTACTTGACATGAGTTGTGAATCATTGTGACTATATTGACTTACAAAGATCATTATAGATTTTGAGGGATGTTTATGTACCCATGGGGAAGTAATTTGACCTTGTTAATGTAGATTAATGGACTATTGCAAAATTATATATAGTTTTCTAACATCATTATTGATATGTGGAGACTCATAAGGATTTTGAGACTTGCACTTGGATTGCCACAAAATCATAGGGAAGTTTATGTACTCACTACAATCTAACTTGAACTTTTCATGTAGGTTCATGGATTGATACAAATTTTGATGGAGTTTGATACATCACAAGTGTGAACAAATGTGATTCATATGGATTTTGAGACATGTTCTTTTGGTGCTACAAATTAGGATGGAATCTTATGTACTCATTGGTTTTTTACTTGAACTTTTATGTAGGTCAAAGGATTGCTAAAGAGTTTTATGGAATGTTTTCACATCACCTTTTTGTTAATGTGACTCAAGGACTTTGAGGCCTTCACTTACAATCTAGTGTATAGATTAAGAAGAAGTTTTTTAAATTCATAATCTTGTTGGATAAGACCTTTGTGTTGTTATGTGTATGATACATGATTTACTGAACAATATAAAAGTCATTCTTCTTGTAAAAAACATTTACAAATGTCTTCTCATGTGCATATTGAGTTTTTTTTGAAATTCCAAGATGCCCATTCTAAAGCAATTGTTGGGCAAAAGGTTTTTGAATCGATAAAACCATTTTTTGTGAAAACATTGAAAGACATGAACACCTGATGTTGTATATACAACATTGAGATGAACAAAGTACGGATGGCATTCAATCCAATGAGGACATGAGGTGTTGTCCATGAGAACCAAGTTTGTGACTATGCTTGTGGTGATGTTGTGGTTTTGATGGCCAACCATGCCAAGCTTTAAGCAAAGTGTACAAGGGCATAACCCAGATGTGGGAAGTTATAGTTTGTCCGAAAAGTGAGTTTGATGAATGGCACAAATGTATATGTTTATTGGGAACTTCTCAAGATGTGGGGTGGTAATTCTACCAATATGTCCAAATGAAGCTACTATATTTAACTATGTTATGGTACATTGGAGACGTTTTGCTCTCGAAACAACCATGTTAAAGGTTAGTAGGGCATTAAAAAAATTGACATTAGTTTACAAAACAACATCAACATATGAGTTCATTGATTATATGAAGCCGAAGTTGCAACATTTTGTGAAACACAACTTTGTAACGAGGTGGGAAAACAAACATTTCAAAAATTGCATAAAGTCTTTTCTAACACACAATGGTGTCCATAGTTGATTTCATAGAGAATTATTTGTTTGAAATGCAAATTGAGGTTTAGAATATGCATTGGCATACATATCATATATCAATTCTAGTTCACATCTGTTTTTGCCACAACCCTACACCAGATCCATGTGATGAAGAATCCCAAATTTTTATAAAATACCAATTTTACATTTTTGATGACCAAAAACATGAGTTTGAATTTGTTCAACATTGCTTCAAATTGCATTGGTAATGCATGGTGGATCATGAATATACACCACAATGGCATTGGATGTGGAGTGATGGTTGTGCAACACAATTTAAGACTTGTAAGCCATGGTTTTTTGTATCAAGGTATCCCAGTATGACTAGAGGTTACAAAATGTTGTGGAACTTCTTTGGTAGTGCTCATGGGAAGGGACCCCATGATGGGGTAGGGGTTGTGGTTAAAAGATTTCTTCAAAAATAGTAGCTCAATGTTCATGGGTGAAATTACAAAATGCCAAGGAGGCGGTTGCCTTCTTACATGAGTGATTATCAACTAGTAGACCATAATCATCTTATTCTAGTTCACAAAGGCCACTACAAAGAAGATTTTGGCATGTGAAAGCAAAGGATGTTGATAAAAAATCTCCTTTGTTTATTTGTGATCCTATCAAAGGGACAATGAAAATCCATTCAGTATGTTATATGAACAATAACAACCTCACATAGCTTTTTGTTAAAGATTTGGCATGCTTCCGTGAATTTTGTTTAGATACTCAATGGAGTTTGTGCACTAATATCCCATGGATTGGCCATTGGGTGCCAAAGGTTATGCAATTTCAAGATACTCAATCTTTGCAAGATACCATGATTGAAGGTTGGGATGGAGATTGATAGTTTAGAGTAGAAGGTGGGCCTTCAAAATCAAATTGTCTTATTTGCATCTTGGGTCCATTTGTGTATTTTCATTGATCCTAATTTGAATTGACTTTGGGTTCTTGCATATTGTGTAGATGATGAATTGGTTTGTGTTTTGGAGGTTGGTGACAACCTAATAGTTAATGTCGAGGATGGTAATTCGAAAGGTGTGTTTTTCTATCTAATTCCTTACACCAAATCACTTCATAAGGTGCAGAGAGCTTTAATTGATCACTCGGGGAATTCTTTTAATGAAGGTGATGATGTGGTAGCATGACTCTACTATCAAAAATGGGGAAGTAGTGATTCTTCCTATGTCCTATTAAAATATTCACATGTTGTCTACGTGTATTTTCATTTGGTTAGGGCAATAAAGTTTCTAATGCCACCAAAGAACCATCGTGTGAGTGGAAATGATGTGATGTATGAACTATTAAAAGATGTCTTGCAAAACATTAATGAGGTTATTATTTTTTTGGAAGTGGATGATTCTATGATGGATCTTTTAAAACCTTTGATCAAGTTGACCTTTTTAGATCTATGTTACAAATCCATATGTATTTAAAAAATCTAGTGTGTTGTTAGATAGGTAGTTTAGAACAACATTTGGGGTTGTGTTCAATGGGGTTCAATTCCCCTTTGAACTTCAATGTAAACCAAGAACATGCCATTTGATTATCATATCATGTTTATGTATAAAATTGAATTGGGATTGGGGTTAAAGGGAATGTGGCAGGTCACAAGTAGTTATTATTATTAGAGGTGGTTCAAGTGGACGGTTGACAACTCAAAGTTTGTGAGTTTCCGAACTTCTTTTCCTACATGTGTGATGCTTATTATATTATAATTGTATGTTATGGTGATTAAATAGTTTGGAAAAAGTAAAATCTTTTACTATACATTTTTTTGGTAAATTTTTTAATGAACCCAATCAAATAAATGGTGATCTAGTGCTTCTTAAGGATTTAAAAGCATGAATCCTTTAGTTGTTAACCAAAATTCTTTTGAGGATTTGGGGTGGTTATAAAAAACTTTTTAAGTGTCATTGAAAATAATAGATGACACACCCCCAAACTCTTTGAAAGACTCAAATGCGAATCCCAAAATAAAATAATGGAATAAGGAATTAAGGTATGCTCCCTAGCTCACAACATTTATGGGGTAAGAAGGGCATGTTGGAGCTCTGGGATGGGGACTAAGACGAGTGACACATGAGCCAATTATTCATATTAATCTACATAAACCAAACAACAAGTCGATTAGTGCATAGTTGGAACACTTTTGGTGCATAGATGAACCATGGGCATACATAGACTCATAGGACTCACCATGACTCGGACTTGGGGGAAATCACCACCTTCCCCCCTTATAGTATTTTTTGTGATACTCCACGAGGGCTACATCTAATGGTGTTTTTTTAGGACTTTGAAATCAAAAGTCCCACAATTCCCAAAATTGGGACTCTCACCCCTTTGGATGCCCATAACTTCTTGTGTAGAACTTCGATTGAGGTAAGGTTTAAAGCAAAGTTATAGCCCTTGTGAAGATCTTTCCAACAATATGTGGCATGCCTCCTGCAAGCACATAACTCAAGGCGATTCCTAACTTTTAGTGGTTGGGAATCAAATTGACATTTTGACTCATGGCCTTTCTTTTGGCCATAACTAATGTTCGAAGTACTGAAATGGATAATTGCAAGCCCATTTAAACATCAAAGTTTTAAGAACTTTCCAACGGTATAAGAAAGTATTTAATGTAATTAGTTTTGACCCTTTAAATCATTTTCCAAAGATTCAGAAGTCCATCGGGATTCCAATTCCCAAAATGGGAATCCATTTGGGAGTTTGTGGGCTCATTCCCTCACACTTTTTCGCACTCCAAGGAATGTGAATGTGATTCCCAAGCTGCACTCCTGGCCCGCACCTTTCCATGCCCTTACCTTGGTCGCGAACCCAAGGTTAAAGTTGTGACAACAAATAACCTTTAAGGGTTTGCTATGGGAAAATTGATGTGTTTGTAGGTTTGATATGAATTACATACTCAAGAATATTTCTTCTAATTATATTTTCAATTGATGTGAGGGCCCACATTAAGGTGGATTCTATATAAACTTATAGGTGAACAAGTATTTGAACATGTAATTTGAACCTTAACATGTGGATGTTTTGCTGCTCAAAATATAAAGTTCATATTGCATAGGTTATGAAATATATATGTTACAAAATGATAGTATGTATGTAACTTATGATTTTCTTAATAGGAGGAAAAGAAAAAAAAATGTAAAACAAATCATCAAAAGAAACCAAGTAAACAAGCATGCACAATAGGTACTTGTGGACCTTAATGATTGTTTTATGTTATAGATCCACATATCAAGGAAAATTAAGAGTTATGGAAATATCATGTATTCCTAGGTAGTCTAAGATAATTCTTGAATTAGTTACCTTTATAGATTTGATCATCATTATGCTCAAGCTTGATATTTTTCATTTATTGTTTATTTATGCAATGACACATCTTTTACTAGTTGATTAGCTCTTGTAATTGTTGTGTGAATAGTTGGTTCAAAAAGCAAAAAATCTTTTAGTGAAAGAAAATTTGAAACATGTGATCATGTAGCACCCATTTGAAGTTGATATTTCTAAGTTCTACATGCAAATTTATAGAATACTACAAAGTATTCAAATGGTTCATAAAATGGAGTAGCCACATCATTTGGAATATTCAAATGGTTCATCAAATGGAATAGTTACATCTTCATCAAATGGAGTAGCTCCTCACTTGGATTCAAATGGATGAAATCCAAGTGATGCAACTAGTCCATTTATTGAACCAAGGATGCATAAAATGGAACAACTGCATCACTTGGATTCAAAAGGTTCATCAAATATATTCAATCCAAGCAATGCAACTACTCCAAGTGATGGTTCATCTTGTTGACATGAGTTGCATCACTTTAAACCCTAAACTCTAAACCTTAAACCCAAATTTGACTGGAATGAACCTATTCCACTATAGTGGTTTAGGGTGTGGTTTGGGATTGTGCTAGTGATCGAAGTCACATGGCAAATGACATGTCGTTATTATGCCACCATACATGTTTAGAGCACTAGTTCTAATGATCTTGCACTCCACGTACATGAACGGGTGGAATGGTTAATGTGACATTTCCACTTCCCCTTGTAATGATATTATAGTTTGATGGGTTAACATATTACTTTCACATTTTGTTACCAAAATCAAAATTTCAAAAACATTCATCATTGTAAGGTGCAATGGGAATCAGGTTTTATACTCATGGGTGTTGAGAATTCAAGCTCAACTAGTTAAGTTTCATTAGTTACTGGAGTAGGAAAGTAACTAGGTTACTTTCACAAGGTTGAATTACTTTCTTTACTTATTTTAGTTTGGTTATTTGTGGTTTGGT
>Ga0209611_10012025_pt1 | contig 12275 bp, 8 predicted proteins | sample S1TSphgellanicum_3_FD_187693 | JGI IMG/M metagenome (GOLD analysis project Ga0209611, IMG submission 187693) | Host-associated microbial communities from peat moss isolated from Minnesota, USA - S1T2_Fc - Sphagnum magellanicum MG (SPAdes) (version 2) | ecosystem: Host-associated > Plants > Peat...
TTGAAGGTGGTGCCTGGTTATATTCGTCAAAAATGGGACGTGCAACACGTTCTATCGCTTCCGTTTCAGATTCGCCTGGTCCTGGTAGAACATCGACACGTAAATTTTCCTGAACAACATCATTGGTCGGTTCGTCTGTAGACGGTATGTCGTCAACATGAGCGGCGGGTGGGGGTATAGAGTTCAATACAGCTTCTAGCCTTTCCGGTTCGACATCGTCGTACGAGACTGGACCTTCTACTCTTGAAATTATACCAGGCTCATTATCCAAAATGTCAGGCAGATCGATGACTTGTCGTGGTCCTGGAACGTCACGATCAATTACGGCTGTGATGGGACCTGGTTCGGGTAGGTAGTCTAATGCACGACTCGTCAGTTCACCCTCCCTGTTCAGATCGTCCGCTCGCACCTCAAACGACGCTTGATTATTCGGAAAATGACCAATTTCCACACTAGTTGACGCGTCTTGCATTCCATTATCATATTGCGTTCCACTATCAATTCCGCGCTGATGGAGGTCAGCCTGAACACCCATATTAAATCCCGTTGGGTTGTATTCGGTTTGCATGTCGACGTTTCGCTGCCTAGCGTTGTCTGTTTGAGTGGTAACAGTTTGTCCCCGTTCAACCAGATCCACTTGAACACCGGCATCTTGAAGTTGATCGTTGACATCTGCCAATGCACGATCTAAAGCTCGCTCCCATCTAGCTTCGTCTTCTGGTAGAGGACCTCGACGATAATAGGGAACTTCACGCATTTCAACGTCATCTGTGTTTACTCCATCTATTTCCATTCGTTCATCTTCAGGTTCTTCCGTTTGGGTTCGTTCAGTTCGAGTTCGTACAGGACGTGTTCTTTCATCATTATCCGGTGGGGGTGCTCCATGGGAAGCGGGTGGAAAAGTTGTTGGAAAACTGCCTAAATTTCTCGGCCTGTATGCGCTTAAAAGCTGGTCCTTTCTCCTTTGGGCCTCTTGTCCGCTGGGTGTACCGGTCTTTGTAGCGTCAGGACGGTTCCTTACAGCCGCAGAAGAAGACGATTCTTGAGGTGATGACGTTCCATTGTCCATACGACCAGAGATTTTTCGAAGACAGAGTTTAATGTAGTTGTTGCTTGCCGTTACAGACTTATCCTTGTCCTGTGCAATGTGTGCACTTAGAATTCGAAAAAACAGATTCTCATTGTACGAAGTTAGCTTTTTTATTCCGTCTTGATCGAGTGACGAAGCACCAGACTCGTCCGCAGCAGTATACCACGTAATCAAAAACGGTGTACGATCCATTACACGCATTAGACTTGTGATAAACCGTCCTGCGCAGCAGTCGGTGTTAATTTAAGGTTGGTGTGAAGATAATGTATGTAATAGTTCGCCTTAGCTTTGGCTTTTCCGTGAAGTTTCGAATACTTCTTTTGAAATAACACAAAAAACTTGGACGGTTTTAATTTAACAACCTGCTTTTCTGTAATTTTGAGGGTGTTCAGAAGATTCGCTATGGCTTGCGCATCCATCGGCAACGCCGTGTTACTTCTGTTCACGACGGCTTTTACGAGACCGGCGACTTGCGCTCGTTCAGTGAAGCTGGTCTTCATTCCATGCGACTCGATATACGCTTTTTGTGCTAATCTCTCTGCCATTGAGCGGTGACTGACAATGGGTGTGAATGGGTACGATCTACGTCCATTCTTTCGCTTATCTCGTGTTTTTTGTCGCCGCTTATATTCGAGCTCGTTTGCCAGACGTCCAATCGATGTGAGAAGTTTTTTCGTCAGGTCGACTTTTTGAGAAGCGCGTTCTAATTTTGCCGCTTTTTCTAGAGCCTGTTGAGGATCGTCGCCACCTTCCAAGGCATCTGCCCCGGGGTTTTCTTCACCATCGTCGTCACCACTGTCATCTGGGTCTTCATCATTTACTTCTATTCCATGATTTTGTTGGTCGCCATCGTCATCATCATAGTCGTCTCCATCCATGGCTCGTGCAAGACTCGCTGTTCGCAATGCCCACAACGCGCGTGATGTTATTCAGCAGATTGCTGAAATTAACGACCAACTCTACCGATCAGAACTAAATCACGCTCAATTTCAACACCTTTCACAAAGACTGCGTGAAAGACGTCGTACTCTTTTTCTTCAGTTGGGAACAGATAATTTAGCGAACGAACGAGATGAATTTGTACGCATTTCGCGGTCAAACGAATACACATCTCACGTTCGTGGAGTGGCGAGAAAAGCGGCCAGAGAAGCGCAAAAGGTGTTGTCGAATAGACAACGCGGAAATAGATTTATTGCAGAACGCACAAATCCTTCTCTTCGTTACGAACAAGGACGTCTTCCTCTCGCTGAGCGTCGACGTCAACTGAACGTTGCAAGAGATGCAGCTGCTGCAAGAGCTCTTAGAGATCATCTTCAACTGGCTGAACGTCGATATCAAGATCTTCCATTTTTTGAGGCTGAGCTCATGACACCTTCCGATCTAAGTCACCAGTTACCTCTTAACGTCGCCAATCAACGTGCTTTTATGACTAGTGTAATTGAAGTGTACACAGACCTCGTATCTGACGAAGGATGGTTTTACCGGTTTGTGCGACGCAATATCCACAACTGGTATCGTGAGTGTTTCGTTATTCGTGGTCTTCCTGGTGCGGAAAATCGTCAAGTACCCGCATGGAGTATGAAAATCACAGAACATCGTGAAAGTATAACTTTCCATTTTGAAATTGACGCTATGCTCGGTTCAATTAATGGTTATTCCTTCGAACAACACGCTTTTGTTGCTTTTACAGTTTGCGCATTCTGGGATCACTACGTTTGTATTTTTATTCCTGGAGAGGTAATCGAAACAACTGACCGTCGCATTCAATTTCCACCACCATCTTCTACGGAATGTGGTGGATCAATGTCGGATGAAGAAGGACGAATGTTTTATGTAACGCGAGCGCCTAGTGCAACGGAACAGTGCAATAGAATAGTTGACCTGTCTGAAAAACTAGAAGGAGTTCAAGAGGATCCCGCATCAAGTCTATTTGAATTTCAAGGATCAGACACTAACAATCCTGATTCTCGTGAGCCGGCCAATAGTGCTCTCACTGTATGGCATGACCATTTTGCAAACTTTAGTCAAAACGAATCAGATATCCTTCAATGGTCTTGCAATGCTGAACTGGTCATGTTTTTTAAGCCGACAGCGTTCAACAACTTTAACAATCGTTTACTGGAATTTATGCAAGTACTTGATCCAAATTATCGTGACTTACTTCTAGGTCATCTAAACACTCTGCCTGTTTATAATGCGACCATTGATGAAGCATAGAAGGAATTAATTGAAATAAACGTCTTGACATATTTTGTAAGTTTTCCCTGCTTATGTCCTCCCGCCTTACTATCTCTTTTAGAATGATATTTAAACACGTCGTGTAAAAGTGAACAACACATTCATCTTCATCATCACTTTTGTAGGAAAATGACACCAACTTTCTAGCCAAGCTTGTAATTTCTTTATACAAGACAGCAAAGGGAATAGCTTGACTGGACACTCTATAGTAAAAGGGTCGATCTTTTGGTTCCACTAAAAGTCGTTTAATGAACACGGTTAGAACCGGTATAGTTTTCGCTAGTTCACTGCGAACAAGAACCTTTTTCTTAGTAAGGCGAGGTTTTCTTTTTCGACGACTTTGCGGCAGATAGTTGTTCCGCAAGACGGCTGTTTCGTGATCTGCTGATCGGTGGTTTACCAGATTTTGTTTTCTTATTACGAACGGGTTCCACCCCATCTTGACCAATTTCATCCTCTCCGCTGGATTCGTCAGATCCGTCCTCTTGCGCAAAGCGGACCACTCGTCGAACCGGTTTTTTAATTGCTGGTCTTCGACGTAAAGGTCGTCGTTCTCGTTGTTGTTCTTCAAGCTCATCACCATCATCGTCATCCGGTTGGTCTCCACTTGTTTGCTGAATGGCGTTAGCATTGGCGACTTGTTGGCGGAGACTTGCCAATTCCTCTTCTCTTTGAAGAGTGTGCATGTAGACTTGTCTGTCATTTTCCATTTGGTCGCGCTGAGCTTGTGTCTGTTGTCTGACGGCCAAGTCCATTCCGCTAGGGTGAGGCATGTTTTCTGCTCCAGTTTCGGGATAGAGATTGACCCTTAATTTAGGCACGGTGACGGGAATTAGTGAACCTTGAGACCAAGCGTGAACTGGCGGATTATAATGTTTGAATATGGGATGTTTGATCGCCTCGTTATATGGTAGTTGTGTGACGTTACCACCATGACCGGCAAGCATAAAATGAGCCATAACAGAGAAAAAAAACGGATTTTATTTAGGAGGAAATACAAACATAGGGAAACCTGAACGAGAACTGTACCATTTATCACCTGACACGATAACAAACGCTTCAGCATAATCGTCCCTGGACCAGGGAGTAGGAACCGGCTTAGACGTTGCCGTTACTATCAGATTCGGCTCTGATGTACCTTCATTGCTTGCCGGCAAACGACGAGCGAACACTTGACGTAGACGTGTACTATACTCTGTACGCTCCTTTTGTGAAAGCTCGTGCGCAATACCGTACAGACTAAATGTTTTTTGAGCGGAATCCGGATACAATACATGCGTATAACTGGCTAGTAGATCAGCATATGCTTTGTGACCAGTCTTTGTATGAAAGACGGCATAAATAGCACATTCCTGTTTACGAGCTCGATCGTCCGCAAATCGAACCAATACCGCCGCATCCGACTTATTACAATCGTCCGCAAAGATGACTGCATTTGTATCGTCAAACGAGTCCAACATGTTCAACTCTGTCCGTCCATGTTGTTCAAATTGTATGTCCGGCATCGCTGACAGAGTCAACTTTAACATGGCAATGTCGTTTTCGTTTGTGCCAAAGTAGACAAACTTTGTAACAGGAGTTTTTAGACACCAATTAGCCGTTAAAAAAATTGTTGCCACTGACATTGTCTTTCCAGTGCCACTTTCACCAATCAGTAAAAACGCTGGAGACTCTCTAGCGGTAAAAGCCGTTTCATAGTCGACTTTTACACCACCACTAGAGGGTTTCTCCGCCGCGTTCGTCGTCATTTTCGGTCGTTGGTTCTCCATTGTAACCGAAACTTGGTAAATACGACAGCAGATAGGAGCGAGAAGCGAGAAAATAAAGACAAGCAGAACTAATAGGACGTTCACGTCCTCCAAAAAGATCGATAATATCGGTAGGTGACTCAATTGTGCGAACAAACTGTTCTCCCGTCCAATGAAGATGACGGTTTTTAGAAGCCCACTGACAATAGGCAAAGTCAGCTAAGTCTTTCGGTGCTCGAGTGTGCCATACTTTTGTTACTGGATTTTCTTCGTGTACACCGCCATCCAGTGTTCTTTGAATTTTTCGTTTTTGAGCAACTCGTTCAATATAAAAGTCGAATTCGGCTAGTGTTTTGGGATCGACAACGGCGTGTCTTACTTTCTTTCCAGGTGTTTTCAGCGATAGCCGAAACCATGATATTTCCGTAGGATTATCAGTGAAGAAAACTTTTAACCAATAAAGAGGATCGCAATATGACTGTTCAAAGTCTTGATAGATACGATCTTTTTTCGCTGATGTAAATGCTTTTACTGGAACGCCAGCCATTTTAATGGTAATATTTACCAAAGACGCAAGACTTGAAGCTCGTTCAAAAGAGTTTATTCGAAAAGCGTTTAGAAATTCGTACACTTGATCATGATCAACATCCTTTTTCTGTTCCACCACACAATAAAACTTCTTTGCAAAAACAGCAACACAAGCGTCAGAATAGTCCAGTGAGAGATGTAATGGATCGTAGTCGTTCTTTTCGACCGAAAAGGGTGAAAGACCCGGCATCCAAGAACGTGGATCGACGTTTTTCAGTGAAGAATTTGGAACGAATACACTGTCTGTATCCCCATAAATGTATGAAAAGTTTGGATCTAACGACGCACCGCTACCCTTTAGCTTGTCGTAAAGATGAAGGAGTTGTCGACGACTCTGACTAAGTATAGCCACGCCCAATATTGGACTAGACACGGTTGGATCATATGGAAAAATTTCGGTGTAAGCCAGAATATTACTATTTGACGTGCCACCAGATAGTTTATGTGAAAAATTAATTTTATGACCTTTTTGTGAAAGATAGTCAGTAGCACTTTCCATTCGTTCGTCCGTCACGTTAACATATTTGCCTCGGTAAGACTTTTCACAGTGTTTTCCATATGTGGCGTTGCCTTCCATTTTTAAGAAAGCCTGCTTAGCACTTTCTCCATTTGCTTTTGCTTCCAGACGTTTTTCAGATAGAGTTTTTTGGAAAGGACCCAACACGTCTAGTGACCACGAACAACAAAACCCGAGGTCACCAATAGAGTCTTCAACCGAACCATCTACATCTGCCAAAGTATAAGTTGAAAGAAGCTTGACGCTAAAACCAGCGTAAATTAAATTTTCGACATTGATCGCGTCTAAGAAAATTGTACGTGCGCGATGAGACCATATATTTGTGTCTGCAGACTGAACTAAATTTAGATTTTCAAAATTTAAATAGGCCATTCCATGTTCGCTGACTTTAACAGCGTTCGATGTAGGTACAAAAAGTTTGTCCATAAGTATACCAAAATCTGGATAACGAGTTAGTGAAAATTCCGATGGTTCAATATAACATAGGTGAATGAAAAAAGGAAGCCTAGCATGATAGAATGAGGGGAAGTATCGATCCTCTCCGCATCGCACTCTTCGATCAATTTCAGATGTTTGTTCGTCGATGAAAGATTGAAGAGCTCCTAAAGTTTCATAAGTCATCATTGAATAGTGACCAGTGGGCATGATGGCACAAGCCGCAGTAGCATAGCATGACGCCAAATCGACGCTAGCGATGTGATCAATGAAATAACCCGGAGGTGTAATGACGTTGGCTACAGTTTTCCCACCCATGACGTTCATCCGAGTGAGTAGTGAGAGTAGACCTTGAGATGGATAAACACTCCGTTCTTTAACCGTCTGATCATCTAGTCGAAAGTTAGCATCGATTAGAACACGAAGGTGATATAGCAGACGCCACTGAGATACCGCAAAACTCGGCATGGTCTGTTTCTTCATCAGGTCTACTGTAAACTTAAACGGAAGATTGTAAGCTTGGCATAATGTTTCAGTTGCTTCGTTAGAGACTTTTTCAACTACACTAAAAAGAGAAAACGTCGAAAAGGCATCTACCACGTTGTAGAAAGCTAGGAAATCAAATATGTTCGTCGATCCACCCAAAACGTCCGTTGAAATTCGCCTTAAAGCTGTTTCATGTTTTTTAGCATGTCTAAAAAGAAGTGGCGACTTGAAAATGTCACAAACTTCCGCCACCGCAGCGGATCTAGAGTACTGTTCGCGAATACCATCCAATGGAAGAATATCAATTATCTCATACGCAATTTCCGCCAAACCCGGATCGATAGTGTCGAGCTTACTACCAAGAATTCCATATTCTTTACAAGCGTTAGAAAGAGAAGTCTTTGTATACTCTAGAACGTCAATCGAGGTAACGTGAAAACCTACTTTTCGACCAGGGACAGGACGACGATAGGTAGCCTTAAAAAGACCAAGAGTTTTTCCGCGTTCATAAAACGTGTCACTCTTAAACGTAAAGTCGTTCATTTTTGCTCCAATCTGTTTTAGCTCGAGCACTTTAGAGATATTGAAAACATTGTCGTAACCAGCTCCGTTGAAGGTTATCTGAAGAAGACGTAGACTGTCCACGAGAGCCGCATCTAGCGTACGATCAAATATGGCGTAAGCTTTTTCCAGCAAAACTTGAACAAAATCGAACATGAGCACATTAACAAATTCCACGAAAGAAGCTGACTTTGCTGCTGTATATTCCTCTTCTGGATTGAGGTAGAAAGAAATACCAGAAAGAGTCTGATTTGGATTATGAGAAAGCTGTTCATCCACGGTAACATCTCCTTCTCGACTGTCTCGACTAAGACTGAACCAAGACTCACCTTTGAAGTCTTCCCAAGAGTGAGACGAGTAAACCATCTCACCATTTATTATTCGACATTTTATGACTTTCGCTAGCAGGCCCCGTTTTTTCTTTTCCTGATCGGCAAGGTTATAAAAAGTATCTTCCACATGCCGATGCCATCTCGTGCATACATCCAATTTCTGACACTTATACCAACACAGACCAAAGGATATCATATACGGAAGACTAATATTTTTCGGAGTGACGTCGTTTACTTTTTCAACAGTCAACTGTCGAGTTTCATAATCAATTGTAAAACTAGGTTGACAAAGGCGACGATCTTTTTGAACTGACATAAGAGATCGTCCGGATATACCCATTTTACCACGAGATGCAAAAGCTTCAGCGAGTGGATCGGCAGTAGGTCCGTAGTAGTTTCGAAAAAGAGACCAGATAGATCTACCCGAAGCCGTGTGGCTAAAAGGTAATTGAGGGGGGAAAGAAGTGTTTGTCATTTCAATAGCTGAAGATAGTGATAACCATTCTGGATGATTGCAGGTAACTTCCGCCGATCGTGCCAAAGACTCAAAGCACACGTGCCAAGTTAATTCGCGGGTGTTTTTATAAAGTACGAAATGAATGAAAAAAACTTTTTCTTCAGACGTGTTAGCAGCTCGCATACAAGATGATCGATCAGGAAATTCTACACCATTATACCAGTGTGATAGCCCGTGATTAAGAGTAGTTGAACATTTATCTCGTCGATCACTTAAGACAGTGCACTTGTCCAATTCTTCAGTGAAAAAAGTTGCCAGTTTTGTTGACGCGCGTGAGAGAAGAGAACAAAAAATGGTAAAGTTAGCATCAAAATTTCCGACACTAACCGTTTTAAGAGGTACAACCTTTTCAATAGATTTTGATATGGTCGACCATACAGCAGCACCACCAAACCGTTTTTGCCTTCCCCCCACACCGTTTATTACTTTTTTTCCAATTTGTTTAAACTGTATAAACGAGGGCGTACGACGAGGCATGACTTAAAGAAGACGAAAAGCATAAGAAACCGTTTACTTATATAGTCACTTATCATGTGGCACGCACGCGCCAATCACTTGTCAGACAAAGATAACGAAGACAATACAGCATTCACTTCTTTGTTAGCGTAGGCTACCCATGCACCACAATAACCAGATGATGAGAATAGAGAAATGTTCCTGTCCATATTCTGAAATTGCCACTGCAAATCATCGTCAAAGAGACCACCATTTAGAGCGATCACACGCAAGATAGTGACCGAAACGTGCTCGTCAGACTGAGGTACTACGCTCGCACCACCTACAGAAAAACGAGAGTGAAAAGCGCCCTGAATAATTTTCAAACGGTCCTTAAACTGGACACTAGGCCAGCTCTTGTTAAAAATAAACATTTCACACTCACGACGAGTTCTAGAGTCATTACCCATTTTAATGGCTACTCTCCACCAACCTACCTCACTGGTGAATGATTCCACTTTATCCCGGATAACACTTTCAAACACTTGTGTTGTGAATATACGTATCGCCTTCTCTGCAAAACTGAGTTTCTCATCTTCGATAACTCTAACGACACGAATCACATCGTCAGTTCCCTTTTTGTTGAGCTTTCCCAAATTGCGTTTCATTGCTTGCTCCAACTTTTCCATAGCTTCCTTATCTTGTCCCCAGGATTCAACTTCCCATTGACGAATCGGTTTGTTTTCCGCTCGACAAACGAGTTGCTCGACGCGTCGTTCCCACGGACATGCAAAAAGATAAGACACCGTCTGCTCCCGAAAAAGCTCAGACCATAAGTGGCAAATTTCGTCAAATCCCGCTATATCTTTTCCTTCTTGCCAGGAAAAAAAAGCGTTAGCTCGCTGAGGACCCCCATCCACAATGATGACATGTTTGTAGGTTGGTTGAAAGCCCAACTCTTCCATCCTCACTGAAAGCGCCATACACGAGTGAATCCGTTTGAAATAGTCGATTGCCACAAGCATTTCGTAACACATGAGATATGGATCCTTTGACCGAATTTTTTCGAAAAAGCCCGTTTCTTCGAACACATCGTATACTTCAGCCACTTTAGAAAACATAGTCGCCGGCTTTTTCGAATCTAGATGTTGCTCGACCAAATCTTTGAAAAACTTTTTGCAGTGGTAGCTTTTTCCGGCACCCGGCAAGCCGTCGACAATGTGAAATTGAAACCTGTCGACAACGGCGACACTCTTCCACGCTCCTCGATACTTCATACTTTCAACGAGCCAGTTTGCAAAACTGGCTCGGAGTTTCACGCAAACTTCTTCTGGTGTATACGGGTTTTTGGATGGGAGATCACTTTTCTTCAACTCTTCCACCTGGTCAAACGCAGTGCGTAGTGATATGACGCCAACCTCATATCCCACTTGATCGCGAAAAAGACATTTACCATCTCCAACAAAGGTCGATTGTGTCGAGATATACTCCATTTTACTTCAGAGAATTAAAAGCGGAAAGAATACGATTGTCGTTGTCTAACTGTTGATAGCGAATAGCACCGTCTTCATTCCCCGTTAACTTTGTCGGCTCATTTATACTCGCTAGAGCCCATGACGACAAAGGAATATTGCTATCGGGAATTGTGTCGATAGGATATAACTGATAAGCGTCATAAAACGTGCGCAAGTCGAAACCATTAGCACCGAACAATGCACAATACTCTCCACACACGTTCGTGCCTGGCGCTTGACAGTCACCGTGAGAGAAAAACAAATCAAGTGGTTGTTGTCTCCGCTTACGCAAACGCCGACGTCCCCGTCCTCGCTGTTCTTCATTGTCGTTGTCGTCGTCACCGTTCCATTGTTCTATTATACTAAGCTCTTGCCCGGTGATTGACGAGAACGGTGTTTCGTACGACCCATTGTTGAGTGGATTTTGGCCGTAGGGATCGAAAAATGCTAAGCCTTTACGATCAGGCATAGATAGGCAGCACCAGTGTTCAGTTCGTTGTTTTTCATTCTCCGCACCGTCTTCATATTTTGTGTAGTAAAGCGCGTGACGTCCAATTAAATGACCAGACTCGACCGCGTTCTGGACGTCTTGAGGGGTTATTACGGTTGGGTAGTGAGGTACTTTATGTTTTTTCCAAAAGTCGAAGATGTCTTTTTCACTTAATTCACTTCTTTTCGCGTAAATTGAAGACGGCAATCCTTTACCGCAAGCGTGATACATGATTACATACAAATAATAATAGAAATATACAAGACGTGTTAAAAAGTGTTTGATAAAATGTTAAACACATTAGCCGGAAGCCTGCGCAAGAAGCTGTTGAGTCAAAGTCGGGTAGGGGTTTGTCGATATTGCCAAATCATTCGTATTCGTCAAGTTAGGCCAGTCCGCCATTGCCACTACATTGTCCTTCAACATGATTGTCGCTCGATTACGCCAAAACCACACAAACTGCATGTTCGCTACACCAGCGCCGAGCGCGTGATCGCAGTTCAAGACTAGCATCATTGTAATCACGTCTTGAACGCCGGTCTCTGTCGTGCGAAGATATCCAGCTGGTGTAAGAGGTATTTCTACAACGCTTCCTCCTGGAAGTTGACCCGTAAAAGCCGGACTCATCCAATTCCAAACATTTATTGGAATTTGGTAGGGTAGCCCCGACGAGACGTTATAATTGTTCATCAGCGTTTGTCGCCACATAAACATCATCCTCCTAGCTTGAGGATACTGCGCAAACAACGCCGCATCTCCCGAGTAGTCGATAGTAAGTTTCGTATTGAAACTCTGAGTGTAATTGTCGCGCGTCAGCTGATAGGCAATCCAGTTCGTAGGTGTTCCTGCCGTGTCGTTTGCTATTCCCGCGTCCAATTCCCAACGCGTGTTTGCTTTCTGTACTGTACCCGCCTGTGGCAAATATTTAGCCGTCACACCGTACGAAAGTTGCGCGTAGTTGTTATAGTTAAGCTGATCTTGGAATTGCGTCGATCCCACAGTAAATCCCGTCATACTCCATGACACTCGATACTGGTTCGAAGTATACACGACACCGCTCGAATTAGCCTGTCCAAGATAGGCGTTATTGGCGGCCGGTCCCGTTTGATACGCGTCTAGCAACATGAAAGTTCGCTCAGTGTCAAACTGTAGAGAAACGGAGCCCGCATCTGCAGCCGCGGCATACAACAGCGCGTCGCTCGCATCTTGCGTCAAATTGAGCGTAATAACGGTGTTCATTGTCGCACTCAGAAACGTAGAAAACTGTGCCTCAGGGATTAGATACTGTAGCGGTACCCAACAAGCCAAGCGCGTCACTTTGAGT
>Ga0209611_10012026_pt1 | contig 12275 bp, 16 predicted proteins | sample S1TSphgellanicum_3_FD_187693 | JGI IMG/M metagenome (GOLD analysis project Ga0209611, IMG submission 187693) | Host-associated microbial communities from peat moss isolated from Minnesota, USA - S1T2_Fc - Sphagnum magellanicum MG (SPAdes) (version 2) | ecosystem: Host-associated > Plants > Peat...
AGTTATTGCTCTTGCAAGTTATATAAATATTCCACTATTTTTGTGATTTGAAACAAAGTCCCAATCTACAAATTGTGTCATTTTCAACATCTTAATGAAGATATTTCTCTTCCATGTTTCTAAGGTGTAAAGAAAAAAATTAAGTTCTCGTGTTTTGATAATAAAACAAGGCCATATTTGTGGCATGCTATCTTGAAGCATAAGTGCTTTGGATGACAACCAATCATGTTAGAGGTGGAGTGAACAACTCATTTAACATTAAATCTTGGACAAAAAAACATACACATATTTTGTTATAGTTTTACAAGTGTGACTCATGAATCTACATTGAAGTTGAGCCCAATATCATTAATAGTATCACATGTATGCAAATTTGTGATGCATCATAAATGATTGCTCTTTTTCTTTGAAAACATATTGTTGGTTTTTTAAGTTCATAATCCGAATAGCCCAAGTGTTAAGCGACAACACTTGTATGTATTGTCATATTGCTACATTTTTTAGCATTAGATCGTCCTCATTATAAAATTGTTTTTTCATTTTGAAGTTCGTCACTTTATCTTGCTATTATTAAACAAGATTGCGAACTCTACAACAAATTGAACAAAAAAGAGATGCAATCATTTGAGAGACCAATGAAAGTATGGGTTTTCTATATCTCCACCACCTTGAACAATGGTGAATGTTTATAGGTTGTAAACAAGCCATTTGTTAATTTGCTACATCTTCATTTATGATTATCTGAATTGGAAAAAATGCCACCTCAATTATGGGTTGAAACAAAATTGAAAAACTTAGATGGTTTCCTTATCCAATTTGAACTGATGGATGTTAGATTTGATAATGTTATATCAAAGGGAGTTGAATCCTCAATTAAATTTAATATGGTGATATTAGAGAGCAATAGTGGAACTGAAATGGAAGCTATGAAATTATAGTGGAACAATTTCTCTTTGCCCAAAAGGTTTGACAATATGGTGAATATTTGCTTGCATTACAAATAGCAACTAGGTCTCTCAATAACAAAAGTTAAATATCAATCAAAACACATATTGTTGTCAACTGAACAAGAAAATTGAATTGGTCTAAAGAACCCACCCCATAGGAATTCGCCTAAATGTCAAAATGTTCACTCTCCTGTTCACTAGCCTTGTCCCATGATCGTAACCTCATAGACCCAAACCAACCCTAGTATCCCTTATCCCTTTTTTTACATTCCTCAACAAACATTTCAACTTTCATATCCATCTCCATGTTATCATCAAAGTAATCAAGATCATTTCTATTTGAGTTGCCAAGCAATGACATGTCAAGTGATGACACATCATTGTGATCTCGTTCTAATGTGAATAGCAAATCAGTCAAACTTCTACATGATGTCCACCTCTTAAATTTGGTTGTGATTTCCTTGATTTGTTTCACCCTTGTTTCCTCTGCTAGCTGGATGCAAACACAATATAAATCCAATAGTACATTTGTCATGCAAACATCTAAATTACAAATCTAGCAACACAAGTAATGAAGAAAAAATCCCAAGGATGTTCAACACACATAGTTTAATGAAGAAATAATGTTTGAACACATTTATTTATTTTGGCTTACAACTTAGTAACATGTTTGGATAACTTTTTGTCAAGTGGATTTAAATGGTGAACCCTCATTGCAAACTCTAGTTGTGCATCATATTTCTTAAACTACAACACCCAAGTTCATGGGAAGAATGTGAGAGAAAGAGTACATAGACATTGATATGAAATAAAACCTATCATCCATAGGTTATGAAAAACCATACTTTACAAAGGCCTCTTGTGCCACACTATGGACATCATCTACACCTTCTATTCCTTGTGTGATTGCCAACATTTGTGGCAAACCAAACAAAAAAGTAAACAATGATTGCATTCAAGTCAAAGGCTCACTATAATGGCACAAATGAACACCAATCTGAGTAGAAATAATTATTTGTCCATAACTCCTCAAACATTAGCCCACTTTCAAAAGTGAAGGCAATGTACATTATTGTGGCTTCTACTGAAACAAGGTTAGATTCATCCAAGGCGTTCAACAAACAAAAATTGACAACTTCAATACTCTTTTGGGTAGACTCCTAGTCCATTTCAAAATCAGGTCAAAACAGTAAAACGATATAACATATAAAAATAGAGAATAAGACAAAGAAAACATAGATGCAAGAATTACAAGAAAAGAAATGTTAAATTGTCACAACAAATGTAAAATACAACCTATTTGTGAACAAAAAATAAGAAGATTCGAACCGATCAACCATATCGTGATATTTATGTTACCAAACACATCCTACTTCATTTAAGGAGTTTTAAATACCAATTCATCCTTCCTGAACACATCATACAATGATGACGTTAGAACTTCCATTCGTTGGAAAACCTGTTCAAGAATCCTCAAGCTACCTTTGTTGTTGAAAATTTTCATGAAATTTACAAGTATGTTTTTTCAATCCAAATTCAACATTTCATCCATTAATTTTCACTTATAGAATTATTCTTTTTTATGCAATGTGAACATAAACAAAAACTACCTTCACATAGTTGGTTACATGAATACCATCTTTTTTCTCCTTCAAACATCATCATAAAACAAAAAAAAACTAAAACTCACAATTCAAGGCTTTCAACATGTTTTTATAAATCTTTGATTTCATAATAATAAATTGAATTTGAATCAAAATACGATTATAAACATCAAAAGATTTATATTCACGAAACATAATTCATATTTTCCAAAAACTTTTGCAATATATAACACGGTTAGTATTCTAATGCTAATGAATTTGATATTTAAAAAAATGAATTCCATGGTCTTTATCGATGTAATAATGATGATGTTCATCATGCAATATGTTTTGATGATTTATGATTTGATTTCATTTTTACTTGATATGAAGCTCACAATTCAAAGCTTTTAACATGTTTTTATAAACCTTTGATTTCATAATAATAAATTGAATTGGAATCAAAAGACTATTATAAACATCAAGAAATTCATATCCATAAAACAAAATTCATATTTTCTAAAACTTTTGCAACATATAACATGGTTAGTATTCTAATGCGAATGAATTTGATATTTAAAAAAAAAGAATTCCATGATCTTTATTGATGTAACAATGATGGTGTTTATTGGGGTGAAAGCATGGTAAAATACACGAAAAAAGTAGTTATTTCCAAAGCAATCAAAAAATGGTCCAATTTTTGACAAAAGTAAAAGAAAGTATATTGACAATAATTGAAAATAACATAATAAAAGTATGGTGCCTTTCTTTGAGTTTATGATGAGGTGATTACAAAATTTGTGAAACTTTGGCAGAATAAAAATAGATAACAAGTATGTTTGAAAATGATTGGTCAAATTGAATTTCAAACATACTTTTCCATTAGAAGTTTGATGTATTCCACTATAATATTTAAATGTTGAGAATTTACAAGTACATTTTAGGGCTACATCGTGTTGAAAATGGAGAATATTCAATAATTCATCTACTTTCACCTACTTGTACAAGTTTGGACATCTATAAAATAATAATAATAATAATAATAGTTATTTTTTTAGAATCTACTTGAATGCATATTAGATATGTGATTAATCAACATCATCATGATAAAATTAAAGATTATTTTCATGTTAATCATTAAAGAAAAAGACATTTTTACTTTCAATACATTAAAACTTGTTTATAGCTACTTTTTTCTTTTGGTGACAAGGATCAAAAATTGTCTACTTTACCATGCTTTCACCCATTGTGCATTATGTTTTGATGATTTGTGATTTATTTTCATTTGTACTTGATACATAGGTTTGAACCTCCAATATTGATCAATATCAAAATGACAAACTCAATTGAATCACAATCTTCAATCATTTCCATGAACAAGGTACACCTTTTGATGTCTTAAAACATTTTGACCTACATCAAACATGGAATAATTTAAACTTTTGAAATTATTTTTCAACACATTAACATATTAAATTAAAAAGGCATGTCAATATGAACAAATATGAAACTACAACCCCCAACACTTGCAATTTTAAATGTTGATTTTAACTTATGTTTATTTCATTATGTAAGAATTTGATATTCATTCCACATTATATGATCAATATGCAAAACATGACTATCACATCATTAATATAAAGGAATTAGAATGGTTCACACTTCAGAAAGGTTCCAACTACCATAACACATTAATTAACCTTCAAACCAAAAAAGGCAACGTTTGCCCTATTCATAAGAGTTGTAGGATCATGTTGGTTGGGGGAAAAAGGAAAAAGGAAATTTTTTAACAAAGTTTCTTTTCAAAACACATACGTTGATTCAACATTTTCAATCATCTTGGAAGATTCCAAATTCATTAAAGATTACAAAGAAAGATGTCACAATGGAGTGAGTATTGGACCAAAAAATGCATTGATTTGACTTGGTATGAAAGTCAGAATTTGATATTCAAAAAAAATTTGTTGAACATTAAATCAGAAGTAACAACATCAAAATCAACATAATTACAAATGAAGCAAAAAAGTTATAAAATTTAAATACAATTGAAGTTTTTGACAAAGAAAACAAACTCATTGTTGGTGCTTCCATTATTGGGGGGAACTTCGTATTAGTGAAATGTTACATCAAATATTGAAGACATTATATTTCAAAACGTCATGGGTTAACCCTAGAATTAACTGCCGTAAAACCATTAATCAAAAGCAAATCAATTATCAAAAATAATTACAACTATCATAGGTCCATCATATAGATTAATTTATGAACATTGGATGGACATAATATTATTTTGTCATAATGTTTCAATCCAAATGAAATAAAAGCAAAATATTTTGTTCACCAAATCGTCATTCCATGTCAAACATCAAATCTATTCATCAATTTAATCATTCATTATCACAATTAACATATTTTGACAATTCATGCCATAAATTGTTCATTTATTAAAAAGAAATACAACATAATATTATCACATAATCAATCACAATATTTCCAATCTTGACGAAATTATATATATTTTCATAATGACATTTCAATTTCAAAAAGACTATAACAAAAAGGAAAAAAAAGATATCAAAATGAAAAGGAGGAAAAAAATTCAAAAATAGATAAACAAGAATTTAAAAACATCAAACATGATCTAAATAACATAACAAATTGTATATGTCTCCAAGATGCCAAAAAAAATGTCATGATAATACAATTCAATGCCAACCCGATCAAAACAAAAGAAGAAGAAAAATATATGAACAAAAGAAGGATTATTTAAATGCCAAAAAATGAAAATGAAGACAAAAAAAAGGGCAAAAAGACATCCAAAACAATAAAATATTAAACCAAGAATATGAAAACATTAAAGATTCTCCCTTGGGTTTTCATGATGTAATGATAAAAATTTATGATATTATTCATACATCAACTCAACATCAACTTGATAATCCATGTAACATTAAACCATAATAAAAATCAAGAATATGATGAAAAAAAAAAAATTTAAAAAAAATTTGTAATGAAGATCATACAACAAAACAACTTGAAAAAAAAAGAAAAGAAGAGAAAGGTATAATAAAATAAAATAAATAAATATTGAAAAATAGAAAAAAATGAACATAAAACATCATTTGAACAAGTCAACAAATGATGAATTTCATATGCAAACACCGAACACTTTTCCAATGCAAATTAACACCCAAAATAACATATCATGTTTTAAACAATTTAATGAATTTCTTTAAAAAATATTTTGAAATTAGTTGTTGTTATGTCTATAATGAAAAGAAATATAAACCTGAATTTCAAACATGTAAAACAACAAATCTAAACAAAAATATTAAAAATATGAAAACTCTACTCAAATTCAATCCAAAACATCATTGGCAAAATAAAGTTGGAATCATTGCAAAAGAATTATTAAACGACACAAAACATATGCATTCGGAATTATAAGGATTACTATTTACAAGGGAAGGTATTTCATCAATTGAAATTTCTATATGTAAATCTTGTTGTAATTGTTTACTCAATAACAAAATGCCAAAACTTGCATTAGCTAATGGACTATGGATTGGAATTGCATGTTATCATTATTGAACCATATTAATTAAATTAAGGTATTCAAACAAAGGGGGAAACATACGCCAACATGCATTAAAAGGAAATGTAGTCAATTTTTCACAAGATCTTGAAAATGTTGCAAAAATTTTAGACATATTGCCATTGTCATTGGTATCATTGTCTAACATGCAAATTCATTTCGTTGGCAACACCCATCCCCCGATAGAACTTGTAAAAATGTGCAAACTTTTATATGTATGAAAGTTTGCCATATTTACATTGTTCAATTGGCTAAAATCTAATCATGTTGGGTAAAAAATAATAATAATGAATACACATATTGTAAAATCCCCTACCTCACAATAACATACCATAACCCATAATAAGGTCAATATTTCAATCACCAAATATTTATCTTGTAGATGCAAAACATCGTACAAACATAATAGATTTACATGAAGAAAAAAATGTCAAATGACAATGAAAATGTCAGTGAAACATTAGGATTAATAGATTTTGATGGAATCGATATAAATCAACATGAACATATGACTAATGCATATAACAATTTACAAAAAAATTGATATTTATCATATAACCATATGTCTAAAATGATCAATGAATACAATAACCCAAATTTAATTTCATGTATGTTTCCCACACTATTTCCTTTTGGAATTGGTGTTCCCCAAATGGCAAATAGAGTTGTCAAAGTATCACTACAAATGCATGTCAAACAACTTTTAAATTTAGATGAAGCTAAATATGCATTTTCAAAAAACCATTTATTTCCATTCTTTGTATTTAACATAATACAACGTAAACAAATATGTCTTGGGGCAAAACTAATAGTATCAAAATCATCAAACATGAATGAATAAGACTTTTTGAATAAATTACAAACCATAGATTTTGATGAAGTTAAAAAAAACCCCAAAAATATACAAAAGAATTAAAACATATTCAGTTTATTATGATATTTAAAAGTTTTTAGGAAACATGTTATGGCTTCTAGTAGTAGTTGAACAATGCAAAGAGACCAAATATTTAGTACAATAAATTTCATTGGAACACTAGTTTATTTTTCATTTTAAATCCAACATTTGTCCATCATCCTTTAGTTGTTTTTTTAAGTGGGCAAAACATCAATCTTGATTTATTTTATTACACAAAAATGTTAACAAAAAATGAAAGGAGTAAACAAATAGTCATGAATCCAAAAGCCCAAGCAATATTTGTACACACACTTGTTGATGCAATTCTTACATACATGTTATAAGTGAAAGACAAAAAACATTTACAATAAACAATAAAATTGGTGTGCTCGGTCATATCAAAGTTTATTACGGATGTTATGAAACAACCAAAAATGGAAGCTTGCATACATTCATTGTTATGACTCGATGACTCACCAAATCTTAATACACTTGTACAAATGTTATGTGATAATGAAGGTTTTCAAAAACAAATGATTGATTACTTAAACAACATTATCACTAAAAACATGGAACAAAATAAATCAACTTCAAAGATAACACATGTAAATGATGAAATTCAACACATACATCCATCTACGACAAGACCACTTGACACATGTATGAATGCTTTGGACAAATTATTTCAAAATGATGTGTCTAATTTAATGAATGTATGTAATCAACATGTATGCAACCCATCTTATTATAAAACAAATGTTAATGCTTTTAAAAAACTATGTAGATACAATTCCCCTTAGCCTTTAATTAATGAAATTCATTTTGATAATGAAACAAAAATTTTGCACATTAAAAGAATTGATAAATGGTTAAACAATGTAAACACATGGATACTATCAACATTTAAATGTAATCATGATTTGAAGTTCATAACAAGATCAAGTAAATATAGTAAATCTTTCATTTATTATATTATAGACTAAAACACAAAAACATCCATTTACATTATGCACATGTTTTTATTTTTACAAATAGTAGTACAAAAAACATCTACAATTATTGAAAATACAAATTTGTATGACTTGATTGATAAAAATCAACGTTTGATCATTATATGTTTGAACACAATTGGAAGTCAACAAGAAATATCAACCACAAGAGCCATAAGTTATTTGTTGAATCTGCCATATCACATAACTAATTACGATTTCACTTATATACTTTGGTACAATTCATTAGCTTGGGTAAAAGAAAATGAAAAAAAACTATAAAACATTCATATTGAAAAAAAAAACATTGATAATAGTTTTGAAAAATTTACAATTGCAAAAACTTCATCAACTATGTAATAAATCATGCACAATTTTCATACAGACTACCAACAAGGACCTTATATATTTGAATATCTTTCTCCATATGAATTTTTCTAGTAAGGTTAATAAAATAAATAAGACGCATTGCAATTGATTTCATCAAAATCACCTTCAATATGACACTCATAGTTTAAATGAATATAAAATACCTAAAATACCAGTAATTCAAAATTATACGATACCATCACAAATAAATTACCTTGAAAATTACGATGTGTATTCTATTTTCTTCATGGTGAACACTATCCGACATCAAAAAAGATCTCACAACAACTTGGGTTGTAACATTAAAAACTTCATATCCAACATTTTTTAATTTTACAAAAGAAAAAATAAAAACATCAATATCTTACATGAATGCAAAGAATCAAGAAATGCTGATTGTTTATAAAAAAACTTTAATTAAAAACAACATGATGAAGACAATAAAAATGCTACATTAAATCACCCACTTTATGATGATGAACTCAAAAGCACAATAGAAGAAAACATTCATAACATATGAGTCCAACAAAATGATGTTAAAAAAAAAACAACCATGAAAACATAAAAATAAAGTACATGTTGTGTAATGCAAGCACAACATGTTATGTCTCTGAAATAACTAAAACTTTAGAATTCATGAAAAATGAAAAAAAAAACTCAACACATTCAAAATTATGATATGGATACCATGATAAAAAATCAAAACAATAATAAACAATGGACTCATATGTTAAATGATTTACAAAGAAACAAACTTGATACACCAATGTTAGAACTTCAAAATCCACATTGTTAAAAAAAAAAACATATGCATGTAAATGATAATTCACAACCACCTTAAATACGTGAATTATTCGATGTCCAAATAGAAATAGATACCTTATACAACAACATGAAAAATTTGATATCTAATAACAAAAATATTTATTCACCGATATCTTAAAAAACTTTCATAATCAAAAAATATAATTTAAATGATCTACAACTTTCTAACTTTGAAAGATTCATAAAAATGAATTTCACTAATCAATTACTACAATACATAGGGGGTGTTGTAGGTATAGGCAAGACACAAATCATCAAAGCTATTAAAGAACGTTTTTTGAAAACAAACGACGAGCACAAATTTTACAACATACACTACAAATGTTGCTTTATTGATAGGTGGAATAATTGTCCATTTTTTATTTGGTTTATCAATTGATAAAAATAGGATTATAAACCAATCCAAAACAATACCATATTGTTGGTCTAACATTCAATTTATGATAATCGATGAAATATCAATGACGAGTTGTATAATGCTCACTACAATGCATTTAAAACTACAAAAATTAAAATCAAGCATATTGCCATTTGGAGGATTTAATATAATGTTCATAGGAGATTTTTTACAATTTCCACCCATCACTAACACACCATTATTTTCAACTAACATCCAACCAACTTTTACATTCATAAATTCAATGCAAAAAAAAGTCATCGGTAAAAGTATATGGGAAAATTGCATTCGCCCAAATAACATTATATTAACATAACAAATGCAACAAAACAAAGACATAAAAATTTCAAATAATTTTACAAAATCTTTGAAATGAAATAATTTTAGATTTAGATTTGTTAGAAGATATTTTTTCACAAATACAAATGTAAAACTTTTGGGTGACCCATGGAAAATAACAACCTTCATAATACCTAGAAATGAGTTATGAAATGCAAATAATCAACAAATGATAAACATCAACTCAATAGAATTAAAACAAAAATGTTATATTATAATGGCCACTAACACTTACAAAAAAAATTCAATATGAAGTGACATACAATATTTCATAAGACAAACTATTTCAACAAGTAAAACTCAAAATTTAGCACCTTTCTTGAAATTATACAAAATAATGAAAGTCATAATCATAAAAAACCTATATCCTAAACTAGGAATTGTTAATGGAACCATCAATTACATTTAAAACATTTCAGTCAACAAATCCCAATGGATTCAACAAGATCATTCAAAGCACCCACCTACAAATGTTTATGTTGATTTAAAATGAATCCATTGAAAAACATGACACTTTATAAGACATAATCCTAGAAGGTCTACCAAAAAATGTCATACCAATAGTATCGATATCCATAACTTTTCAAATCATCACCAAATATCAAAATCAAATGTTTCCAAAACATTTAACATAAATAGATACCAACTACTGCTTGCCCATGCTTTTTGTGTCACATACATTAAATCTCAAGGAGAAATATTTGATCACTTGATCATAGACTTGAAAACAACCACTTGATAACATATTAATTAACATGCACAACATATATGTAATATTATCACGATTACGTTCCTTGGATGGACTCATAATATTAAAAGATATATCTATAGAAGACATATGTAAAGCCAAATTCAAAAAAGGTTATCAAAGATGACAAACCTTCTTTTAGACCAAAAGAATATCAATACAAATGGTATCAAAACCAACAAAGATATTGAAATTCCTATGGATTCAAATATTGACCCTAAAAAATGTGATGATAATTTATTACATAACAAAGAAACCAAAAAAAAATTGCAGTATCAATTGATTTAGAAAATGACTCCAATGGGTATGATAACATTGATTATTAGATTGAAGACCTCCAATCAATTAAAATAGATGAGAGTATCCTTCTCGACTCAAATGAATGGTTAAGTGACCAATATCTAGGAAGTGCTATGCAAATATTGTATGTTGAAAAATTACAATCATTAGGATATGAACAACATACATATGCAATCATAGGAAAAAAATGTACATGTGTCAAAAAATGTCTTCAACACATATTCATAAACAATGATCATTGGATATTAGTAAAAATCCACATGTCAACTCCTAATTTACATTATAAAATATACGATTCACATATGCCGATGATGAAAAAATTACCTAGTGACACAATCCAATTATTATGCAAACTTATACATGTGAATAACTTGTTATATACAAATGCAAATGTAATGCAACAAATAGACAACTGATCATGCAATGTTTTCACAATAGCATATGTAACAAACATTGCATTTGGATTTGATGCTGAAAAATCTCAATATGTTTTGACACAAATGCAAACAAATTTACAAAACTCCATAAACAACAGATACATCTTTCCCTTCCCAAAATATGAATTAATATAACATATATATCCTTTTTTCAAAAACAATTAATCATCACTGGTAGAGTGAAGCAGCATGGAGTCCAAGTATGAGATATACAAGGTACTTGCCTGAGACATTTTGGCTTCATAGGAATGCCATGCTTCATATTGGCTTTTTAAAAAATTCATTAAACAGGCCTGATTCCAGATTTTTAAGCAAGGGAGGTGGTCAGTATCTTTGTGATTATGTACAGTTTTCAAATGTCTTCAAAGCACAAGATTCTATTGGGCAGGGATTAGATACATCCATGTATTCTTGTACTCAGTGCAAGCTCGAGACAGAACTCTACAACATTTTCCACCTGGCGATCATTTCAAAGACAGATGCAAGAGGCATTTGGTTGGCTCCGCATTCCTTGATATTGGAGAAGTAATGTTATGGAGCAGATCCTGGTGATACAACCATCTCTCCATTTCCATTATGTTGCTTGAGACTAGAGTGCAAAAGCCAATTTTTTGTCCAATGGCTGTGAAAAAGTACTCAAGCTAACTTAGTTCTATGAGCTTGATAGGTGCTCAAATTTGATATCAGGACCAACTAACACAGGCGGAAACTAGGCCAAGTAAGAGTCCCACAAGGGAATGTTGAGAAAATATATCTGGTCCCTCATTTGCAGGAGTAAAATGCCCATAAGCACTTACTGTCCTATCAAAACTATACAGTCAGATATGCCTGTAGATCAAAGTAGATCATTA
>Ga0209611_10012027_pt1 | contig 12275 bp, 6 predicted proteins | sample S1TSphgellanicum_3_FD_187693 | JGI IMG/M metagenome (GOLD analysis project Ga0209611, IMG submission 187693) | Host-associated microbial communities from peat moss isolated from Minnesota, USA - S1T2_Fc - Sphagnum magellanicum MG (SPAdes) (version 2) | ecosystem: Host-associated > Plants > Peat...
TATTTGAGGACCACCCAATTGGTATCAAGGTAGCTTTTTCATGCATAAAATGTATATCACTATTTTCTCTTCACTTTTTATGTGCATTTTTGTCAACATTGCCAGGCCCAGACATCACATGTCACAAAATGATCCCACTATTTTATTTCATGACAAAAGATGTAACTTACTTGGATGAAAAAAAAATGGGCTTTGAGGGAGTAATGAATAACCTACCTGGATGAAGTCTGGATGTATGTGGAACAACATAGTAGATAGGGTATAAAGTTCAACACTTTAAAGCTTTTAGTGTCATATTATTTTTTTACATGGGTTGCAAAAATACCCCAGAAGTGGGCTTATTAAAGCCCCATAGGAGGCTTGGTCTTGGGCCATGCGCTATACCACCGAATTTTGTACCTATTGCCCAACCATTGCACACCTTTCTTTGTTGGTCCCATATGGTCACAAGCTACCATGTCCAACTCCATGCAAAACCATTTTGCACATTTGCTCTTATGTGGCCATTTTATGATTATCCAAGCCACCCAAGTCTACATATGTGAACCTTTTGAGTCTATTTGGAGTCCTTGGTGGGCAAAAAGCCAAAGAACCCAAGGGACAATCATAAGGACTACTAGTGCATTGAAGACCTACATATTGTTTATTTGCCATGTTTGAGTGGTTCATTTGAGTGGGTTGTAAAATTTGTGTTGCATAAATTGGTCCCTACTTATTAACCAATTGTTATAATGGTTAAAGGTTCTTAACTAAAAATTCTTGTTTTTCAAAGGTAAGTCTTATTGATCAATGGTTATGATGGTTGGAGGTTCTTGATTAACAATATTTGTTCTTAAAAAGCAAGTTTATGTTGGGGTTATGTTTTGCTTGTTTTGGTACTAGTATGAATTAACGAAACCTAAAATGATAATTTTGTGTGTATCATAAATTTTATGGGCTACAATTTGATAATAAAAGTTGTGCATACTATGTTTTTTTATAGGTTTATACATAATAAATTCTTGCATGTTATTTATACATGTTTTGTAGGTGTTTTAGATGCATAAACAAAATATTAATTTACGAAAAAACATATTGTGCATGACTAATATTATTAAATTGTGCTACAAGAAGTTTGTGATCTATGTTGTGGTTGTTTAAGGTCGTGGGTATCTATGTTAGAAGGGTTGCATATATCTATAATCACATTTGATTGGGTATGTCAAATCAAAGGTGGCTAAGCTATTGGAAGATGGTATATGGAAATATTCATTCACAAATGTTATGACCAATGTTTTTATCTTTAATCTTGTTAGAATTATCAAGGTTATTTCGGTTTGCTATGAACAATTTATACATTGTACTAAATTTTTTGTCATGTTTTATGACTTTAAGGTCTATTTGTCACTTTTTATTCCTTTGAAAGGTTAACTTCAATTGCTCCATTCATACATCTAGATTCATCATCGAGGAAGAAGTTTTGTGAGATTTCCATAAATATTGAATGCTAGTAAGGCCATGTTGCTTCTATATATTTGAGATTCTAAACAAGATCTTGAGACCTAAGGTGTAGTTGTTGATGTGTTGTTTTATGCATTGAAGTGTTTTGTATTAAGGCTTACTTCATTATAATTTTAAGGCTTTGTCAATCCATTGCACCCACTATTGATGCTTACCCATTATGCTTTCATTTTTATTCAAATTTTTTTTCAAAGAATTAAATGAAATTTGCAAATATTAGTTTTAAGGATGTCATTGGTGGATATGAAAGGGAGACCTATGTATATCAAAAGGATTGGCATGGGGCACCTAGCACATTTGATGGGGCGCCACAACACTAGAAAAATATTTGAAATATCATACTCTTAAATTTGAAAGGACCATCAACTTGAAGTTTCTAGAGTGTTCCATTAAGTTGCAACATTGTCTGTACCACTTAGATGGGGTGGTCAATGTTCTTCATTCTTGGATCACAAGTAGGTTTTAGTTGCATGTTGATAGTATTCATTAATGCATCTTTCACATTTGTGACCAATTGATGACCTTGATGATCATGTAGGGCTTTGGACAAATATGTTTTTGATATGTTGTATTAATATTGGCCATTTGTGCATGATAGCGAGAAGACTTACATGTGTGGTTGTGTATTGTGCATGCAAAGCATGATGTCAACATTGAGCCAAGGAATGTGGATGTTTTTTGAGGATGCAATAAAATCCATACTTTGAACACATTCACATCCAACTTGTTGTGTTTTCCCCATGGGTGATTGTAAATTAAAGTGGCTCACTTTGGAACTTGTGAAAACAACAATCGAAATTCATTTCCTTTGTATTTTCTTTGAGCTTCGAAAGGCCCTAATAGTTAAAACAACAATCTATCAATTTTGAGAAATAGTTTTTCATTCATGTGTATGCCCAACTAAAGAAAATAATTGAAAACATATGTGCACAACCCAACGTCAAACATGAATTTTTTTCATAATGATATGAATTTTTGAAAATACCCAATTTTTTTCCATTAACAAAAAGACAACAAAAAGTCCATAAGAATAACCTACAATTGACATGGTGCAAAACCCCTCAAACTTGATTTTATTGATATATTACCTAATTAAAATGAAGTCCTTAATAATCATAATATTAATCATTGGACCATTTTAAATTCTATATAAAAACTTGTTGTCAAGGCGTAACAATCCATACAATGTACTTGACAAGTCTAGATCTCGTTTAATTTTGTACATTAATATGCATCCCACTACAAACATGTACTATGCCTCCTCCCACTAATGAAGGGCCCCTAGGCACCTAGTGGCTTGTTATTTTCCTTACCCAACCTAGGGGATGATGTCAAAGGTCTATACAAATGTTGTCCAAAGTCCAAACATCATTCCCATTCACGTTCACAAAACTTGGAATGAAATGAAATATATATTTCCTAATTGGCAAAAGATGAAAAAAAATTCAAAATATGAATGTGAAAATTTGCATTATAAATAATTCCTTTGCAAGTTTTCCTTTAAGATAGACTAGTGTGACCTATGCCATTGTCCCAAGTGTGAACCCATTACAAAATAGGGCACTCAACATGTGAACATTGTTTTGCAATGTATGTACCAATTTTTTGAACCGCCAAATATGAAAGGAAATCATGCTTGAATTGAATGGTAAGCCTTCAACTTTACCATGTTCTCAACTAATTTTTCCTTTCAAAACCTGATTTTTTAGAATTTATTTGAATTTTCAGCAGCAGAAATCATTTTTAAATCAATATCTCCTACATTCTGAATCCAAATCTTACCAAATAAATTCCATTAAATCCTGCTCATCAAGATCTTTCCAACAACACCAAAGGCACATTCCAATTCCTCCAAAATTTTCAGCTACAATTTAATTTATTTTTCAGTGAACAAATCATTCAATATGCAAAAACTTTTCCATGCAAGTCTAAACATCATGGAACCAAGCCCATGCACACCTGCTCATCGAAAGCGAACATGATCTGAAGAATCCTGGTTCAGTGGATCTCATTGATACAAACAAAACAAAACTAACTAACTACCTTCCTTCATAGACAGATGGTGTGATTTGGAATTGCTTGAAGATAGCATGAAGAAGGACCCAATATTTTCTATATATTGAATGGTTGGTAGGTTAGTATTTCAAAAAAAAAAATTGCATTTAAAGGCCTCCCAAGGCTTAAGAATGTCATAAACATCCCTTAGACATTATTGACTAATCCCCCATCCAAACTTCAAGGTAGTAATTTCTAATATTAGTTTAATATAGAGGGTCATTAATGGATATCAACATTGTTGTGAAATTATCAAACCAATTTGGTATTTAATGTCCAAATTACTTGGCTTAATACCAAGATATCCAACATTTAGGGTTGCATCAAACAAGAAATATTGATACCCATTTTAATATTTATAGTAGGGAACTCATCTCTTTGTTACTTTGGTATCAATCCTTGTTACTTGCTATGAGTTGTGAGCTTTAGCTAGAGCTTCTAAGGTAACAATGGACACATCTATAATATAGGGGTTTGCATTTGAAATTAATTATTGATTTTGTTCTTCAAAGTTTGATGTCTATTTATGGAAGGAAAGGACTTCATGTAACTTCTCCTTGTTGTTCCTTTTGTTTCCTGAAAAAGGATAGGTTTGAAAAAGGATTAAGTTTCTCCCCTTCATTGGCATTTACAATAGCTTGAACAACAAGATGAAGAAACTTGAAAAGAAACCAAGATGAAAAAACTTTGAAAATGAAAAATTATATTGATACCAATGGTCATTGTGTATAACACTAAACATACCTATATTAATACCATGGGTGCAACCCATTTGCAAATGTATGTATTACTTATACGAGATCGATGCCAAATTTAAAAATAAATAAATACCAATGTTGGATTGATATTTTTGTTGAAACATATATACCAAGACCATATTGATATATAAAATTCTTAATACTACAAATGAAAAGTAGCTATATATATATGATGCAAGTAACAAAGAAATGTGGGAGCTATGCCACTTATTGAGCAAACAAGTTCAAATGACATACTAATGTCACTAATATAACTACTTTTCATCGAACATAGAAGGATAGCTTCATCCTCATCAGGTTGATGGTTTTCCCCATAGTACAAAAAGAAGAGTGAACCTTGTTTTATGCCAAACCATTCCATAAAGAAAATGGGTTGAAAGTCTCATTATAAAAGTAAATGTTAAGTTCATGTGATGAACAATGATATGCATAATGCACATAAAATCACATATTACATTAAATGTCTTGTTGTGTAGTCTTAATACTTAATACCCATGTTGGTCCGGTATGATAGCTTACTAAACCCTACATAATAGGTCTCTCTATTTTTTAAACTTGAGATTAGTTATAGGATTATAATATCTTGAAAGACTTTGATTTTCTTTTAGAGGGATTTTTTGAAGATTATTATATTATTGTATGCTGAAATATTTGAGTTTCCATAATTCTTCTTTCTTTTGCCTTAAGATATATTTTTTAATGTAAATGGCAAGGTCACAGTGTGACACACACCCCTTGTTTTGTTTCACTTGAGACCTTGTGAAGCAAGGAAATGTGACATTTAAAAATAATTAATTTTAAATGTCATTTATTTATCAAATAAAACATAGAAAAAATCTTGACTTTTGTCATAATTAGCGGATTCAAAGAATCATGTTCTCTTCCATACACATGTATGAGCACTTGATTGGTCTATGGAAGAATCAGGTTGGAATTAGGGTTCACTCTTTTACATCACCCCAGGGACATCATAGCCTCAACCTATATTTCACAGTTCAATCGAGCTTAAGGAAGCTTAGGGTTAAAGTAGTTTATTTTTCAAATCTATTATTATTAGGATTTTGAATCAACACCCTTTTGGAGGTGTTATGAATCGCTAGTTTTTAAATTGAAAATCTAAGATTTTTGGAAGATTTGGTGGTAGCCGATCACTGCATTAACACCAAGACAACACTTAGTGCCACATCATATGACACCTAGGATTTTGGTGTTATGTAACATTGATGGTGTGAATTGACGATCAACCTTATCTTTTTAACACCAACTTAACTCGCATTTAATTTCAATTCTGATCGATGCCTAACCCAAAGTTTTCTATTTTTTCTATTTTGTGATGTAGGCAAACTGGTGATCATCCACAAGAGGAATTAACCAAATTTGGCTATAGGTCAGAGAGGAAAACAATTTAAAAAAAAGAATCTTAATATATTTTGGCAACTTGCTAGCACCTATTGACTAAATTTGGCAATTTCAGGGAAAAAAAAATCCTCAAAATCTGGCAACTTTGACACACTTTTTTCAAAAAATCCTTTAAGGAATTGCCCCTGATTTTTTTTCCCATCAAGTGCCATTGCCAAAAAAAAGATTGCTGCTCTACCCTAGCAACACCATAATGTTGTTTTATGGTGTTTTTTGGCAACCCTAGAAACATGAATTAGAGTGTAGGCACTTAAGATCTTTGTTATGAAGTTGGAACATACCATCTCATACCATAATCCCAATTGGAATTTGAATAGTTCTGCTTCATGGAGGTGCAGCATACGAGAATTCTTGCCTTTAATCTTTTTTGGACTCAGCTATGTTTTTTTGTTTCATGGACCCAAAATGAACTGATAGTGGTCTCAATGGGAATTTCGAAGATTTGGTACCTTCTTCTTTTTTCCTTCATTCGTGACCTAAGAAATCGATGATAGTAGAAGTTAACATTCAACAACATAGAAAGATGTTAGATATGTAGAACTGGAAAGTTGGAACCAAAATACATACAAATCCCAAAGCAAGGAAGTTTTTGGAGGATGGAACTGAATCACTTGAATCCTAGAGTTATTCGTAAAGTACCCCAAACTAGGGACGAGATTAGAAGTTGGGATGAAAACAGTACGCTGGGGGGGAAAAAGGGGGTACGAAACTAGTTCTCACCTATATTGGTGCTGAGGGAAGTTCCACCCCCCAGTCTTGGATTTGCCTTACCTATGCCTTGACAGCTGCTGGCTCAAACTCTTCGTCAAATCAAAGCCTTGTCACAATAAGATCCTGCAATCTGCACTGATACCCAGTTTCATGAAACAGTCCACAACTTCGTTCACTTCACAGATGCACTCAAATTGGGGAAGAAAAAGGGGTTTAGAGGCTCAAACTAGGGATGGCAGACAGGGTGACTTTCCAGATACTGCTATTACTGTAGTACCTTGACAGTTTCAAGAATAAATTATATTATTTGTAGAAATGTTGAAATTTTCAAAAAATAAAGTTTTCAAAGAAAAATTTTTGTGAAGGAAAATAGAGAATGTTTTGAAACATTTTGAAATATTATGCTGTTCGAAATGGAATCTTAAAAAATAATTAATTATGCAACAAACATTTGTTGAAGCTGCCTCTATATTACAGTAATTAACATGTTTTGAGATTATGAAAGAGAAATAAGATCATACATTTTTTATGATTGAGCTGTTTACAAAGGTGGATGCAATGCCAACGCGTCAAAGAAAGGCATACCTTTAAATAAACACACATCTTGGAGATGAGGGAGGCAGAAAGGTGTGATCCTGATTTTATGTTGTTTTGCTAGTCCTCAGCAAATCAAGAACATTGCGCATTGTAGGTCGATCTGAGGGTGCATCTTTAGTACAAAGGATAGCAATTCGAAGCACATGGAGCATCTGGGGTCCTTTGTGCATCAGTGATGGTTGTCATGAGGAGTCTTGAATCAAGCACATCATTCACATTGGCACCACCATTCTGCTGAACCCTTGCTCTCACCCAAGCCACTATATGCATCGACTCACCAAAGCTCAAGTCAACTGGTTGCTTCCCAATTAAAAGCTCTAGTAACACCACTCCATAACTATATACATCCACTTTCTCTGTCACACTTGTTCCATAACCATATTCTGCACCGACCCCCACCCCATCACAAAACAGTCCCAAAATGGTTACTATGGAAATTATTGTTCCAGTTGATACTCACCTTCATCAATTCAATTCTCAAAAACTCTTCCATTGAATCCAAAAAAACACCTACTTTTGTACTAGAGAACAGACCAATCATTGATTCTGCCAAGTATGCCCTTAGTGGGCAAACCCAACGAGGGTACAGCTCACTGAATCGACTATTGATGATGTCAATTCTCCCAAGTAAACCCTCATTGGGAGAGCCTGGTGAGTTGCAGAATCAGCAGTTCATGGCCTGTTCAGAGGCATTAAAATCCAGCAAGGGGGATGCTACAGGAATGCTAGGGGAACTCAATGGAACAAGGGCAGAATTGCAGCAAGTGCAGATTCAGCCTCATAATGTAGCCACCAGGATAACCTGAATACTCAGGCCTCCTCTGCTTTAAACATTTGATAGTTCTCAATTGGCAAAATTTTCCCAAAAAATCAGCAAATTTGGTCTAAATTACATTGAAAAAAGTGATTTTTCCAAAAATTTCTCCAATAACATATGTCAGGTTGTGAAAATTCATCAAAGAAAGAAAACCCTGTTGCTTATGTGTTGAAAGCTTTCAAAATATATCACCACAAGATACATACAAACATCATATATATATATATATTCACTCACCCGGAGCAATGTAGCCATGGGTGCCAGCAACAACAGCTGTTGAGCTTGCATAATTCTCTCTTGGCTGGAGTGCCATCACCTTGGCTATCCCAAAATCAGCGATATGAGGCTCCAAGTCCTCATCAAGGAGCACATTACTGGACTTGATATCACGATGGATGATAGGCGGAATGTAGTCATCATGCAAGTATGCCAACCCTTGGGCAATACCCTCTGCAATTTTAAGTCTAGCCTCCCAATCAAGAACCAAGCCTTTGACGTGGTTATGCAAGGCCTCAAACAGATTCCCATTGGGAACATAGTCGTACAACAAGAGCCCAATTTCTCCCCACTTGCAAAACCCCAAAAGCTTGACTAGATTCCGATGCTTGGCATTACCAATCGTATCTATTTCTCTCAAGAAGCTCTTATGGATTCGCAAATCCTTGTCTAAAGAAGCAACCTTCTTCACTACTACTACATTACCATTAGGCAGCACTGCCTTGTAGACAGTTCCATGGCTTCCCTTCCCAATGATGCAATCATCACTCAAATTACGAGTTGCTACCATGATTTCACTGAAGGATAAATCACTACCGGGAGAACTCGTGACTTCAATATACTTATTATCCTCCAACATCACCTTCTCATCTCCTGATCCTCCTCGCCAAAAGCAACAACCCAAAACCACACAACCAAGCACACATGCTACACAACTAAACACTATGGACACTATAACACCAACACTAAGATGATCTTTCTTTCTACTCTGGGAGGTAATGCTAGTATTGCTAAATATGGTTTGACAAAGGTCATTTTCAGCAGAATAATTCAAACATAGTCCTGGGTTTCCTACAAAAGAGCTCGAATTCGATGCAAGGAGTTTCTTAACCCATGATGGTGGCAAAGAACCATTGAGCTCATTGTATGAAACATTCACTGATTCGAGTGACAAAATTTGACCCAATGAGAGAGGAATCGTCCCTGAGAGTTGGTTGTAAGAAAGATCAAGAACCTCAAGTGCTTGCAAGCTCCCAAGCACAATTGGGATTATCCCTGAAAATTGGTTGAAGCTCAAATTCAACATGGTCAACACATCAAGTTTTGCAAGCTCTGGAGGAATGGATCCCTTGAACTCATTTTGAGCCAAGTTGAGATCGTTCAAGTTTTTGAGGCTTGTGTAAATGCTTGGATCTTGGCTCGAGAGTTGGTTCCCTTGCAAATGGAGCACTTGTAAGTTGATGGGAAGAGAAGATGGGACAGAGCCATTGAAGGAATTGAAGCTCAAATCCAGTCGGAAAAGCCTGTTGCAACTGGCAAGAGATGATGGAATTGCACCTTCCAAATGGTTGAACGCCAAGTTGATCGATTGAAGATTAGGAAGAGAGGAGCATTGGAGTGGTGACAAATCACCAGACAATCCATTGTTTGCCAACGCCAAATTGCTCAAATTGCTATTGAAACCGAGCTGTGAAGGAAAGGGACCAAGGAGACGATTGTTGGACAAGTCCAAGAACGAAAGCTCAGTCCCCTTACCAAAAGAATCAGGAATGGAGGTGAAGAAGTTGAAGCTGGCTTCCATTCGATACAAAGAAACACAACTCGCAAGCTCCAAAGGAATACCTCCTTCAAGCGAGTTGTGCGAGACGTCCAAGTACTTCAGAAACCCTTGCGAACATAACCCTGGCGGCAGACTCCCGCTCAGCAAATTGTTGCGTAAATCGAGCTGTGTAAGATTGCTCTTCATGCCAAGCTCGCTCGGAATCGCGCCGGAAAGCTGATTATTGTACAAGTAAATCACTGACAGATTATTGATGTCTGCCAAGCTCGCAGGAATGGAGCCGGAGAAGTCGTTGGAGGACATGATAAGCTCCTTGAGAGCGACAAGATCGCCGATTTCTTCAGGAATCGGTCCAGTGAATTGATTCGTCTGCACTCGCAAGCTCAAGAGAGATCGGAGATTGCCGATTTGCGAGGGAATCGTACCTGAGAAATTGTTCTCGGAGATGTACAAGGATGTGAGAGTCGTGCAATTGAAAAGCTCCAACGGAAGAGTTCCTATGAAGGAGTTGGAATGGATATCCAAAGTGTCGAGCTGTTGTAGCTCTCCCAGCGAAGGCGGAATCGTTCCGCTCAAGTTGTTGCTGTACACCAGGATTTCCGTCAGGTTCTTCAAGTTGCGCAACTCTGCTGGAAGAGTTCCAGTGAGTGAGTTCGTGTACAGATACAAGCAGATCAAGTTTGTCAAGTTTCCGAGCTCCGCTGGAATGGAACCTGTGAGCTTGTTGGTTGATAGATACAAGTACTGCAAGTTCGTCATGCTTCCAAGCTCTGGCGGAATACTTCCTGTGAAATCATTGTTGCTGATGTCGAGAATGTACACATTCTGTAGCAAGCCAAGCTCCTTCGGTAGAAAACCTCCAAAGCCGTTGCCGCTGCTGCTGCCATTCCCGTTATCATCGACTTGCAAGTTGAGGATCAATGTTTGCAGTGTTGTTGCTTCTCCGATGCCTGCAGGTATTGATCCTGTGAAGCGATTGCACTGCATCCAGATATCGGTAATGTTCGGTAGCTTCGCTAAAAGCTCCAAACCTGGAGCACAAGCGATGCAAGTCGAGAATCAAATCAAGTCTAACAAGCGATGCAAGTCAGAATCAAATCGCAGCAGCAACATCACCAGCAGGATCAGTGAAACCACGACAATGTTACGCACTTACAGAGTGCGATTTGCAATTTGCTGGAGACATCGAGACGCATATCTGTGGGAGTGGATTTCATGACTGCTTCCGCGTACCTTGCGTGATGTCGCCGTTGAGCGCGTTGTTGTTGATGAAGAAAGAAACGAGGCTGCTAATGTTGTACATTCCTTGAGGTACGCTTCCCGTTAACTGATTGGATTCGAGGTCGAGAATTTGCAGACTGGAGCAAGCAGCAAGCTCTGGCGGAATCGCGCCACTGAGGTTGTTCCAAGAAAGAATCAAGTTCTGCAAAACGTGAAGGTTCCCGAGAGAAGGAGGAATAGAGCCATCCAGGACGTTAGTGTCGAGATCCAAGCTATTCAGTCTGCTGCAATTGCCAAGCTCCGGAGGTATGTTTCCGGACAAGAGATTACTAGAGAGATTCAGCTGTTGCAACTCTTGAAGGTCGCCAAGAGTGTGAGGGATGGTGCCATTGAGGTTGTTTGTGTCCAGGAAGAGGATCGTCAAGCTACTGCAATTGCCGAGCTCCGGCGGAATGTCTCCGAACAACGCATTAGTCGACAAATCCAGCACTTGCAATCCTTCAAGCTTACCAAGACTAGGAGAAATCCGACCAGCAAGTCCGACACCGAAGAGGTTCAGGGAAGTGACACGCTGATCTGAATCTGTGGAGCAACTAACCCCTGTCCAATTGCAGGGAGATGCGTCAGAAGCGCTCCAATCGTGGAGAGCAGAAAAAACATTTCCCGCAGACTCCAGTTCGCTCTTGAACTCCAACAAAGCCAATCCATCAGTCGACAATCCTTCTGCTGCGCCGAGAATCAAATCATAAACAAGTAGCGCGACAACTGCTGCAAGCCAAATTTGCTGAGCATGATTTCCAAATACTCTTCTAGGTACGAACTCCGGCTTCATGCTTGAGGTCCAAGTACTAGTAGTAGTAGTACTTCTTGTTGCCGTCGACGTGAAATCATAGAGACTTTAGCAAAGTTACTAACAAAAACTCAAGATCGGCTCAAGTCTATGCTTGAAGAGAAAAACAACAGCAACAACAAGACGAAAAGCTTCAGAAGCTCTAATTAACGGAAGATCTTCCATCCTTCCTCGAGGAGAAAGGAAAGCTGCAGAAACTCCAAACCTACTCAAGCCTATCCTTGAAAAACAAAACAAAAACAACAACAAAGCAGCTTCAGAAGCCTCTAATTAGCTCAAGATCCTTGCTGGAGCCTGAGAAAGCAATTTAGCTGAGACTCTCTGATGATAATTTAGCTCAACATCCGAGCTGATAAGCGCCATAGTCATCATCATCCTCCTCCTCCTCCTCCTCCTCCTCCAACCTCCATCCTCCTCCTCCTCAAACCTCCAACCTCCAAGAACAGAAGAAAGACGCAGATCATACGCTTCAAAGTAACAACAACAACAAGAGTGTGTCCAAAACCAAGATTATCATGTTCTTGTTCTTCCTCAGTTAATCATCATCTTCTTCGCCATGCAAACAACAAC
>Ga0209611_10012028_pt1 | contig 12274 bp, 12 predicted proteins | sample S1TSphgellanicum_3_FD_187693 | JGI IMG/M metagenome (GOLD analysis project Ga0209611, IMG submission 187693) | Host-associated microbial communities from peat moss isolated from Minnesota, USA - S1T2_Fc - Sphagnum magellanicum MG (SPAdes) (version 2) | ecosystem: Host-associated > Plants > Peat...
ACACCTTCCCACATGAAGTGGAAGTTGTTCAAGAATAAAAGATAAAGCACTATCAAAACTCCCAAGGTGAACCTCCATTTTGGGGTGCCTTGAAGCTTTGGATCAAGGTTTGGAGAACCAAATTTTAACCAAATCAGGTTCTTTTTAAACCATTAAAAAGTTCTTGAACACATGTGGATGGCAACATATGTATTTCCATTATTTTTGTTATCATACATGAAATATGTTATTTCAACAATTGTTGATGAGTTTGAAATAAAATCAAACTTTATGCAATGATATAATATTAATATTTATTATGTCAAAATATTATTAAAACTAGACAACAAGGTATTGATATATAAGTTTTGGATATGTATAGTATTAGGTACAAAACATTTATAAGTAAAATCACTAAACCTATATGGATAAAGTACCCAAAAACTTAATGATATAAAAAGTGCTTGATTATCATCCATTTAAAACCCTTTACATAAACTAGATATTGGTTCATCCATAGTTTTCTTATACTTTGGATACTTCCAAAAGATGTGATCATGGTCACTTGTGACATTTTTTTTCATATTTGGTCATGTCATGGTTAAGGTTGTATATGATTCAACATGGGATAAAACATTGCAGAAACATATTAAGAAATTTGGAATGATCTTCATTGAAAAAAAAATGATAGATATAAATTTAATTATGTGTTGTGACGTGTAGTGTCGTGACATTTAGTGTCATAAGGGTGTAAATCCATATCAAACTCTACTAAACAAAAAGACTAAAACCGGTCAAAGGTGGAAACTAATCAACCAAAAAGATATGCACGCACATATATATACAATGCACAAAAGGAGGCTGAAATGAAATTATCATGTATCCCCCCCCCCCCAGACTTGAGCTGGGAAAAACATGGCATGGTTTGAGTAGAAATCAAGGTGCTGCAAGAGAACATGATGAATAGTACCAAATGTCGGTAGGAACTTGAGTGAGTTCCAACTTGAGGCAGAATTGATGGTATCCATCATTATAATTATAGCAAAACAACATCTAATCAACATCGTTTGTCCTTTGACATACTTGACATGGATAGTCAAGTGGAGGAATCCAAGTCAATGTGATGATGGTAGGATCTAAGTTCAGCAAGTGGCAGGGTGCACAATTTTTGGAATGATCCTGAATTGTGCGTTCGTTAGCTCCTTGCAACTCCAACACACCTAAAGGCATGATTGCTTTAATCTTCAAGATAGTGTGATTGGAAGAAGTGTCTAAAGTATATTAGGTTGTTGTTGGAGATACACAAAATCACCAACATTAAATTGTCTCACCTTAGGTTTGTAACTGCCACCTCATGTGTGTGCACATTATAAGGTGTCTCGATGTTGTGCAATGGACAAGTTCTCCATGGCCATGGGCATAACCCTCCTGAATAGAATAACCTTCTCTACAATGACCCTAGCCCAAGTGGTTGGGGAGTCCAAGTCCACAACTTGGTCCATTTGAGCAGCAATGGAAGAGGTGGAATGGGATGTCTCCCAAAAAATAAAAAGTAAGGAGAGAAATGAGATAAAGAGGCATGTTTGGACATCTTATAACCCATGGCGATGTAAGGTAGGGCTAAGTCCCAATCCTCTTTGTTCCTAGTTAGGCAAATCTTCTTAAGTCCTTTTTTACATGTCTGAACCATCCTCTTTACAAGGCCATCAGCTTGGGGATGATCCCTTGAAGTTCGGCGATGGTCAATGAAAGCATGATCAAATAGGTATTGGAATTTTCCTTTGAATTTTGATCCTTGATCAGTAAGGCATTCAACATAAGCCCCAAACCTACTTAGGACTTATTGTAAGAAAGCATGGCTAGTGTTGTATGATGACTTTTTTAGTAGCACAACAAGCCTGACCCACTTTGAGAAATGCTTAATCATAATCATGATGTAGACATTACCCCTAGAGGTCTATGGTAATTCTTCAGCTAAATCACATGACCAATGATAGAACATGCCTTGAATAAGGAGTGGAGAAAATGTTAACTATTGAGAGGAAAAGGAAGTTCTCACTCTATCACATTGTTCACACCTAGCGATGATGTTTCGGACTTGAACATACATACTTCTCCAATGGTAATGAGGAACGAGAACGCTATAAATACGCTTAACTCCAAAGTGTCCAAGCTTCGACTGTACCTTATGAATAAAACTAGGCCGTTCATGTGGTGGAGGAACCACTTTATTGCCTTGTGGTAAGCATCGGATGAGGTGATTGTCCCTCCACGAGTAGCGTTTGGACTATTGTTGTATGCAATCTTGTTAACTTGATGTAACTTGGGGAGGGTATTCCCCATGCCAAAGAAACCTCAAAATGTCTAAGTTTTCCCATATATCCACAATGGAATGTTCAACTAGGTTACATTGCAGTAGTGCAAGATAACTAGATGCATAAGATACATGTACTGTTAGAATCAGGTCGAAGTTTTGCATGGCTTTTAAGAAATCTTCACAGGTAATGAGGGGTCTTCGTGACATGGTATTTGTGTTCTGATGTGTCATACTAGGTTGGTGAATAACCTTGAACTCATACTCCTGAAGTATAAACGCCCAATGAGTTAACTTATTAGTAAGCTTGTCGTTAGTTATCAACCACTTGATAGGCTGGTGGTCGGTATACAAAGTGAACTTGGTGCCATAAAGATAGGGCCTGAAATGTATGACAACCCATACCATAACAAGACACTCCCCCTTGTATGAAAAGTAATTACTCTCAGCCTTGTTGCTTCCGGATGCCTAGGCGATAACATATTCCTTGCCTTCCTCATGAAGTTGGCCAATAATAACACCAATATCAAAAGCACTCTAGTTAGTGTGTAGAATGAAAACCTTGCTAAAATCAAGTTTTTCAGAATGGGGAACTCATAAAGCTTTTCTTTGAGTGTGTTGAAAGCTTCTTGAACCTCTTCACTCCATGTCCAAGTAACATCCTTATTTTACAATGCATAGAGAGGATGAACAATAGTATTGAAGTCTTGCACATAAATCTTGTAGTAATTACATAGTCCAATGAAGCTCCTCAAAGTGTGAACATCAACAGGATTGGGCATCTCTAAAATGGCTATTACTTTGGCCCAATGAGCCATAATACCATTTTGTAGAATTCTGTGTCCAAGGTAGACTATTGTGATGATAACAAACTCATACTTTTTAGGATGGATCTTCATATTAACTTTGTGGAGCTTCTTGAATAACTCCTCAAGATGAGCCAAGTGCTGCAGGAGTCCCTTGATATGCACTAGGACGTCATTTATGTAGCACCTTAATTAGGAGATTTACCCCTTCAAGAACCTAGTCCATGACTCGTTGAAAGAAGAGAGGTGCATTCTTCAATCCAAAAGGCATTACAAGCCATTCCCACAACTTGTTGCTTCCATGGAATGTTGTTTTTTTGCAATCCTTCGCATCGAGCACAATCTGGTTGAAGCCTTGCCTTAGATCCACAATTATGAAGATGTTTGAATCTCCAATGCTATCAAATAGTTCTTCAAGGATGGGCATGAGAAACTTGTCTTGAGGTGTAACTAGGTTCAAAGGCCTATAATCCCCGCACTTCCTTTTTTAAGTCCATAGTCCAACTAAATCCTTCTTTGCTAACATTACTATAACAGCTGTGAAATCAAAACTTGATGGCTGAATGAAGTTAGCCCCATGGAGCTCTTTGCATCTTTCATCTACCAGTTCCCACTCATGTTTGTTCAACCTATGCCTCCTTCGATAGATGGGTGTTTCATTTATAAGGTTTATAAAGAATTGCATGGTCTTACACCTACCTAAGTCTTTCATTGAGAATATGAAAAAGTTCTCATACTTAATTAGTAAGTTTGTGACATGGTCTCTCTCCTTCTTGGTGAGTTGGTTCCCCATAACGAAAGGGTAGTTGGAAACACATGGAATGGAATTGGAAAGTGTGTTTGAAGAACTTGGTGTATTGGGTTCTCCACTATCTAATTATGCAGATTCATAAAAGGTTGTAATTGTTTCTCTAGAAGCTGATGTACTTCCAGGTGTATTAAAAACAACTTGAGTCAAATTACAAAATACCTCCTCCCCCCTAACACTAAAAGTGAAGTGTAGAATGTTGAAGATAGGCAAATGTACTTGGTCGGGATGCCATGTAGTCCCATTGCTAGAATTGCAAGCTAATTGAATCAATGTTGGTGTTGTGTACATTTGAAAGAGTACACAAGTTACCAACAACCATGTAATGTAGTTTAGGTCCATGCTTTTCCCTAGTAGAGCATTATGCTCCAATTTAGTCACCTTGGTGTGACTAGTAGTGTCAGTTTGAAACCCCATAGCCCTTTCTCTTTCTTCTAGGCTTGGTTCATCCCAAGTGGCTGAATCATGACAATACACCAGGCCTAGTCCATCTCCCTGAAAGGCATGTGCTCATGGGAAGGAAATAAAGGTGGGCCAAACACCTTTTGGTTTTCCTATTGTGTTTGCAAGAAACCAAGGAAGTTTCTCTTGCCTTGTAATTAGTTGGCAGGAGCTTTGATCATCTAATATGTGAAAAACTTGTAGGTTGGGGTCTCTAATTGTGTACCTCAAAGCCAACTGCATAATTAAAAGTGGTGCAAGGTTGGTCCACCAATTGCGCAACCAGTGCGCATAGGAACTGCATTGTGCCACATCGAGTAGGAGTAGCTTTGCAAGGTAATGCTTGACCAACATGTAATGCTCTTGGACTTTCTCCCTTTGGTCAAGCTAAAAAAGGGTGTTCTCGATTATATAACCAAACGTAGGAGAAATGGATTGAGCCCAAGTGATCAATCGTACCATGTCTATGAAAAAATCGGATCTTGTGTCATTCAAGCCTTTTCCAAATCTAGTCGTTGAGAATCGTTGACATTCCCAACCTGAAATGATGAGGTCCACAGGGCCAAATAATTCCATATGCTTCTTCTGAATTAGTTGTATGTTAGAGGATAGGAAAGTGAAATTGGCCTTCCATGCAGTGGTTGTAAACTGTTGTGGAAATTTGGTTGTGAGCTCCATCATTCTCGATGCTACCACTTGCCTTGCAATAGGATTAATGTTTACATAGAAATACCTTTGAACCACCATCCCTGACTGTAGTAGGGTTTCGAAACTTGTACCAATACCACCGAAAAGCTTTAATAATGTAATCCATTCCTTAGGCGATGTCCAGGCGATTAGTTAATCAAGTATTGGCTTAATCGATTTGCCATGGCTCTCCATGTTCTCAAAACTAAACAAAGCTTTGACCAAGGGCTTGTGGGCTACTTTGAACTTCTATAAAACTTTTGGTCCATGTTGAATTTTGTAGGAAACACCTTCAAACTTTTAGTAGCTTGGGCATAAATTGTCTCCTCTTCATCTCTTTCTATCCACTCGTGGCTAGCTTGTTGGATGTAGGAAATGGTGTGTGCTTCCTTGAGCATACAATGGTGAGCCATAGGACTATGGTTCCTATGTAAATCAAGGGGTATGTATCCTAGGTGGTTGCCATTAGTCTCCCAATCCACTTGGTAGTACGCATGTTCGAATTAGTTATCAATTGTGAAACCTGGTGGAAATAGGGCCTCTTGCCCGATGAACACATCGTAATTGATGGCATTGGTGACTAAACATTTGACCTGTAGGCAAAGCTCCTAATCTATACGTTCATTAATATAGTGCAATCAAATCCGAGCTCTCCCCAAATACCTATTCTACGTTCCCACTAGCAGCGTGAATTTGCGACATAGATTTTCGTAGTTTGGAGTCAAGCATGCCCATCTTCTTGGTGAATTGAATTCCAAGAATCACGAGTTGGGCACTTGTATCAAGAAGTACCACTATGGGTGTATGTCCTCCCACCTAGATTGTTGACTCAGTATTGTCAACAATGGCAACTCCGATGGTGATGGAAGTTTTTTCTCTAGGCACCACCTTCGAAAATGAGTGAGAGACTTTGTGGAGAGAATGGCTATCCACAATGCCTTTGTTGAGTAACAAATCCACAAGTGAGGTGTTTTTAGCTCCCTTCTAATATGTGAATGTATAATCAGAGGTAGGAGAACCCACTAGTTTAACCATGCTAGAACTAGTGACCAGATTACGAATGTCATTTGCAACATGTGAGCCAATTAAATGTCTTTCTAAGGTGTTGGATGGGACCCCTATGGCATGTGGATCAAGGATCAATAAAGGACCTAATGCAGTGTTCAGGGTATCATTTAGTACTACAATTATGTCCCTTGTGCTTAGTTTCAAATCTTGAAAACTAAATAATGGTGTACTCACAAGCTTTTGCGCCACTTCATGCATTTGAAGTTGGCACTCCATAAGTTGATCAATGAAAAATTGTGTGTTTTCCTAATGTACATGTATTCATGGGACATGAGAATTTGATACCCTAACAGCTTGTGGTGTAATGGTCTCCTCCCCCTTCGCCAACAAGGTGCGTTCTTCTTCCATGTTGAGAAGACAAAAAGATTATGGCATGACTGCTCAAGCTCCTCTAGCCCTGGTAATAGGACTTGAATTAGATGCAAGTCCATTAGTTTGAATTACTTGCCTAGTGCGAGAAACTATGGGTGCCATATTAGCCTTTTGTGCTGCAAAGTAAGAAAGGCAAAACGAAGTGGCAAATTTGGTGTGAGACTAGAATTGTGTGCATTGGAAACAACATACTCCCCAACCATGGCATCATGTGAGAGGCCATGGAACAACCTAAGAGGCCCCTTTTGTGATCTTGAACCTCGTACAAGTTGGGCATGACTAGTTGGTCATGAAGACTTGCTTTTGAGATTAGCAAGTTGGGCCCTTAGTGATTCGAGTTCATTTTGTAAAGTTTGAACTTGAGCGGCATGGGCTTGAAGCACTTCTCTCTTGTTAGCATTATGCTCCTTCTTAGCATTTTTATTAAAATTACCCTTGGTGGGGAAATCGTGAATGGAAAGTTGAGGTGCTTTGGCTTTTGGTTAAGGGGTAGTGGAAGATGCTGGTAGATTTTGCCGTGGTAATCAGAGTTGCTTCCATTCTAGGAACTTGGCAAAACAAACAACTTTCTAATGTCCCTCTTTCCCACAATAATCACAAAAGGTATCTTTGGAAGGAATGTTACATTCACTAGCTTTGTGGGTAGGATTACCATAGTAGTGGTAATAAGGTAGGATGGGTGCAGCCGAGTGCACCACTTTAGCCCTTGAAGAAGAATGTGATGATCTAGTTGGTATAATTTGTGGAGGCTGAGGCCTTGAACATGATGGAGGCCTCATAGTATTAGCTTTAGAGTGTGCATGAGCTAGTTCTAACTTCTCAGAAATGTTGTACATATCCAGCAAAGTGTACGAGTCTCCAAATTCTGCAAAAACTCGTTGTAAAACTTGCGCATGGAGTGTCAAAGTACCTTCCAACGAACAAAAATATCGATGGGCAACTTCTAGGTTTGTGATGTTCTAAGTATCCTCTTTAAGCTTGAGAAGCCTCCTATAGAGCATTTTGAGGGTTTCATCCTTTTACCGAGATAAGGTGGCGAACTGCAGAATTTTTTCAAAATTCTTCGTTAGAAATTCCAACTCAAAAACTCAAAAGAATTCCCCCACTGGATTAGCAAAAGTTGGTGCATTGATGGTGGGAAGAATGTTTGTGGTAACAATAATGAATTGTTGAGGAAATTTTTTTACTGAAGTAGGTACCAGATCTAGATTACTGGGCACAGTCCCATGATGTGCAATGGTAGCTTGTAGTGCTACTTAAGAGGCGGTGGCGATGGATGTGACATAAACTAGATTAGGGATCTGAGTGACACCCAAAATCCTTAGAGAATGTTGTTCATAAACATCTAATGACTCATAGTGCACATAACATGCTAGTTGTTTGAATGTGAATGTGTCAATGTAATTAACACCATACTTGAACTCCAATTCACAAACCACAATTAAGAAAGTTGTTTTGAATTCCCTCAAAGAAATGGTACCTGGCCTTCCACTGAATTACTCAATTCTCCTAAAGGAACTGCTGACCTCCATGGTGTATATGGGTGTAGGGGTCATGGCTTGCAACGAAAAATTTAGTGATGGTTTGAAAGTTAGTGTGGCAGTAGGCGTACCCCACTAATTAACCCTTCCAAATGGACTTTGATGTACCATTGATATAATGTAACTTGAACTTGAATTATTTGTAGGAGTTGTATTGGATGACGGTGGCCTTGTAGATGCTTGATGGTATCGTCGTGAAGATTATGAACTCAAAGAAATCGGTTCAAATGATTATGTGTTACTTCGTAGTTGATACCTTGGCTTTGGTTGAACGGTGGTGTTTTCATCATCCGAGGACATGGTGTTGTCCCATGCCCCAAAATTTTGTAGCAATATAGAGCATTAGTTATAAAGTTCTAACACAACATATGATTTCAAGAATATGGTGCGTCGATAGGGATGAACAACGATGAATAAACGTCGATGGATGGACGTTTGTGGACGGACATCGGTGGATAGAAGGGGCCAAACGAACGGATAACAACAGAAGTTGAACAAAACAGGGATGAATGTCGAACAGAACGAGGATGAACATCAGATGAAATGACAACAAACATCAAACGGAACGGCAACGGACATCAGACAGAATGGCAACAGATGTTGGATGGAACGGCGATGAACATTGGACAAAATGGGGATGGACGTCAAACGGAACAAGGATGGACATCAGATGGAACAAGGATGAATGTCAGACTGAACGAAGACAAACATCAAATGGAAAGACAGAATGAAATGAATTGTGACTGTGATGAACTATGCCGGAGGCAGTGTTGCAGAACAATCTACATCCGCCAGCTCTGCAATGATTGTGTGTAGAAATTTTATTTATTTATTTATTTTTCTACTTTGTGTTTTTAAAAAAAATTGTCTTATTCTTCTTCTTCTAAAGCTGCTACATGAACTACTCACTACATGATTGTAAGCTCAAAAACACACAAGAGTGCACAACTCATATGCTAACCTCAAAACCCATTCTGATGATCAAAACCCATGTACAAGGAAAACAAATGTATGTGGGGTTGCATCACCTAGTGCAGATCTTGTACTGCAATCAAACCTTGTGTGTGCGCGTGTGCGTGCTCCCAAGACCTAAAGTTGGTTGTAAAACAAGCTTTGGAGTTGCTTGTTCCTTCCTCCCTCCAATGCTCCAGAACTCAGAACTTCACAGCTTGTAGCTTGCTTTCGGTGTCCCTTCTCCTTCGCTTGCGTTGTTACTAGTTATGGTTGTTATTGTTCCTATTGTAGTTGCAATATAAAAGTAGAAAAAGAAAGAGAAATAACAGCAACTCAAGAACACAAAAAACCAACAAGCAAAAAAACCAAATAAACTCAAAGCCAGGAAAAATTTGCCGCTTTCAACATTAAGTGACAGAGAGCAGTTTTTCTAGAATTAAATTGAAAAGAAGGAAATAAAACATAGTGTATGTAAATAATGGCCATGTAATAGCCGCCATGAGCATTTAGAAATCCAATTTGATTATGGAGGAAACTCTCCCTAACAAAGGAATTCTAGAAAAACTAACAAGAAAAGGAAAGAGCTTGGCCTTTTATACAATTGTCAACAAGCTAAAACCCTAAACAAGCCATAACCCTAAAACACTTAATAGTGTACAATAACCTAAAAATGTACATTAACCCTAAAAGGCATGGTTGGCATGTCCATAACCGGCTGTCATGTATGAGGTCATGCATACGGGCATAACATATGTCATTATAAAAAGAAAGACCATAGATCATAAGGGCACAAACAAGAGATCAATAGGTTGAATTTAATATTAACACATGATCATACCATTGATAAATGATTGATATGTTTTTAGAGAATTTTGTGCAATTCAAATTAAGATCTGATCATGTTATGTTATATTTTAAATTGAGAATCCATATAATATACTTTTCACATATGAATTCAACTTGATTTGGGCACATTCAAATAATTAATTTTGTTGTTGTTATGCATGAAATAAAATTTCAAATATATAAAAATGACATTATTAATAAAATTAAAGTTTGGAAAAAAAATTAAATCAACAATGAACCACAAATTAAATACCTTATTAATTGAATAGGATAAATTTATTAAAAATGATAGACACTTAACCTTAAACATTTAAACTCCATATGTTTGCATGATAATTTTTTGCATCGGAGCATGAAGTTTAGTTGTTGGGGCTACATTGAATAACTTGTGAACCCATATTAAATGTTGGGTCTTTCGACAAGTCATGGTTTGCTTGAGTGGCACAACAATGATGGGTTATTGTAAATTTTTGAGTATTAATGTCAAGACATCTTTAAACATTCTTATCAACTTTTTTCACCTATGTGTCAAGATCTTTAAACATTCAAACCATTTTGGGTGAAATGTTCCAATTTTTGATATTACATGGGGTTTGATGAAAAATATGTATTTTTTAATAAGTATTTCAAAAGCATGGGATTCATATATATAAACAATATGACAATTTTAAGATGATTAATTTCAAATATATAAATAGATAAAACATATAATTTATCATACTAAATACATCATAAGGTGTTTGCCCCCTATTCATATGAATATTAAAATACCTACTTAAATAGACAAAAAATGTGACATTTTAGCATGCTCCTAACATTGTACGAGTTCATCGATATGTAAATAAGTCAATAAGGTATTCAAAAGAAGGAAATCATGTATACATATCAAACTACAATAGATATTTATTGTACAAATGGTTTTAATGTAATAATTTATCACAAATTTCTTAGCCATATTTCTCTTGTGCTAGGAAAATTTCTCTTTGTTCATATTCATTATCATAATTCTTGTTCCATATCCTTGGATCACTCTTGTTAAATATTTCAAATTCTTCCCAATTATAAAATTTAAAGTCTAATGTCACCCATTTCCAAGGACATTTACAATTGTAAGCAAAAGAAGGATATGGAGTTTGAACAAACGTGAAGAAATTTCTAATTTCAAAGGTTACATGTAGCCTTTTTGGGTGATGGATTTGAGTCCTACTTTTTGTTCACTTGATAAGTAGATTAGCAAGTACTTTTAGTTGTACACTTTACTATGCTTTCACCTAGTATTGGTTATTGAACTTTCATATGCGCTCAATCCAAGTAATGAATCACATAGTAGATTGATTTTACCTTCAATGTCATTACCTTCACCATGTCATATACCAACCAACAAACTATGTACTTCCTAAACAGTGGTGTGAACCTTGCATCCTCTTATTGATCCACCATTGGTTTAACCAAATGATGGGCAAATCATTTTCTTGTTCACACATTAATGTGAAGTGTAACAAGTTTGAAAGGACGAGGTAGATTGGTAGAAAATTGCCAAATGTCACTCATCATCGTTAGACGTCCAATTAAGAATCGACAACATGGTTGTTATGTTACACTCACCAATGCCTATCATATAAGTATTGAAGGGCAATTTGAAAGGAAGTAAAAAAAAAGTCTTGAAAAAATAAACAACCATGAAAATTTGGTTGCCACAGTGAAAGGGGAATCTTAAAGTGTTCAATTTTATAAAGATCACATATATGAACCAAATATCCACATGATTTCACTTGGGACTCGAAGTCAATCATGATGACCTAAAATCCTTGTTAAGAAGCTAAGTTGTAGACTAGCATGGCAAGCAGGCATCACCTCTTGTCCCCTTTCTTTTCTTTGTAACTTTTCTTGACACAATTTTCTAAGAGCTTGTTTTTTGGATCCTGCATGTTTAGTGAATGTGTTAAACAATGTCAATGGTGGCCAAGCTTGAAAAAAAGTATTTTATCAATTGAGTTCTTCAACTGAAACATAAGAATGTTGTGGCTGGAGCAACAAGTGAGATATTGATTTGCCAAACCTCAATAGAGAGGCTAATGCAAAAAATACTTTTAATTTCATCAAATATGGAAGTATATTGTCGATTGAGTTTTCCGACTTGAAGCATAAAAAATGTTGTGGCTAGAGCAATAAGTGGGATCTCAATTGCCAAAACCTCAATAAAGTCTTAAGGAAAACAAATGCTTTTTCTTCCATGAAGCATGGGTGATTTAGGAGATAGGATTATTGTAATAAGAACATCAAAAGTCACATCGTGTCTCATTTGATGTTGGATATTGAGGATGCTTTTAGTAGGGTCTTCTTAGGTGGAGAACACGTAACAATATGGAATGGAGGCCGGTTCTTTACAATTTGAATTTTAGTGTGCCATGAGAAACCACCCAAACTCTCTCACTCAATCAAAAATTAAAAGTTTGAA
>Ga0209611_10012034_pt1 | contig 12271 bp, 7 predicted proteins | sample S1TSphgellanicum_3_FD_187693 | JGI IMG/M metagenome (GOLD analysis project Ga0209611, IMG submission 187693) | Host-associated microbial communities from peat moss isolated from Minnesota, USA - S1T2_Fc - Sphagnum magellanicum MG (SPAdes) (version 2) | ecosystem: Host-associated > Plants > Peat...
ATCCTCATAGACCTGGATCTTCTTCTTCTGCTGTGAGGTGAAATGCTTCTGAGATTCTTGGAGGCCGTAAGAGGAGAACAAGAGCTTGACATGGCTGTCAGAGATGAATCACTGGGCAACAACACTCGCAGTCTGCATGAGCTAGCTGATTGAAAGTGCTCATGGGTGGTGGATGTAGTAGCAGCAACAGCAGAACATGATGAGCTTGACGGTCTGGAAGAAGATGTAACTGGTACGAATCCTTGCAATTTGCCTCCTGTATGAAGAACTACTGCTTGTTGTTGCAAAATGGGTACCATGTTGCTGGATAGGACTCTTTACGAAGATGATGCAGATCAAACACTAGTCTGAAAAATCCAAATGCAGCAAAATCAGTCTAGAATGCACTGCGATGACAATAATTCTCGACAAAAGTTCTCGCACTTTGGCAGCAGGAGGAGCAGCAGCAGCAAGCACTGTAAACGAAGAGCGAAGAAGAGGGAAAACGATAGGGAGGTCACAAGAGCGACGCTGTTTTGTACTGGTTCTTAACCACAGAACTAACAGTGGTTAGTTTCGCCTACCACGGAGAAACCTTAGCTTGGGTAACGAATCTCAACCGTTCATCACTATTTTCTTCCACGTGTCAAGGCCCGCTTTCAGGGAAGCGGCGATCCGCCTATGAGAGAACCTCCTGTTGCAGTGGGGGATTCGAGTGGAAGTGGGCCGCTAGCTTTTGACAAGTGGCAGGTACAGTAAGAATATTTACTTCACAGGCGTCCGGTGAAAGTATTATATTTTATTTACTCCAAGTGCCATCTTCTGATTGATTCATTGGAGTGACTCATCAGCCACGAATGCACCACCACTACCCATTTGCCTGTTTTGAGGCCAAGCAGGTGGATGAAACCCTAACTTTAGAACCCCTGGCACACTCTTAGAACCCTGGGGTATGGGGAGGTTAGCTGGGTAACCAGAAGCTAATGAAAATAAATGTCCCAGTGCTAGTTCATTCTGAGCCCTGATTGGTTGGATTATCCAAAATTTTGGGTTATTGACCAATGGAAAGATTTTGGATTTTGTTGAATTGAAAATGTTGTGATTCACATGGTGATCTGCTATTTGGTTGGGTTATTTAACCGAACCGGTCTTAGCTGTTGAAAGCCGTGTGGTGGGCGTATTTGGGATTGGATGGTCCCGATTTAGAATCGTGTTCTTCTCAACCGTTGCTCGTTGTCAATATCGAAGTCGTTGAAAAATTAAATCTCACGGTCGAGATGTGAAGAGACGTTTACTGAGTCAGTTGGTAAGAGCATGCCCAACGGCAGCAGTAGTAAAATTGGTCTTTACAGTACTTTTTGGATGAAGATTTACAGGAAAACACTGTGAATGTTCTTTGAGCTGGTAAAAATGCACACACACGTGCACAGCGCCCTGCAAAAGTATCTCTAACTCTGAGCAATAAGTGATTCTTTCTCATTGGCAAACTACAATGATTGGCCCAGGTGCTGAGAGTTAAATAGTCCATCTTTTCAGGTTGGCCCGGGTGGTGGTTCAGAGTTAAATAGTCTCTCACTTTGTATACTCCACCTTTTCAGGGTCATGTGTGGGGACGGGGAAGAAACTAAACAGTGCACACTGGATTTGCTACTGATAGAGAGCAGCCGCTGGGCATGCTCCTTTAAGAGGAGGTGCGTTTCGTTTAGGGTTACAGTTTGGGGTTCAAGATTCGATTGTATAGTTCTCTTCTACATGGAAATCGGTTGCAGTGCAATGGTGATTTTTATTTTTATTTTTAAAAATCGACAGTTTTGGTTTTGTCATAAGTTTTTTGAAAGTGCAGATCAGAAGAGCAATTTGAGCTTTTGTAAAGAACAAAACTTTCACAAAACTTGAGGAAGAAGATGAAAGAGCTATTCCAGAATTTGCAGATACAATTTTTGTTTTGTGGTACATGACATTCAGAAAGCATGAGGTTTGTAGCAACATCACAGCTGCTGCTGCAACTTGATGTTCTTCATCCAAGATGAAACATCTTTCAATTTCTGATTTTAAGAGAAAAGTTCAAGCATATTATGTCTAAGGGAAGGAGAAGTGACAATCTGCATGAGTGCAAAGTACACAATGAAATTAAGTTATAGAATCCAATTTGGGTACATACAATTGTGTGCAAACTTTTGCAATCACAACTTAAGATTGATACTCAAACACAAAGATCAATGCTCTCCATGTGCACTATATGTTTCTTAAGAAATTGCAAGACTATGAAATGCATTTTGATTTGCAAATTTGGCGAGATTTCATGTTGTGTCAATATGATGCAATGATTCTTTTGGAGACTAAAGAAGCATTGAGCCAAAGATTTCCATACTTTAGAATTAATGGGAGCATGGATTTCCCCATGCAAATAATGCTATTTTTTTTCTTTCAATGGTTTTCTTCATTCTAAAGTCTACATAAAGTAGGAGTTGCATGTTTTGGTGAAATAGTTTTGCATTTCATAGTAACAATGATGGTCATGGTAATGATGCCCATGATGGAAGACCCTCCTCCATATGTTTTCTTTGCCTTGTGCATGTGATTAGGTTCATGTATTCACTAAAGAGTGTAACCTCCAAAACCTAAAGCTCCCACCTCTACAAGTTGAGGTTTCCTATGCTGCCTTTGATAATGTGCAAGATCCAATCTCTTTTGATGCTTCTCATGTTGTTGGCACAAAACAAAAAATCCCCCACACGCAAAAAATTTCTCATGAGCAAATCATTTTTCGATCACCAAACAAGATCTTTGAAGATTCCTTCAAGAAAATTATATACATGATTTGACTACCAAGACAATGGGTAGTGATGGAAAAAAACTTTGATCATTAGCATTGATACGTGTGATGATTAGAATCGAAAAACACATACATTATAACAACTTATCGCACGTTGTCATGCACGTGGGCAAGTGTTGAGATGGAAATGGGAAAAAAAAACTTCTATAAGAACTACAAAAAGTGCAAACAATTGGTTTGCACCCATTCAACAAATGTAAAGTACCACAAATTGGTATAGTGGGCTCCTCATAAAGTAGGCAAATTCTACTACCTACTAGAACTAATGTTTTGTTAAGGATTTTTAAAAAAGTGCGAAGGTGGCATTCAACTATTGAAAAATATGGAAGAAATGGCCTTAGGTTTTTATCTTAGTGAAAACATTCTAACCACATGTTGAAATGTAAAACAACTTTGTGGCTATTGACTTGAAAAAAATTTAGCTATTAAAGGGTAATATGTTTAGTTTACATAGTTCATGTCTTCATTTAAAAATTAAACAAATAATATATGCAAATCCAAACTTTAGGTGCAAAAATATTTGGTTACATGAAAATTACAAAATGAAAAATCTTTGCTCTTAACTAGATTGTAAACAATTCACCAAGGTGCACCAAACACAAGGAAATTGCAAAGGAAAAAATCTTTTTGGCTACATTTTAAGATATTAGTCTAACCTAAGCAATTTTTATGAATGGTTAAAAAGTGATTTCAAACAAGTTTCATATCAAGTTATTGATCCAAATTGCATTATGAATTATTTATGAAACATGTAAAGAGAATTCATGGCAACATAATAAATAACATTATTAAGCAATAAAGTTTGATACAAATGAAAACATCATGTTAGTTTTGTCTACAAACACTAATTATAAGTTTTTGACTAATCATGATTAAGAGAACTAAAAAGGGATTTGTTGCTCAACTTAATGTGAATGTATAAAAAATAAGGAGCAATAAAAAATTGAATTTCATTAATCTTTTTTTCAAATCATGTTTTACTAATCATTCAAATCAACATTGTAAGGGAAATTTTTTAAGTTGAAAAATTCATGTGAATACATGCCAACAACACTAAGGAGGCTCAAAACTTGGGCCTTTCAATGCCTTTAATGTGGAAGCATTTTTATTCACAATGATGTAATTTTTAAAAAATTTATGGACACTAGTTTGGAATTCTTGTTATTTGCTATGTTCCTTTCTTTTCATAGGTTGTTAGCATTTGGAATTATAAAGGGGAACAAAAAAAAGGACAACTTGAATATTTTGATTTGCAAAAACAACATTGCCATAATAAAAAGCTATTGGAAATGGTTTACATTTAAATGTCAACAATTTTCAATAAAAGATATGCCTTTTCATAAAGACATATTGCAAGTTTTTAGGTACATTCATCAAGTTGTAAACATGTGAAAGCACACTATGATGACCCCCTAAGTTTGGGGTGTCACATTATATTACTTTTGAAGGGTGTGCATGTTTGAATATATCCCACCTCAAACTTTTGAAAGAATTTCACAATATCTTTGCATATTATGTTAAAATATAAGTTAGGCTAATTTTTTTTAAAAATTATTTCATTTCAGTTTATAAAATGGGAGATTGGATTATATTTGTGAAAATGAATGTAATGTACTTGTGTATTCAAAAACACAAATATATTCTAAAAACAATTTAAATGGTTTTTAATTTTATAAAAGTTGAAAGTATATTGAACCATGTCATTTCATATAATTTGAACTATGTTTGGATACCATGTGATTAATTTGAAATTTTTCATCTCAAAAAATGATTTTTTTCATCAAAGATGCAATAAATGTGTGGTAAATTGAAAATTTGACAAGTAATCACATTCACATGGAAGGTGACAAACATAGCTAGATGGGCCATTTTAAAAATTTCATTAAATTTAATTATTTTAATGATTAATGAAGCCTTAAACTTAGTGTAATCAAAACAAAACAATGGCCCTATTATACCAATGTATATTATAAATATACTCATGGATCTTTCACAATAGATAATGAAATTTATTATTATTATAATATTACCTAAAATTACTTTTGTAAAAATAATAATTGTATGGCCCAAAAACCAAAATCAATAACTTACATTAAATGTACCATATTTTTGGAACAATTATATTGTATGTATTATAATATTAGACCCAAAAATGCCCCAAAGGGGGTCACCATAATGTGTTTTCACCCAAACCATTCATATCCAAAAGTCATTAACAAATAACTCAAAGTTTGCCTCACATTTGCATTTCTTAAACTTTTGTGCCTAGGTTCATTGTGAAGATTTGGTTGGACAAACTTTAAATCATCTCCCAATTATTTCACAAATTGAAGACATGTTGCAAAACTATTACACATACTTTTCACATTCCCAAATTATCACATTGAATTTACTAAATTGGTGGAATTCATGGAAATCAAAATATTGAAGATATTGCATACTGTTAAAACTTGGTGGATTAACATTTTCTCATTATTGATCAAAATTATGGCTAGGTATTGGACACTTCTTGTCAAAATGCAACAAGATGGTGTGGAGGGGGAAATTGCCAAGGAAAACTATGACTGGTTACCTACTATTCAAATTTTGATTAGCTTGAATTGTTTGTTGCCCATGTTGAAGTATGTTCATTCCCTAATGCACTTCACTCAAAAAAGGAATGTATTTGTTTGTGATTACATGGCTATAATCAAAAGATGTCATTTTGAATTGCATAACTTTTACATGGAATCAAAGACAACTTTTATACATGATGTATTTTGAGATTTTAAGGCTTTAACAAATGGGAAGCATGACTTCGTACCCTTGTGTTGGGTGGTTGATCCCTTGGACTTAAACACAGATGATGTTTAGTATGCATATTTTGAATGCACTAGGTATAACATGTGAACAGCCCATTGTGATTTAGGTACAAGTGCATCTAGGCCTATAAATTGTGATATGTTTATAACAATTGTGGATGAAGTCAAAATAGTTGGCAAAGGTAATTTATTTTTTATTTTGCCATTTTTTGTTGAATTATTATTTATGTGGACATTTTTAGTTGTGTTCTTTTTTTTCATTTATTCAATTTGAGTTGAAAGCAAGATTCCAAACTTCAAAATTGATGAATGCTTCAAGGATAGTGTACACCTAATATTGGCAAGATTTGGAAGTTAATGATAATTTAAAATGGCACTTGTTGGTGATCAAAGGTCATTATGCCAATGCATCAATCTTGAATATTAAGGATGCATGATTTGGTTGGAAGGTTGACCTTCTTTAATTTAAGGCAAAGGTTGACATGTAAACCAACATGTTCAAATTGATTATGCATTCAAATTCTAAAATAGTAATGCCAAATCCAATAAAAATTCTTTAAGCATTAAGATGGGTAGAATTATTGCCACATTGTAGGCATTAAAATCATGAAATTTTGAATACATAGAAAAACATGTCTTGTCATAATTGTAGATGCCAACAACGTGCCAAAAGGAAGGAAACATAACCAATGGCAAGAGTTCCAAACTAGAGTCCACACAAGAAGTTTTACAACATATAAGTATAAATGCTTCTAGATTATTGTTGACATCAAAATGCAAGTTTCTTGAACATAGACATGTATTTTAATAATTCTAAATGCCAATTACAACATGTGAAAAGAAAGGAAACACAACCACTAGCAAAACATTGGTATAAATTCAATTTCACAAACACATAAATGTTGCCCCATCTATTTGATAAAGATAATATAATTTCAAAATTGTTAAAGAACAACTCAAAGTTTTCATGAAAAAACATGAGGTGGGGGATAGGATTGTGATCCTTCATCCTTAATTGCAATGTTGGCAAGCTATAAAATAAACATCCCTTTGAAAAATGGAATCTTCATTTTTAACTTAATATTACACATAATCTAAATAACCCATAGGATGAAATACATGAATGAACAAAAATTGGCACATTTATAAAATTTTCATAAGTTCATTTCCTTTATTTGTCTTTCAAGCCTTAGGTTGACTAAACAGTTAAGTAATAACAATCCATCAATTCCAAGAAAATTGTTTCCAATTATGAAAAATGCCAACTAAAGAATAATATGCTTTACATGTGTGCACAAATTCAAAATAAAATGATTAAAAAAATCATATGGGCTTTTTTTTAAAAATCAATTCTGACCACCAAAAGTCCATAAGTAAAGCTCTATAAAATAAATTTTCATTTGAGGATTTCATTTCTAAATTCTTCATTATACTCTTCATCTAATAGGGTTTTTTTCATAGCAATATTTACAAAAAAAGGTCCATATACAAACCCATAATTATGATAACATTTCTCGTTTTAGAACTTCAAAAGTTAAAGCACATAACTTAAGGTCATATATGTGGTTTAATATTTGAATTGAAAATTTGAATATTTAATATTGGTCACATAACTTAAGATCACATATATGTTTTAATATTTGAGTTGATATATTAATTTAAAACCAAAATCCATTGGATAGAATATTGGATTTTGGTACATACTAAATGGTTTAGAACAAAATCAATTTATAAAAAGTCATAATGTGACACCAATATTGGTCCACCCATTCGTGCATTCACCCCACAATTTGTAATCATGGACATCAAAATTACAAAATCAAGTTCAAAAAGAAGAAGATTACATTCAACTTGTGGTTTTTTCATAATTTTACAATGATAATATCAAGAAAAAATGGCATTGAATACCTTTATTGCATTGTGCAAAGGTTATTGCGATTTGTCAACAAAGAGAGGATTGATTGATTTCTTCCTAGGATTTACTTTAATGTTCACTAAAGGGTAGATGCATGGTATGGTGGCTCACTTTTGGTGTCACATTGATGATTTCTTCAAGGTGTTCCTTGTTCCAATGCATACAATGCATAATATATTCTTAAATTTGAAAATTGAAATTTAAGAGAATAATAGCAAAAAAATTATGAAAACACTTATGTAATTATTTTCTCATAAAAATACACCTATAAGTAATAGTGGACTTTTGAAGTTCAAAAATGTGGATTGGTCATCTGAATTGGATACTAAAAAATTGAGGTTTTCATATCAATTTTCATTCCAAATGATATGTAGTGACTCAATGTAAGAATTAATATGAAATAATATATTCATATATGTAGCATATCCCTTGAAAAGTTTAGCCAAAAAAAAAGCTATGGATTTTTTAATCGTCTGAATTGACCTTATTTTTCAAAAGTTCATATGAAAAGTAATTTTTATTGTTTTCCTTTTTTTTTCCTTTCAAAGTTGCATATTTTTTCAACCTCTACTTGGGCTCTTATTGCAATGGACTTTTCTTTCAAGATTTCTAGATGTAGCCACATGTTAGATGACATTATCAACTTTTATTTATAAAGTTTGCACTACGCTTTCAAGTAGGCTTTAAAATGGAAACAATGGGCAGGAAAGCGAAGGAAAACATGAGGTTGGTGGTTTTTTAGGGTTCATTCCCTTACATTCATGGGTAATAGTAGAGACAAGGAATGACAGTTAGGGGTGATTAGGAAAGGTCCATTGCAAAGGGCAAAGGATGTCGACGTCAACAATGTTGTTGAGCTTGACAACGAGAAATTCAAAAAGCAATTGTTGAGCGAAATAAGGTCCTTCAAAATGCTCAAGATTTTATTGCATCATATTCTAAGATCAATAAGGCATCACAAGTTATATTTCAAACTATTGCTTTGACCTCGTCATGTTTTCTTACTCATGTTGAAAAGATTCAATGATGCATAAGGTTTGGACAAACCCCATTTTTCGTGCACATGTTTTGAGTCAAAATAACTATTTTCATTAGAAGAAATTTTCAAATATATGATTGAGTTTATGACTAGTATTTTAGTCATAAAAGACAAAAATGACTAATAGCCCTAAAGTCATTATGGATGAATCATTGAGAACAATAGTTGTTTAGGACATAATGTGGCACAATGATGTGTCAATGATGTGGCAAATTTCATTCATTAGTCATGAAAGACATATGTGAAATCATTAGTCATAGTTTAGTCATTGTGTAATTGTTTTTTATTATTACAAATTATAATAATTGATATTATTATAATGTAAATAATAAGATATACTTTTATTTCCATTATTTTCATCCTATCAATTGTTGATATGTGTCACCACCTAAACGAGGTTAAAAACTAGTTTAAATGGTTAAATACACCAACTAATCTACCTAGGTAGGCATCTAACCTAGGTAGTTTAATTAGGTATGGAATATTCAATTAATATTCCATTGTTGACTGCAACAATGTCATTTGTAAAATTTGATCCTTGGACCCCAAGGATGGAATTGAACTCTTTTACCACCAAGCCACCCCACTTGTTGTATAAATATTTATTTATATACATATAATATATAAAGTTTTATTTAAATTGATGATAAAAATTAATGTAAAAATAAATTATATATTTACCGCATCTTACATTTCGATTTGATTTTTAAATTATAATATAAAAAATAATTTTTAATATATCATTTTTTATCAATAAAATTTATTTCAATGTGTGACAATTAATTTAATCATATAAAATATTTGAAAATGGATCATATATCAAGTATATTCAAGAAAAATATAATTAAAATTTTTATATTATTTATATGTATAATATTAGTTGAAATCAATTCGCAACATGCCATAATTTTTTATGTGTGAACTTTTACTAATAGTCATTTAAAAATCATTGTAAAGTAATTTTATGATCACATTATTTATGTAATGACACATTATTTTGTCCATGTCATTTTGTCATCAATCATGGATGCCATATAGATGAAAATTTGTAATGAAAGAACAACATTAGCCTTTTTGTTACCACATCATTGTCTACTAGTCAAATGCACCACTAATATATGATTGTAACTTTTTACACGTAGGATTTGAAGTAATATTCTATTATTACAATCAATTATTAATCATTTAGTACATTTAGTCATTGATTTCTTAGTTGCAAAGGAGAAAATTTCTTCTAATTTCTTTCAAGGATGGAGTTATTGAACAAGATTTTATGTTTGGGTTAGTCTAATCTTTATTAAAAGTAAAATGATCAAGTATTTTAGCCAAGTTAATTATGAACCATGCCATCTTGACAGCCACTCTAAGTTCAAATTCCAACACTTCACTTGGGCAGAAAGCTCGTTTATTAAACATGCATCCTTGAAATGTTGCCATGGTTGTTGAATGCAAGTAGATGATGAGTTCAACAATAGGGTTTTTTGGTCATTGTCAATGCATAAGAAAAGGTTTGATGTTTTGGCTTTTCAAACCAAAGTAACAATTTTGACTTGGTGTCTCAAACGCACATGAACCAATCGGAAGGAAGTGATGAGGAGGCAACTAGGACCACACCTCTACGATGAAATGCTAATGTAGTATTTCATGGAACCTCAAGTTTGTTTCTCTAGATTTCGATAGTCTATATCTTTTAAGATGTTGCATCCTTTCATACATTTCAAAAGTCTCAATGATATCCAAATAGTTCATTTTGGGATATGAATATCCAATTTCTTTTAAAAAGGCATTTGATTCTTTTGATCAATTTCTCTTCACCATCAAACTTCTTGTAAATAGTAAAGTATTTCTTATCATCCTTCTATTGAAACATGTGTAGGACTTCATCGTCTAACTTACTACATTTGTGTGTATGTTTTACTTCTAAAGCAAATAATTAGGGTTTTTATTTCAAAGAGTTAAGATTTGGAACTAGAAGTTTGTTTCTTTAGATTTTAATACTCTACTTTTGTTTAAATAGATGTTATATCCTTTGATGCATTTCAAAAGTCTCCATGACATTTGAAGAATTCCTTCTAAGACATGAAGATCAAGTGTATTTTGACTTGAGGCATATGATTCTTTTGATCATTTTTTCTTTCAATGCTAAGCTTCCTTTAGGTACAAGGTTCTAGGATTCTAAGGATGATCATATTGACAATTATGATACCTAAGTTATATCATTTGATTTTCTGCATAAGTCTATGGACTTTTTTCATATTTGAAAAGACATTTTCTCTTTGCCAAGTTAGGTTTGTTGAGATTTTGATGGTAGCAATGTGTTAAATTGTTCAATGTGCAACATCTACTTATTGGATTTTATGTACCATAGTGTGATTTTCTTAGTTTATGTAGACATGTTAAGTATAATACAATTGCTTTCTTAACATATGCTAGATGAAGACTTATAGTGGATAATTTTTCACATTTATGAAGGTGCCAAATACAATATGGGATGTGTTTCAATAAACCATCTAGTGAACTTTTGAGGTCTGCAAATGTGTTATGATAAGTGTTATTTGACTTTATGCACCATTGTACACATGAGGAGAACATTGCATTTGTGTTTAGGTCATTGACTTTAAATATATTCTATGAAGAATTGTGAAATTGTGAGGATTGCATAAATGTTTTCATGAATGTTATTTGATTGTATGCACCTTTGAATGCAAGATGAAGATTTATAATGGACTCCTTTGGCATTTGTGAAGGTTAATGAATTGAAATGTATTTATGTGAAACATTGTGAACTAATGAGGATTGTAAATATGTTTTGATGATGTATATTTGATTGCATGCACCTTCATGTGAATGATGAAGACTTATTGTGGACTCTTTTGGCTTTTGTGAAGGTTAATGACTTGAAATGTGAACTTTTGTGAAAGATTATGAACTGGTGAGAACTACAAAGATGTTTTGATGAAGTATATTTGACTATACATGCACTTTTGTATGCATAGTAAGGACTTCCAATGGACTTTGTTGGCATTTGTGAAGGTCAATGACATCAATGTGAACTTTTATGAAACATCATGGGAACTTTAGTGAGAATTATAATATGTTTTGATGAACTATATTTGACTATACATGCACTTTTGTATGCACAATGAGGACTTAAAGTGGATTATGTTGGCATTTGTGAAGGTCAATGACGCACTCCCAAGTCCTGAGTTGAACCCACTTGAGGGTCCAATTATGTTAAGTTGCGGAAAATTGGGACTTGAGGGGCACTCCCGACTTCCAACACTAAAGAGGGGTAGAGGGGCGTGCTAGAAGTCCCGGGATTAGACTAGGAAGATGGACTAGAAGATCAAGCTTGAATCTGCATACAAACCAACCACAAGAGGGTTAGTTAGCATTCGGGAATACCCTTGGGTGTTGGGACAAGCCACGGGCAACTTGGACTACTTGACTCACCACAGCCCGGACTCGGGGGAAGCCACCACCTTCCCCCATATAGTATTCTCTGCGTCTCACCGTGGAGGCTACATCCGAACGGCTCTTTTTCCCGGGACTCCCAAGTTGGAGTCTCGAAACTATCCCGGGTTGGAGTCCTAGGACTTTGGACAGCCATAGCTCCTCGCCCCAAACTCGGATCGGGACGAGCTCTAAACCAAAGTTATAGCTCTCGTCAAAAGCTTTCCAACGCCGTGTTGCACTCATTA
>Ga0209611_10012037_pt1 | contig 12266 bp, 9 predicted proteins | sample S1TSphgellanicum_3_FD_187693 | JGI IMG/M metagenome (GOLD analysis project Ga0209611, IMG submission 187693) | Host-associated microbial communities from peat moss isolated from Minnesota, USA - S1T2_Fc - Sphagnum magellanicum MG (SPAdes) (version 2) | ecosystem: Host-associated > Plants > Peat...
TTCTTGACATTTTTTGATTTTTTAAATTTTTGATTTTTAAAATTTTTTAAAATAAATTTTATGTTAAACATTTGCTGTAAAAAAAAAAGACAAGTATTAAAATTTGCCAAAAAATATAGGTAGAAGTCCTTTTACATTATAAAAACAATGGCTACAATTATTTTAAAAGTTTTTTTGGGCATTTTTTATTCATTAAATCAATTTCAAATTTTGAAGATATGTGTATCAATATATTAAAAATAAAATTTTAGAAACAAACCATGAGTTTTTTCAAATTTTATTTTTTAAAAACTTTCAACAAGGTAAAGTGAGATTTTCTATTTGATTACATGGGAAAGCTAAGTATTTGAGAAGAATTCATCTCCAAAACGAAGATCATTTTCATTAGAACAAAAAATCAATGATAAATTGTTTCAAGAGGTTGTCATTGAAAGAAGGTTTTGGTGCTTTTTAAACCCCATACTTGTCACTAAACATGGGGAAAATATTCAATGCCCTAGTTAAAAAAGACCAATAAAAAGGTAAAACATGAAATATTCACCTCCCCAAGTCTAGGAATCAACAATTAATTTCACAATATGCAAATGACACTAGTTTCAATGTTAGGGCTTTTTGAGAAGACATTTTGAAGTTATCACAAGTATTATAATTGTTTTATCGAACATCAATAATGAAAAATCAATGGCATTCTAGTTAAGCAATAGAAGAGAAACAAAACAAGTTGGACTCATTCCTTGACATGGACTTGGGCACCATTTGAAATGGTTTCCAAATTATTAAGGACACCTATTGGTTTGACTATGGATTCAACCTATTGTAGGATGAAATGGAGGTGGATGTGTTTATCTTTGGAATGAATATTTAATGGATGAGAAAGTGAACCTTGTAGCTAAAAGAAGATAACAACAAAAAAATGAATAATTGATGTATTTATGTGTGTGAACGTTTGTTTGTTGTAGGTTAATGGAGTTGAAGGATTATGTGGTTTTGCTTTGCTCAAGTTATGTTGTGATGAAAAAGGAGTTAAGTTGTTTGTTGTGGTCCCCTTGATGAATTTTAACAATGGTGGGATCAATGAAATGTTTTTTAGGTAGTTTTTGAAGGGTGTGCGTGTGATGGAAGGGATAAATGGCAAACTATGGAAAGTTAAGTACACAAGTTCTTGATAGTTATTGTGTTGATGCATTGCAATTGAGTAGAGGTTATGTTTAATTTTCTTATGGGGGACTGCTGGGAAAAATGCTCAACAGTTGTGTTTTTAAATATATTTTTTATTCATGTTTTCTTTCATTGCGCATGGAGTCAAAAAGATAGATTATTTTAGAAACATGTACATGAATAAAGTAGGTGGGAATTGGTGATTGTGATGAAGATCATTAGGGGACAATAGGCTAGTATAAATAAGGCATCAATATGTAGTTTGGTTGATTTTGGGATTTTGGATTTAAAAACTTTAAGGATACACATTTGGGAAAGAAACCTAATTTGTTGGGAATTCCAAGATTGTGGGTTGTGCATTGTTATAAAATTTGAGGGAAAGGGAAATTTGTCAATAGTGATATTGTTAAACCTAGTATTGTTAAATTTGCTTGTGTGAAGTTGTGGATAATATGGGATGGGGGGTAGTAATGTTGGTCGTGTTCATGCCAAGTGAAACCATGATAGCCTAAAAGGAGAGTCCACAATAGTCTAATATACAAACCCACTATCCAAATCACATATTGTTGATCATTTAGACCAATTTTAGTAGACATAAAAATGAATGCAAGTAGATGATTCTTATGTAAAGTTTGAATTTGTAACAAGTTAGAAATTATGGGGTTTGGTAAAAAGTCAGAAAGGATTCATAGTGTCTGTTAATCTTCATACATTTTGTGCTTTGAATTCATATTAACGTCCAATAATAGTTAGGCCATGTATGTAGCCTTTTTTTTTTGTTACATTATGTTGTTAACTTTTTATTAAGCAAGGTGAAATGCAAGCTCAAATATTGGGTATAAACCAAATTTTCATTGGTTGGAAGGACAATTGTGGTAAATAACATTCTCTTATCATCCTTGTGGTATTTTATCAATATATGGGTCGAGAAAAAAAAAATCAACATAATTAAATGGTTACTAATTAGTTACATGTGGTTTAAGTTGTCTCACAAATTTTGTTGTTTTGTTGCATGGAGTTAATGTTATGAAAAAAATATGCAAGTGGATTAGGCCTAATTGACCCAATAGAAGCAATGAAGGCATTATTAACCAAATGGATCGTACATGCAATTGAAGTTGAAGAATCAAACCTCTAAAATTTTATTTGCTACCAATTTAAAAAGTATCAACCACATAGAGGTGATAAATTATCACAAACTTCATGGGTCACGAGTAGGCAATAATAGTTGTGCAAAATTTGCTTTCCATAGGTTCATATGGAATAGACACGAATGTCATTCATCTACTTGTATTGTTTGAACATTGATGTCATGTGCATTTTTAAGACACAAATGTCATATGCCTGTTTGTATTATTTAAACACAGATGTTGTATGCCTATTTGTGTTGTTTACACATGAAAATTATGCATATGACTTCCATGTTTAAATAATGCATGACATTCGCGTTTAAATAATATGAACCCATGAAATAACAAATTTCACATGGATTTGAAACGAACCCATGAAGCTTATAAATTTATGATGGTGGTCAACTAGCTTCAAACAGTCACTACAACATGAACACAAGAGGGCTCCTAGGTTGTATATTTGGAATTGGGTAGGAAGGGCATGGGTAAACCAAGTAAAACAATTGGAAGAAAAAGCTTTTCATCCATTAGACACATATTGGTGATCAACTTCTAGTGGAACAAAGTAGGGCAACCATGGTAGGAATGATTATCAAGAAGTGGCGCATCAACTTTATCGTTGGTAGGATGGCAAATAGTCACAAATGTTTGGGTTTCATTTAAAAGTAGATTTGTTTCCATTGAAGAAACGAAGGATACATTTGGTACACCCATGGAAAAAGAGATCGCATACATTATAATTGTGACTAAATTGGAAGCGAGATGGGGGAGAGATGTTAAGTTTGCATGATAATAGGTGCCTAGTTAAAGAATGGATGGGGGTCTTAGAAGGTAACAACCATGTACCCCTTTTAAGGCAATGAAGGTGTTCATACATATGATTAAACCACAAGAATCAGACTTCCCCCCATTGAAGAAGAGAAGATGGGCTAGTGTGCTCCCCTTAAGCTTTAAGTTACATTGGACAAGCACATGACATAAACAACACAATAAGAAAAAGGTGGGGTTGTTTATGTTGGTAGTGTTGAAAAAGGTGGTTGCATTCAATGCTTGGAAAGCAAAAATGGACAACATGATTAGCAAAACAAGTGTGTTATGTGGAAAAGCAAAGGAATCTATGTCTTGTAGGTTTTGCGAATGCATGCAAGCCCAAAAAGCTTGAGAGTTCATTCATTTGATCACCAATGCATTGGAACCAAAACATTTTTGTTATTGAGGTGCCAACGAAGGTTTTACAAAGATGCAAGGTTCTAGTTACTATTGAGTGGCATAACCTTGTGGGAAAGGCAATCTAGATAGAAAGGAACAATGTTACTTTTAATGGCATTAGTTGAAATATCCAAAAGGCGTAAACCTCATTGGGAGTGGTCTATTGGACTATTAGGTTGGGCACATGCACAACTTAAAGGGGCAAATGGGGGCTAGAGTAGCAACCTCCCCCTTTGCCCCTTGCTAAAACCCTTGGGTGTGGATGTGGAGACTCATGACTATGGTTAATAGCCTAGGCTACAGTAGCAACTGCAGTTGCACCCTGGATTTAAAAAAATACAACAATGTGGTAAGAATAAGTTTTTGTTATAAAAAATTATCACAAACAAAAACAATCACCAATTGTGTAGGATACTAATTGAGACTTTTTAGAAGGTAGAAATTCATTTTTTGTTTTCCAACACTTGGGACTCCAACAACTCTTCTTACATTGATATGTATTTAAGATTAAAGTTATTTTCATCAACTTTTGGATTTTTTTTTGATTTAAAATCTTTGTGTATGTGTACATATTAAGGTTGTTTTTAAAGTGATTTTTTGTTTAACTATTTTGAATTTATCTTTCTATGATGTAAAATAAAAATGTATTTTTAATATAAAAATATGTATTAAGGTTAGGGTTCTTGATCAATTTTTTTATTTTAAAAAATAAAATTTTAATGCATGTACATGTTTGATATGTACTTTATTTTAATTTAAATTCCTAAAACAAAACATTACATGGAAGATGAATGGTACTTCAAACTTCAAGAGTAAATTTCTCAATTTAACCAATCTCCACCTCTTATGACAATTATTTCTCAAAACCTTAACACAATTTTTTAAATATAAAAAAATGTCAATTATCATTGAATTCAAATTGCAAACACCAATTATGAAATTCAAATATAAATAATTAAAAGCAGGGGCAAAAGCAAGGGCTTCAAGGGGGGTGGGGGGGAGGGGAGGAGCTTAGATGATGTGCATGTGCCAAGGCCATATGGCAAGGCTGCCTGGGACAGGTGTCTAAGTTTAACCAGGAAATCTCCTAGGGTTATCTGCTCTAGGTTAGGTAGACATATGAGGTTAGGTTAGGTCAAGTAGAAATGTTAGGTTAGGTTATTTTAAGTAGACAAGTTAGGTTAGGTTATGTTAAGTAGACAAGTTAGGTTAGGTTATGTTAAGTAGACATGTTAGGTTAGGTTAGGTTAGGTAGACATGTTGGGTGGTTCTATGATGGACCTTAGTTTTCAAAGTGCCCTGCATTTCTAAGAGGCAATAATATTACTATGAAATTGGCATGGCCCTGCCCTAACCCTACTAAAACCCTTCTTCTTCTTCTGCCAGTTTATTAGTATTTACAATGGTACAAACTTGGTGAAAAGGAATTTTTTTTGGGTGGGCAGATTTTCTTTTGGTATTGTGGAATAAACCTCCCTAGTGGCTCTAATTTGTAAAAATTTAATTAATATGCCTGCCCTCAACCCAAAAAGAAAAAAGGGGGGTCCTAAGAATTTTTGGGTAGGGGCAGACTTAATGTGCATGGTAATGCCCTAGCAGCTAGCTCGGGGCCAAAAAAATTATCAATCTGGGTAAAGGGTACAAGTAAAATGATGAACATTTCCCATGTTTGCAAAGAAAGGAGTAAATATTTTTTTTCATCATTTAACCTTTTTTTTATACATACCATGCACAAATAAATGGGGTTTTTAAGAAGAAAGAAGGACTTGCTCTCGGAACTACATGCAAGAAACCTATTAGGAAACCAATGTCAAAGCTTGGGCTTCACACCACACACACATTCTTCCCAATATCTTTGAAGTTTGAAAGGATTTGAGGAGACAAAAAAAGCATTGTAGAAAGTAATCTAGCAATGGGCATTATGTTGTTGACCTTCATCCTTCAAAGTGTTGAGATTGTATACTTAAAACATGATATATATATATATATATATACACACAATAACAATCCTTGCTTTGGTTAGATTGCCAAAGTACTTTTAGTCCCCCCCAAGGAACAATTGCTTGCAACTTCATAGGAAGAGTCTTCAAGATTGGTTTAGAACTTAAAGAAGCTAGTTGTTTGAAAATAGGTTTAATAGGGCGAGTTTGGATTCATTCTTGGGATTCGACATTTTGTGTTGGTTTTGGGTGCAATGGGGGAAAAAAAATAAACAAAAAACCCCGTAAGGTTAAATGGGAGTTTTCATAAAGTTCCAATATAAATAAATATATTTTGAAATTAATCAAAGTTGGCATGACTAGTAGCATCTCTATCTTCTTCTTCTCTCTATGACCTTAAGTTTTGCCTCTTTTTCAATATGATTTTGGCTCTACATAGGATTGGTAATAATAGCATTTGAGCTTCCTAGTTTAACACAAATATATATATATATATGTTCATGACTTCATGTTGTATTTTTTATTTGGCCAAATGTTGAAAAGTGTCTTTTAGTTTGATGTTCAAGAATGAAGAATTACACACTTCTTCAATGGAATTCAAGATTAAGGGTTTCGAAAGGCCCATTGTGATATGTCTTTGAGTGACAATTGCCGAGTATTTTTGCCATATTTTTGCCAATCATCAAATGATGGTATCTTTATTATATTAAATTTGGACACAAATGACAAAAATTGCTTGGTGACTACAAATGGTTTCTTCCGTTTTTTTTCTTTCTTTCTTTCTTTTGGGCAATAGCCAAAAAATATTCCCATTTGTTCAATAGAGTGCACAATGTAGAGGTGAGGGCATACAAATTTGAATTTTGTTAAAATAAAAGAAGGTGTTATGTCTTGTCATGACTACCTTCTTTTTGGCATTAGCAAATATGATATATATTTTTATGGCTTATGGAATGGAAATGAACCAAATGGGCCTTTCAACTATCACGGAAGCCTTCATCTTATTAGGCTACCTTTTGGAGAGGGTTTTTTTAAAAAAGAGAAGAAAACAATCCCAAAAGAGAGAAAAAAATAGAAGAACAAAGAAAATGGCTCCTACCACAAGAAAAAAACATGTTACACTTGCTTGCAATGAATAGATACAAAAATGCTTACAAAAATGCGTGTAAAGTTGTAAAAAATACATGAGGACATCCTCCGACCATGCCATGATATTTGCATTATTTTTATTTTAAAAATTAAACATAATTAACATGCATGTAAAGGTGTGAACCATGCACAAGGACCTCCAACCATGTCATGATATTTGTGCATTATTTTTACATAAAACTTAATTATATAATTACATTTTAAAATTACATTATTTATAATATACGTATTTGGAGTGAATGCAAGCCATGCATGATGGCTATGCAATGCCTTCTTCCCCTCACCAATGTCGCCTCTTGGTACCAAATGTCTATCTCGGTGACGTAACCAGTTTGGGTGTATATACTATTGAAGCACTTTTTAGGGTTTTTCGTTAGGTGGGACATTGCACCCATTTTACGGGTTACAGGCCTTCCTTAGCGTAAAGCATGTATGTCAAGATTTTCTTACACGGAAGCAACCAACTTCTGGATGTGCACGGTCCTTTTGACTACAAGATGGTCTTTTTTACTACAAGATGCTTTTGGTCAAATGGACCTTCTCTTGCATGCATGGAGGGAGGTGCTTTCAAATATGGAAAAGAAAACCTTGTATTGCTTTTTTATGCTTTGGAATAGGCCCTCATACAATGCATTTCCGCCTAGTGGAATGGCACCGCACTCACATGTTCCTAGGTGAAACCGGGCCCATTCCATAGTATGTAAAAAGCTCCCCTTGTTGTTGGCTATGCCCCCCTAGGGAAGAGAGATTCTTGAATGTTGTGGTGGAGTTCATTTGGTCCCACATTTTTTGAGCAATGGTCACGGAGAAAAGGGGGGCGGGTAGGCGAAGGGCGCGTGCACAAAAGTCCTATTTTGGGAGAACTTTTGGGGGTGTGTAAAAATTTTGGAAATTTTTTCTCCAATGGGCCAATCAAAGTGGCTCATTGCAAATAATAATAAAAATAATAATAATTTTAAAAAAATTGAACTTTGGGATCCACCACCTTACAATTAATTAAGAAATGGTTGATGAAAATAATGCCTATGAAACCTCTTTTTTTTTTTTTTGGAGAACATCATCACCATGCACATCATTTAAAGCCATGAATGAATGTGGGAAACTTTGTTCTTGTCAATCCTCATGATCTAGAGCTCATTCCTTTTGTGGATGACAAGAGCAAAAAAAAAGCAATATAAAAAATGACTAGCATTTCATAATGGTTTCAATCATGGGTGTCGGTCAAAAATAAAAATGAAGCAAAGGATGAACAATTATTGTATAAGGATTGTTGGCAAGGAGGCAAGTAGATATTGCAATTTTAACATATCCAAAACAATCGGTCAAAAATTTCATTCATTCTATTATCATTTTTTCTTTGAAAATATACAACAATAAATAGTAACATAAATTATCAACATTGTTCATGCTAGTTGAGCTAAAGAGAATCCGGTTAATGCATTAAAAAGCACTATATAGATCATGTTGTTCACGTGTAAAAATCAATTAATGATTTACAAGTATAAAATATTGACCCAATTTCTTTGATTATGTCTTATTTCAATATAATTGGATTTCCTAAATTTTAAGTTCCTTTCGTTGATCCATTCATTTTTCATTTCAATTTTTAAAACTTTTTGTATGTTTATAAAATATCATGTGTGGACTATATCAATTTGTTAATTTTAAAGAAATTTTAAAATTTTAAACATATTATATTCTTTATGTGACATGATGTAATATTATTTATTGCATTGTGTATATTTAAATTTTTATTTGGTTGTGTATCCACATAAGATTGTTTTGTTTTTATTAATGTATAACAATTTGAAAAACTGAAAATTACTTGTTGACCACTAGATAGATGTGTTATTTTTTCACTAAATACAATTCATATGCATAAATTATAAAAATGTATTATTGTCCAATGATAATATACATTATTTTGTAATGGCATGATAAAATTGTGTAAAATATGAAAAATTATGTGGTATTTATGATTTTCATGGGATTTAATCCTAACACAAGAAACAACATCATAAATGAGAAAACAAAATCGTTAGTCAAGTCATAATTTAACATAAATCCTATGAGAATATGGTGACCACTAAATGGGTTGATCTTACCCACAAGATGGGTTAAAGTATGAATTTAACAAATAAGTTTTAAATTAACTAGATAAATGTTTGAAATTTTTGTCATATCCACCAAATGCAACTATTTGTGGATATGAAGATGTTTTTTTTTTTAAAAAAAAATTTAAATAATTTTTTTAATAATTTTTTTTATAATGGTTAAAATCTTTTTGGGAAGGTGTGAATTTCATCCGTTAACAAGGAGAGAATGATTTGACAAAATTTGGATGAAAATTTTTGTTTAGAAATTTATGGCAATTGATATAAATAAAATAAATGCCATAATTCAACATGCTAATTGGTTGGTAATGTCATTCATTAAAATTAGCAATTGAAATTCCATGAATGTGATTCTTTCAAATAGCATCGGATGAACTCTAACGGAAGGAAGTTAATGTTAATGTGACCTTTTTTTTATAGTGATTGGATGTAAAACTTTCATTGCATGAAATGATTTCCTTTGGGGGGGGGGTAAAAGTGACCCTTTCTAAAGTTCAGGCAATAGGTGGTGAACTTTGATTGGATGAAAATTCAAATTTAAATGTAACCTGAAGAATGAAATGAAAGTCGATGGATGGATGGATAAGTGTTGTGGTGAAAGCAAGGAAAGGGCAAATTTTTTATGGATCCATAAATATGGATGAAATTATGCAACTCATTTTTGCACACAAGAAGACATTTTGTATTTTCACATTCACATCCACAATGGGCTTCTTTGGGGGTCAATTTTATGATGTTTAACCAAAGTGGCAACAATCCATAGAAAGATTTAGCCAAATTTAGCTACCCGCTAAATATGAAAATAAAAAAAATTTAAGCATCCATTTGTATTTTTTTTTGCTATATTTTTTAACCATGTATAAAAATCTAGTAATTTTTCTTCAAATTTAGTTGAATTATGGCTATTGAAAACCTAAGAAAAACTTGATTTTACACTTTTTAATTTTTAATATAGCTTTTTGGCTATATATAGCCAGCAATAAAAAAGTCTCGCATTCCACCTGCAAGCTTTAAGATTAGGGTTAGTGTTAGGGTTTGGCTCTCTTGTGGCTTTCAGTCATCCAAAGGTTAGGGTTAGGGTTTGGTGCACCTGTGGCGTTCGATCATGCAAGGGTTAGGGTTAGGGCTTGACGCTCCTTTTGCTTTCGGTCACGGAAGGGTTAGGGTTAGGGTTTGGCGCTCCTGTAGATTTCCGTTTGGAGTGTTTTTTGGCTTTCGTTTTGTTTCCCGTGTTCTTTGCAATGCAATGCTGCTTTAGATAGCTAGGTGGGAGATCAGGTTCGGAAGTGGAACCTTGCAATGCAAGCTTGCTTCGAGTCCAAGAGATTTTGAGTACAAAATATGCGAACAAGGAGAAGGAATCATGTTTGATACAAACGTTGCTTTTCTTCGTGGTGCTGCTTCTGGCAGGAGTAACTTTGTATTAGTATTGCCAATGGCCATGCTGAATTGGTGAACTTCGAAATTCAGCAAAGGATAAAATGGCTTACTACTCTGTGGCGGCTTCGTCATCATTCTCTCCAGCATGTGTAGTTTTATCTGCTGCTTTGGTGGTGAAGGAGTCTTGTCTTTCTTCGTCATTTGTTCAGACTGGAAGTAGACAATTAGAGAATGGATTGTTGCCGCTCTCTGTGAAAGAATTCTCTTCTTCTTCCACGAGGCGGAATTGGATCAGCAGGAATAGTGCCAAGCAGAGGGATGATATCTTGGTGGCATCGGCTGATACTGTGAGCACGGAAAGAGGGAAATTTCCGTTACAACATATATTGGAAGCGCAGCAATTTGATACCCAGCTCCTCAACTCCATTTTCCAAGTGGCCAGGGAGATGGAGGAAGTGGAAAGAAACTCAGAAGGATCGCAAGTTCTCAAAGGATATCTCATGGCCACTTTGTTTTATGAGCCTTCTACAAGGACAAGGCTTTCGTTTGAGTCGGCCATGAAGAGATTAGGCGGTGAAGTCCTCACTACTGAAAATGCTCGTGAATTTTCCTCTGCTGCTAAAGGGGAAACCCTTGAAGGTCGGTCAGTTGGTCTCAATTCCTCCCTTTTATCAGTTTTGAAAAATTGCAGTTCTGAATTTCTGGAAGAAGCTATCGGGTTTCTGCTTGTCTTTTGTTTTGATACCACAAGCACCAGATGGAATGTAGCATGTAACCCTGCCTGAATGTGCTTTTGATCATACGCAGACACTATGCGGACAGTGGAGGGATACTCAGACATTATTGTGTTGAGGCATTTTGAAAGTGGAGCTGCAAGGAAAGCAGCAGCTGTGTCCAACATTCCTGTCATAAATGCTGGGGATGGACCTGGCCAGCATCCAACACAGGCTTATTTCTTTTCCCTAGGGTAGCTAGCTTGTTCATTCAAATGTTGCAATGAGACTGGGGAATTGTGGGTCTGAAAGAAGAGGCTGCTCACATCCATGGAGAGCTCTTGCCTGCCAATTGCTTGCATGTACTTCCAACTCAGGCAGCCATGCTGCATAATCTGGTGCAGAATAGGGTTTAGGGTTTAGGGTTGGTTTAAAACCCTGATTGGAAATCAATTGATTATTTTTGTTCATGGATGTGCACAGTTGGTTCTCACTTTGGCATTGTGCACCTTTTGGAGCTTGCAGGCACTGCTTGATATGTACACCATACAGCGGGAGATTGGACATCTGGATAATATCAAAGTGGGACTTGTGGGCGATCTTGCCAATGGCCGCACTGTGCGCTCACTGGCCTATCTTCTGGCTAAGTACACTGGAGTGCAGATCTATTTTGTCGCTCCTGATGTGGTCAAGATGAAGGTTGGTGATCATTGGAGGAAAAAAGGATGCAAGAAAGAGGATGAGTTCTCAGTGTCTCTTTGTCAGATTTGCATCAGAGACAACACAACACAACCCCCTGTTTTTCAGATGTTCTGCAGAATATGACCAGGGCCTTGATCACCCCTTGTGGTTGTTGTTTACAGCATTGTCATTATGCATGAAACATTCTGCACAAATTCGAGATGCTTTCAGGTAGAACTTTAATCTGTCAGTGTTGGTACTTCAGGATGATATCAAGCAATATCTGACTTCAAGGAATGTTCACTGGGAAGAATCTTCAGACTTATTAGAAGTGGCAGCCAATTGCGATGTGGTTTACCAAACACGCATCCAGCGTGAGAGGTTTGGTGACCGTGTTGATCTCTACAATGAGGCTCGGGGCAAGTACATTGTGGATACTAAGGTTATGAGCATGCTCCCTGAGCATGGTGTTATACTCCACCCGCTCCCCCGACTTGATGAGGTGAGATCCCACAACAGGACTCCCAAATGATTTGCCTTGGCAGTTTGACTGATCATGTACTCTCACAACAGGGCTCACTCTGTGCTGCAAGTGCTCCAGAGTATACAGCTGTGTCAATTCTCTAGGTTTATCCAACCACCCAGGTTGTAATTGTTGCCAACATTCAAATGAGCTGCCTCTCATATTGCTCCAGTGAAACCTGCATGTTTAGACTGTTTTTTGACATCCCCCAGGAGGTGGTAATGATGTACAAAGTTCTGTTCCATGCCAGATAACTGTTGAAGTGGACA